>Ga0134093_1003119_pt1 | contig 12215 bp, 8 predicted proteins | sample 4_1taG_FD_94452 | JGI IMG/M metagenome (GOLD analysis project Ga0134093, IMG submission 94452) | Switchgrass degrading microbial communities from high solid loading bioreactors in New Hampshire, USA - 4_13_20_68_A1 metaG | ecosystem: Engineered > Bioreactor > Semi-continuous > Anaerobic >...
CAAAGACCCGCGCCTTTCCGCCTACGCGGTGCACGCGGCCATCTCACGGGCCAAGAACGACCTGATCCTGCCGGAGGATTACCCCATTGGCCTGCGCAGCCGCAAGTATGACGAGGTCTACGCCAAGGTCTACCAGCGCTACCAGGCCGAGCTGGACCGCAACCAGGCCGTCGACTTCGACGACCTGCTCATGCGCACCTACTTGCTGCTGAGCGGCAAGCCCTCGATCCGCGAGCAGTACGCCCGGCGCTTCGAGCACGTGCTGGTCGACGAGTTCCAGGATACCAACCGCCCCCAGTACGAGCTGGTGCGGCTGCTGTCTTCCTATCATCACAACCTGTTCGTGGTCGGCGACGAGGACCAGTCCATCTACCGCTGGCGCGGGGCCGATTACCACAACATCCTGCGCTTCACCAAAGATTACCCCGATCACCAGAAGATCCTGCTGGAACAGAACTACCGCTCCACCCAGACGGTGCTGGACGCCGCCATGGCCGTCATCCGCCGCAACCCCAACCGCACCGCCAAGCGCCTGTTCACCCAGCTGGGCCGCGGCACCCGCCTGACGCTCTACGAAGCCGAGGACGACCGCCAGGAGGCCGAGTTTGTGGTCGACACCATCCGCGAGACCGCCAGAGGCAAGATCTCGCCGGGCGATTTCGCGGTCATGTACCGCACCAACGCCCAGTCCCGCCTGCTGGAAGAGGCCTTCCTGAGCGCGGGCATGCCCTACCGCCTGGTCGGGGCGCAGCGCTTCTACGGCCGGCGCGAGGTCAAAGACCTGATCGCCTATTTGCGGCTGATCCAGAACCCCGGCGACACCGTCTCGCTGCTGCGGGTGATCAACACCCCGCCCCGTAAAATCGGCGACAAGACGGTGGGGATGCTGCAGTTCACCGCCGCCGACCTGGAGACCAGCCCGGGAGAGATCCTGCTCAGCCTGGGCCGCTCCGGTCCCGCCTCGCCGCACTGGGGCCGCTTTGACTCCCGCGCCGCCACCGCCCTGGCCGATTTCGGCGCGCAGCTGGCCGCCTGGATCGACCTGCGCGATTCCGAGGCGGTTCCGGCCCTGTTCGACCGCATTCTGTCTGACATCCGCTACCAGGAGTTCATCGACGACGGCACCGACGAGGGCGAGGACCGCTGGGAGAACGTGCAGGAGCTTCGCCGCCTGGCTTACCAGCAAGAGCAGGGCACCCTGGCCGGATTCCTGGAGCAGATCGCGCTGGTCTCCGATCAAGACACGCTGACTGAATCGGGCGACGCGCCCACCCTGCTGACGCTGCACGCCGCCAAGGGGCTGGAGTTCCCCCAGGTGATCATCGTCGGGCTGGACGAAGGGGTGCTGCCGCACATCCGGGCCATCGAGAGCGGCGACGCCGAGGAGATGGCCGAAGAACGCCGCCTGTTTTACGTGGGCATCACCCGCGCCAAGGAGCGCCTGTATCTGGTGCGTGCCGACCGGCGCGGCGGCTTCCGCGGCTACGAAGAGCAGATAGCCTCCTCCTTCCTGGACGACCTGCCCGAAGACCTGGTCGAGCGCCGGGGGCCGGCCTCCAGCCGGGCCAGCAGCCGGGCGTACCGCGCCTACCGCCGCGACTCCCAGTGGGACGGCGGCGGCTCGAACTGGGGCCGCGCCCGCGAGCCCTACACCGTTCCCCCGCCGGCCCGCCCGGCAGCCGCGCAGGAACGCCAGTTCACCCCGGGCATGCGCGTCAGCCACGCCAGCTGGGGCGAGGGCATGGTGATCGAGAGCCGCCTGATGGACGGCGACGAGATCGTCGACGTGGTCTTCGAGAGCGTGGGCATCAAGCGGGTCATGGCCTCGCTGGCCAAGCTGCAGAAGCTCTAGCGCGCGGAAAACCGTGATCCGATCATCCTGATCCGCCCTGTCAGCGACCGCCAGCAGGGCGTTTTTCTTTGCCCGGTATTACATCTCCAGCGCGAAGAAGGGCACCAGCATCTCCTCGGGGCTGAAGGCCCCGTGGCGGCCCAGCAGCGGGTTGTCGCCCTGGCCCCACCACAGGTAGGCGTTCCCCTGCGGGATCAGCACCGCGTCCCCCAGGCGGGAGGGCAGTCGCGAGTAGACCTCCCCCGGGCCGAGCAGCCCGCTGGCCAGCAGGCGTTCGGCGCTGACCATGCGGAACTGACCGGGCCAGTGCTCCTCCACGTAAGCGGCTGCCTCCTCCTGCCGGCCAGGGCGCAGGAATAAATAGGGCAGGCGCTGCTCGCCGCTGGGCAGCATGGCCAGCATCTCCACAAACGGCAGGTGATTGCGCAGCTCCAGGTTGGGATCTCGCGGGGTGGCGATCTGCCCGTGGTCGGCGGTCATTAAAAACAGCGTTCCGGAGGGGGCGCCGGCGCGCAGCAGCTCCAGCAGGCGGGCCAGCTGGTAGCTGAACTGGCGGAACTCCAGCGCCACGCGCTCGTCGTCGGGGCCGAAGCGGTGCGAGAGGGAGTCGATCTCGGGCCAGTAGAGGTAAATATAGCTGCGCTCGCGCGGCCGGGCGTGCAGCAGATCGCGCAGCGAGATGGTCAGGTCGCTCAGCGTGCGGTAGGGCAGCGGCTCCACTTCGGACAGCAGCATCTGCGACAGGCCCGAGCCGGAGATGTAGGCCGGCTGGAAGGCGTAGGGCGTGACCCCGTGGCGGCGCAGGTACGGGCCGAAGGTGGACACCGGCAGGAAGGCCTCAGGCCGGAAGCCTGCCCGGCGCAGCCCGCCCGTGTCCCCCTGGAAGGCGGCAGGGGTGTGGGTGATCATATTGGCCACCAGCGAGTACTCGCGCAGGAACAGCTCGTAGCCGGCCACGCCGTGCTCGGCCGGGCAGGCCCCGGTCCACAGCGTGGTCAGCGCGGCCGAGGTGGTGGAGGGGGCCACGGAGGTCAGCGCCGCCAGCAGGCCCTGGTCGAGCAGCTCAGGCCAGGGATCGAACTGCTGCAGGGAGCGGAAGAGCCGGTAGCCCAGCCCGTCGAGCAGCAGGTGGATGACGTGGGTGTACGGCCCGGGCAGCCGGTCGAGCAGCGCGTCGGCCAGGGCCTGCTGGCCGTTCATGGGCGGCAGCTCCAGCCAGTAGGCCGCGCTGGCTGGCAGGCTGTTCACCCCCCAGCCGCTGTAGTGCGGGCGCACCAGGCCCTCGCCCAGCCCGGGCGCGGCTGCCTGCTCGGCGATCTCGTCCAGCGCCATCCCCGTCACATCCGGCATGTTTGCCTCGTTTCGTCTCCGTCAATCGGGCGGCTTCCCGCTGCCATGCTTCATTATACGTGATTGCGGGGCCGCCCCGCGGAGGGTGGTGCGGGGAGCGGCTACTCCCTCAGGGAACACCTCAGCAGAGTACAGGGGGACGAGTTCCCACCCGCACCTTTTTTCCATCCCGCCGGGACGGTATATCCTTTGTTATAATAATAAGGATATCTCTTCTCTTATACGAGGACCGTCCCCCCATGCGGCGTGAACTGCTCACCTGGAACGATGTCGAAAAGCTGATCGATCACCTTCTGCCTCAATTTGAAATCGAGTTTGACGCCATGATCCTCATTTCGCGTGGGGGGATCATCCCGGGCGGGCTGCTGGCCGAGGCGATGGGCATCACCAGCCTGCTGACGGCCGCTGTCGACTTCCCCTACGAGGCCGAGCTGGAAAAAGAGCGCGAGAAAACCCGCCTGCTGGCCTGGCCCAAGTTCCTCCAGTTCCCCGACAACTCGCTGCTGCAGGAAAAACGCCTGCTCATCGTGGACGATGTGTGGGGCTCGGGGCGCACCATCACCGCGGTCAAGAACCGCGTCAACGGGGCCGGGGGCTTCCCCTCCACCTGCGTGCTGCACTTCAACCCCTACCGCAACCTGTTCGGCACCGTGCGCCCGGATTACTACGCCGCCATCACCGACGCCTACATCGTCTACCCCTGGGAAGTGGAGCGCGGCCCCCACTCCAACCTGACCCCGCGCCTCGGCTGAGACCCGCCCCTGCGGGATGTGCCCCTGTGTGAGACCGGTCTCACACGAGGACTGGCCTGCTGACCAGGGAGAAAACCGGCCGGGCGACGGTCGGCAGACAGGCTTGCTCCCGGTATGATCGTACCGATCTGATTGGGAGTAAGTTTCATGCGTGTTGTCGTTGCCGATGATCAGACCGAGGTCCGCCTGGCCCTGCGCCTGCTGCTGGAAAGCCAGCAGATGCGCGTGGTGGGCGAGGCCGCCGGTATGAAAGAATTGTTTACCCAGGTCTGGGGCCAGCTGCCCGACCTGCTGCTGCTGGACTGGGAGCTGCCTCATTCGCTCAGCCAGCAGGAACTGATCAGCTCGCTGCGGCTGCTTTCCCCGCATATGCGGGTGGTGGCCCTGAGCAGTCACATGGAGGCCCGCCAGCCGGCGCTCAAAGCCGGGGCGGACCTTTTCATCTCCAAGGGCAGTCCGCCGAATAAGCTCATTCGCGCGCTGCAGTCGTTCACGGCTGCCCGGGCCTGAACCCCTCCCGTCCGGGCAGCACGGCCGCGCGGGGGGACACACCGCGCGGCCTTTTTCGCCACGCGCAGAATCCTCCATTTCTGACCGCCACCCGGTATAATCGAGCCGCCATGATGTTCCGCAACTTCCGGCTGATGAGCCGTCCCCTGCTCTTCTTCATGCTCAACATGGTGGTGGCCAACACCGCCGGCGCCATGTACCGCTCGTTGATGCCGCTCTACGTCCAGCAGAAGGGCGCCAGCGTCGAGGAGGTGGGCCTGTTTTTCACCCTCTCGGCGGTGGCCCCGCTGCTCTTCCAGCTGTTGGGCGGCTGGATGTCCGACAGCCTGGGCCGGCTGCAGGCCGTGGCCATCGGCTCGCTGGGCGGGCTGCTGAGCTACGCCGTCTACCTGTTCGCGCCCACCTGGGGATGGCTGCTGCTGGCCAGCGTGTTCGGGGCCATCGCCTATTCCTTCGTCAGCCCCTCTTACCAGGCCTACGTGGCCGAGCAGACCGACGAGGCCAACCTCGGCAAGGTGTACGGCCTCTCCGAAGCCATCTTCACCCTGGTGGGCATCATCGGGCCGCCGCTGGGCGGGTTCTTATCCGAGCAATACGGCTTCCACACCATGTTCCTGGTGGCCGGGGCGCTGTACGGGGCGGCCACGGTGCACCGAGTGATGATGGCGCTGACCGCCCGCCGCCAGGAGCGCGAAGCCGTCTCTGCGGGCGCCGCGAAGCGTGAAAAGCCCAGCCTGAAGGGGCTGGCGGCGTCGCTGCGCGGTCTGCTGGGCCTGCTGACCGCCGGAGGCGTGGTCACCTGGATTTTCATCTCCGACGGCCTCACCGACATTGCCTTCAACACCTCCTACCAGTTCGAGCCGCTGTACATGCAGAACCTGTACGGGCTGACCAACACCCAGATCGGCTGGCTCTCCTCGCTGGCCTCGGTGGTAATGATCCTGCTGACCGGCTGGGCCGGGGCGCTTTCCGATAAGCACGGCGAGCGGGTGGGCATCGCCGGGGGCTTTCTGCTGATCATCACCGGGCTGATCACCTTCCTGCTGGCGCGCTCCTTCTACGGCTTCGTCCTGGCCTGGCTGCTCTACGGGGCTGGCTCGGCGCTGATCGCCCCGGCGCACAACTCGCTGATCTCCAAAGCCGTCCCACAGAAGCTGCGCGGCACGGCCTTCGGCCTGTTCTCCACCTCCATCGGGGTGGTGGCCCTGCCCATGCCCTACATCGGCGGGCTGCTCTGGCAGCACATCGCCCCGCAGGCGCCCTTCATCGTGCCCATCTTCTTCATGACCCTGCTGCTGCCCTTCGTGTGGACCAAATTCCGCCTGCCGCGCCCGGCTGAAGCTGCGGCTGAAGCCGCGAAGGATACGCCGCAGGCTGCTCCGCTGGGGGACTGACTCCCCCGCGCGCGGCCAGTGACCATCCCTCCCGGGCTATACTTAATCCGGGAGGTACTGCTTATGGACGTATCCGAAGCCATTCGCTACAAGCGGGCCGTGCGCGAGTTTCAGCCGCGGCCGCTCAAGCCGGAGGAAATGCGCGCCATTCTGGAGGCCGGCCGGCGCGCCCAGTCGAGCAAGAACACCCAGCCGTGGACCTTCCTGGCCATCACCCGGCGCGAGACGCTGCAGGCGCTCTCCAAATCCGGCCGCTACGCCGGTCACCTGGCCGGGGCGGCCTTTGCTGTGGCCATCCTGACGCCCGACCCGGCAGAGAAATGGTCCATCCTGTTCGACGCCGGGCAGGCCGCCGCCTACATGCAGCTGGCCGCCTGGGAGCTGGGCATCGGCTCGGTTCTCGCCGCCGTGCACTACCCCGACGTGGCCCGCGAGGCGCTGGGCTACCCGCCCGATCTGCACCTGCATGCCGTGATTTCGTTCGGCTACCCGGCCGACGAATCGCTGCTGCGGGCCAGGCCGCGCGCCGGCGGCCGCCGCCCGCTGGACGAGCTGGTGCGCTGGGAGACTTATTAAGCCGCATCCGGGCCTGATCTTGCCGGATCCACCCGGAACACGCACCTCTGCCCGCACCTTTTAAGACGCCCGCGGGCGGGTTTGGGCTATACTTGGTGTACACGCACCCGATTAACCGTAAAGGAGGCACGGTGCCAAACCCAGACTCTCTCACTTCTTCGCGCAGCCGGCGCGCCCCGGTCTGGCTGCTGGCCTTTTTGTTCGGTTTCCTGCTCACCATTCTCCTGCTCCTCCGGGAGCGCAGCGAAGACGACGAAGCCCAATCGGTAACCCGCTACACCGCCGAAATCCCCCTGGGCGAACCGCAGGCCTCGGTGGCCGATTTTCCCCCGCCGCTGAGCGCCACCAGCCCGGCCCCCTCCGCTGACCGACCCACCGACGACCTCAAGGCGATCAACGGCATCGGCCCGGTGTTCGAGCGGCTTCTGCACCAGGCGGGCATCCGCACCTTCGCGCAGCTGTCCGCCGCCTCGCCGGATGAGCTGCGCTCGCTGCTCGAGGCCCGGGACTATACCCTGGCCAACCCGGAGAGCTGGATTGAGCAGGCCCGCCAGCTGGCCGGCAAGCGGGCTTGAACCCCAGCTTTCCCGCCCATATGCCAGACCTGCTGCAGCGGATTGACTGGCGCGCCATACTGGTGGCCGTGCGCCTGCCCGCCTTTTACTGGATTCTCTCGCTGGTGATCGTCACCCTGTTCGGCTACCCGGGGGTGATCTGCACCACGCCCATCGGCTGGCTGCTGGCCCTGCCCGTGGGCAAGCGCGTGGTGGACGAAAGCCAGAGCCCCATCGGCGGGATGCGGCTGGGCGAAGCCGGCCTGGCCGGGGGCTTCCTGGGCCTGCTGATGGGGGTGCTGTTCACCGCCGCGCTGGTCACCGCGCCCGAAACCAACCCCTCGGCCCGCGGCGAGGCGCTGGTCATCAGCGCCCTGGTCACACTGACCGGGATTCTCACCTGTGCGGCCGCCGCCGCGCTGGTCGCCGCGGCCGTGCTGCGCCGCCGCCCGCCCGAAGGGAGTTAGGGGATTAAATGAAAGATCAGCAGTGCTTGTCCCCGATGCACTACTGATCTCTCCGGGTAGATCCCCTTTGTTCTACCCTCCGACGGCGATGAGATGATCCATTTATACCGCTAGGGCGTTGCCGAAACGTTGACAAAGGGGTGCAACCGGTCATAATTCCTCCCACTGCCGGTTGCGGATGTAGCGCTGCAGCCGCGCGCTCATCTCGGGGGAATGGGTCTCGGCCCGCAGGCCCTCCAGCAGATCGACCATGCGGTCGTAGGCCGGGGCGGCGTCGCCGCCGGCGGCCAGCACGGCCCGGTAATTGAGCCGGGCGGCGTCGAAGCGCAGCCAGAAGTGCCCCAGCCGGCGGGCGGCCTCGTCGACGGCGGCGGCCTTCTCCGCCGCGGCGGCCGGGTTCCCTTCGCGCAGGGCCAGCACGCCGGCCATCCAGTCCCGCCAGGGCTCCAGCAGGGGCAGCCCGCGCCCCGCCGAATCCCGGCAGGCCTGCCCGGCCAGCTCCAGCGCCCGGGCGGCATCTCCCCGGACCAGCGCCATCCAGGCGCGCGCCATCGGCTCCGGCTGGGCCAGCAGCCAGGCGCCCGGGCGGTTGAGGGCCTGCAGGGCCTGCTCCATCAGCGCCAGCCCGTCCTCCAGATATCCCTTTTCTGCCAGCGCCCGGCCCAGGCGGTACTGGTTTTCCAGCCGCGCGCCGCGGGATTCCAGATCTTCGGAAACGCCCAGCCGGTACAGCTCCACGGCCCCGTCCAGGTCGCCCAGCGCGCGCAGGATATCGCCCATCACCCCGTGGGCCAGTGCGGCCGTGTCCATGTGCCCCTGCATGGTGGACAGCTGCAGCCCGGTCTGGGCGTTCAGCCAGGCCTCGTCCAGATTGCCCAGCAGGAACGCCGCCGTGGCCCCCAGGCCCAGCAGCGCGCTGCCCAGCCGCCCGGTCTTCGCCCGCCGGGCCACCTCCTGCCCCAGCCGGGCCTGCTCCAGCGCATCCCGGTAATGCCCCGACTGCAGCGCCGATACGCACAGGTACTGGCGCACCACGGCGATCTGAATCGGGCGGCGCAGCCGGTAGGCGGAGGAGAGCGCCTCGCGGCCCACGGCATAGGCCTTCTCCGGGTAGCCCCCCAGCGAGAGCAGCCGTCCCTTGAGCGCCAGCGCGTGCACGCGGGCTTCCCAGTCCAGCTCGGCCACGGCCCCTTCGCTGGCGGCCAGCGCCTCCTCCAGCAGGTGATCGGCCTCCTCCAGCCGGCGCTGGTACATGCGCAGACCAGCCTGAATGTTGAACCACTCCACCTGCTCGGCGGTGTACCCGGCGTGCTCCAGCAGGCGGTACGACTGGGCGCTGCGCTCCAGCCCGAGCTCCACCTGGCCTTCCTGCAGGTGCACGCGGGCAAGGCCGTTCAGCCCGCCGCCGATCAGCAGCGAGGAATGGCGCTCGCGCCCGGAGCGCAGCATCATCTGGAAGCAGCGTTCGGCGCTTTCGATGTCCTCGCCGTCGCAGGCGCACAGCCCCCAGCGGCGGTACAGGCGGTAGACTTCCTGGTCGGGCAGCCGGGGACCCAGGCGCAGCAGCAGGCTTTCGGCCCGCTGGAAGGCCTCGTAGGCGGCGGTGTGCTCCAGCCGCTCGACACAGTCCTCGGCATAGCGCAGCCAGTGGTGGTAGGCCGAGACCAGCTGCCCGGCGGCCTTGTAATGGTTGGCCAGCTCGCGGGCGGCTTCCGGCTCCGGGCCGCCGGATATTTCCAGCGCGCGGGCCACCTGCAGGTGCATCTGGCGCTTGCGCGCCTGGCTGAGGTCCTGCAGCAGCACCGCACGTGTCTTGCCGTGCACAAAGGCCCACTCCTGCCCGCCGGCCGGGCGGATCAGCCGGCAGCGCTCCAGATTCTCCAGCGCCTGGGTGAGCTCCTCGGGGCCGAGGCTGACTGCCGCCTCCAGCACCGGCTGCGAGAAGACCGTCCCCAGCATGGCCGCGGCGGTCAGCGTCTGGCGGTCGAGCGGGGGCAGCCCGCTGAGGCGCTCGCGGCACAGGGTGTGCACGCTGGCCGGCAGCGGCAGCGGGCCGGCCCACTGCTCCGGCGTGCTGTCGCTGTGCTGCGAAAGCTCCACCATCACCCGCAGCGTCTCCAGCACGTAGAAGGGGTTGCCGCCGCTGTCCGCCAGCAGCTGCTCGGTGAAGGAATCGGGCGCTTCGCGGCCCAGCACCATGCGGGCCAGCTCGCCCACGGCGGCCTTATCCAGCGGTTCCAGATAGACGCGCTCCTGCGGGGTGCCGGTGTGCGCACCGCCCAGCGGCAGGCGGCCCGCCATCCCGCACTCGCCCGTGCGGGCCAGCATCAGCAGCAGGCCGTGCTGGCGGAAGAAGCCGCGGTTGAGCAGGTACTGCAGCGCCCCGCGGGTTTCCTCGTCGGCCCACTGGGCGTTGTCCAGAATAAACAGCAGCCGCTGCGGCTCGGCCAGCTGGAACAGCAGCTGGCGCAGGGCCTCGTAGAACAGCTGGCGCTCCAGGCGAATGTCGGGGCCTGGCTCGCCGCCCAGATCGGGGCGCAGCTGGCGCAGCTCGGGCAGCAGGCTGGCCAGCGCCCCGGCCCACAGCGGCTCCAGCCGCTGCCATTCGGCGGGGGAGACCGACTGGCGCAGCAGGTCGGCCAGCGGCTGGGCGGGCATGTGCCGCTCGGAGGGGTGGCAGACGGCCAGCAGCAGGCGCGGGCCTGGTTCCAGCGCCTGGAACAGCTCGGCCGCCAGGCGGCTCTTGCCCGAGCCGGCCTCGCCTTCAATCACCTGCAGCCCGCCGCGCAAATAGGCCTGGCGCAGGTGCTGCAGCAGGATGTCGCGCCCCACCAGGGGCAGCCGCAGCGTGGCCCCGGGCGTAAAGGCCGGAACGGCGGTTTCCGGCAGGCCGTTCTGCTGAAGCTGCTGGCCCAGCTCCACCAGGCGGGCGGAAAGCGGCATCCCCTCGTCGCGGTAGCGGCCGGCCAGGTCCTGGTAATAGCGCCGTGCCTCGCCCCGCCGGCCCAGGTCGCGCATCCAGCGCAGCACGCGGGCGTGATAATCGTCGTTGAAGGGGTCCAGCTCCACGGCCCGCAGCAGCCACTGCAGCGCCGAGGACAGATCGCCGCGCAGGGCCAGGTGCTCGGCCAGGCGCACCTGAATGTTCTGCAGGCTCAGCTCCAGCGCCCGCCCGGTGTTGAGCATCCACTCGTCCAGCTCGGAGGAGTGGTCGAAGGTGGCCCCGGCCAGAAAGCGCGGCGAGCGCCACAGCCGGGCGGCCTTGACCAGCTGCTGGAAGTCCACCTCGGGCAGCGGGCGGCCGGTGTGCAGCATCACCGCCCGGGCCGTCTGATCGTTCAGCGCCTGGAACTCGCGCACGTCCACGTACACCCGGGCCGGGTCCAGCGAGACCTGGTCCTGAAAGGTGATCAGCAAATCCGGGGAGGGCAGCTCATGGCGCAGCCGCGAGAGGGCCTCGCGCAGCCGCTTGCGCCCCATCTCCTCGCCCTCATCCGGCCAGAAGAGGGCCACCAGGCGCGCCCGGCTGATGGGGCCGGGATGGGCGGCCAGGTAATACAGCATCTGGCGCAGCGCCCGCCGCTGGACAGTGTGAGGCCGCTCGCCGGCAAACACAGCCGGCGGGCCGAGCAGCAGAATTCTCAGCTGGGGGTCGGGGCTGGCGGACGGCATTATCGGCCCGGGCCCTCCTCTCAGGGCTGGTCCAGTTCCTGGCGCTGCAGCAGGTGCGCGGTGCGCTGGCGGGCGGTGGCCAGCGTCTCGCGGGCGGCCTCGCGGTTGGCCTCGGTGACGCCGCCCATCATCAGCGCCAGCTCGTCCAGGCGCTCATCCCCCTGCAGCTCCTCCACCTGGGTGGCGGTGCGCCCGCCCTGAACCAGTTTGCGCACCCGGTAATGGCGCTCGCCGAAGGCGGCCAGCTGGGGCAGGTGGGTGATGCACATCACCTGGTGGCGGCGGGCCAGCTGCCACAGCTTCTCGCCCACCACCGTGCCCACCCGGCCGCCGATGCCCTGGTCGATCTCGTCAAAGATCAGGCTGGGGATGTCGTCGGCCGAGGCCAGCACCTTCTTGAGGGCCAGCATCAGCCGCGAGGTCTCGCCGCCCGAGGCGATCTTGACCAGCGGCTTGAGCCCCTCGCCCGGGTTGGGGGCGATGAGGAACTCCACCTGGTCCAGCCCGCTCTCGTCGAAGGCGGCCCGGCTGCCGTCGGGCAGGGGCACGCCCTGCGGGTCGGGCTGCAGGCGCTGGTCGACGGCGAAGCGCGCCCCGGCCATGCGCAGATCGTCCAGCTCGCGCTCCACGGCCTGGGCCAGCCGGCCGGCGGCCTGGCGGCGCAGCTCCGAAAGGGCCAGGCCCTGTTCTGCCAGGCGCTCCAGCAGGCGGGCTTCCTTCCCTTCCAACTCGGCGATGCGCTCGGTGGCATGGGCGATGGTGTCCAGCTCGGCGCGGGCCTGCGCGGCGAAGGCCAGCACGGCCTCGATCGTGCCGCCGTACTTGCGCTTGAGGTTGTTGATCAGGTCGACGCGCTCCTCAATCTGCTCCAGCCGCTTCGGGTTGAACTCGATCTCCTCCAGATAGACGCGCAGCTGGCGGGCCAGCTCGGCCACCAGGTCGGCGGCCTGCTCGGCCTGCTCGTAGAGCGGCTCCTGGGTCGGGTCGATGCGGCTCAGACTGGCCAGCGCTTCCACCACCTCGCCCAGCAGGTCGCTGTCGGGGCAGGTTTCGGGGTCCTCCTCGTCCAGCAGGGTCACGGCCAGCTG
>Ga0134093_1003120_pt1 | contig 12213 bp, 9 predicted proteins | sample 4_1taG_FD_94452 | JGI IMG/M metagenome (GOLD analysis project Ga0134093, IMG submission 94452) | Switchgrass degrading microbial communities from high solid loading bioreactors in New Hampshire, USA - 4_13_20_68_A1 metaG | ecosystem: Engineered > Bioreactor > Semi-continuous > Anaerobic >...
AATCATGTCCAGTAATCCGAGATATTTCTCTTAAACTTTTGCCTTCAAATTTTCTCATATTTCTGATACGATATATTTGCTCCATTGTTAGCATCCTTTCTTTACTCCCTTCAAGTATGGTCAACTTAAAGGGTATTATTTTTTGGGGTGCTCGCAATGGAGTTTTTCCATTTTGTGCGTGGTTTTTTAAGTTCCGGAACGCTCGGTTTTTATTATACCGAAAACAGCTTACAAAGTTGATATTGTTTCTGATATTCTCTGACTATTTCCTGATACATAAGATTAATTTGTACTAAATTTACCTTGTAGTTTATTTTTACTTGATAAAAAAAGGTTACTACCTGTAACGCCTTGATATCAACTTTAGAATAAATTGAATGGAATAATAAAAACAATGCTTATTCATTTTATCACCACCTGAATTTGTGATTTGTTTCATTGGGAATATAATTATATTTTTCTTTGGTGCTAAAATATACTATTTATATATCGTCTTTTTTATTGAAAATTTTTAGTTATTATTGGTTTATTTGCTACATTGTTTTAGAGTACTGTAACCGTTAATGTACAACAAAAAGTGATAGCCTTTAGTATAAACTACATGGGACGAAAAATGGATGTTACGAAAATATTACAGTTTAAAATATTTATTGACTTGGCAAGTTTTCCTGTGCTACCATAAAAACACTATGCCTTGAAAAATGTTGTTGTTTTCGTGACAACGGCAAAGGCAAGATATATTAATTATTGACTACGGGAAAGGAGGATTGCAATGTATCTTTTGAGAAGTAATGATTTCGAGCAAAAAAATATAGAACTGAAATTAAAAGGTATTACGGATATAGATAAACAAATAAATACGGATATATGTATACATTGGCTTAATCCTCTACTACATAAATGCAAAGAGCTTTTACACCTCGGCGAATTTACTTTTGTGTAGCAAAATGAGAAATGCAAACCGGAGAAGGTTTTATAATATAGCATTTACTAAAAAGAGCGGTTAAGTCTAAAGTTTGGGATTTAGCCGCTTTTTAGTTTTCTTTTTTTGAAGTTGGAGGAAGAGAAGAAAAAAACGACTCAGAGATCCGAAGATTTTTATAAAACTGATTTGATTATTTTTAAAGAAGTAGGTGAGGTTATGATTGAAGTCAGAGGCAAATTTAATACGGCAAAAATTTTTACCGACAATGTGGAGGAAGCGGCAATGGCTCAGATTATCGAGCTTTGCAATCAGGAGTTTGTCAAGGACAGCATTATAAGGATTATGCCGGACACCCATGCCGGTGCCGGTTGCACCATCGGAACCACCATGACCGTTTCCGACAAGATAGTCCCCAACTTGGTGGGCGTTGATATTGGTTGCGGGATGGAGACCATAAGACTTAAAAACAGTGATATAGACTTGGAGAAGTTGGACAGGGTTATTCATGAGCATATACCTGCCGGCTTTGATATTAGAAAAAAGCAACACCCTTATGCAGCCAATGTGGAGTTGGACAAACTTGTGTGTAAAAAAGAAGTAAGCCTGGACAGGGCAAAGCTCAGCATCGGTACCTTGGGCGGCGGCAATCATTTTATCGAGGTAAATAAAGACGATGCCGGACAATTATATCTTGTTGTGCATTCGGGAAGCAGGCACCTCGGCAAACAGGTGGCACAAGTATACCAGGAACGAGGCTACAGGGAACTGATAAAAAATAATGAGTATATTACGGAGCTTATCAAGGAGTTAAAGGCTCAAGGGCGAGAAAAAGAGATTCAACAGGAAATCACGAAGGTAAAAGTTGAGAAGATTAACAAGCAGTTGGCCTATGTTCAGGGTAAAAGCTTTGACGATTATCTTAATGATATGAAGATAGTGCAGAAGTTTGCCGTGCTGAACCGCAAGGCTATTGTCGATGAGATTGTGAAAAGGATGGAATTTGAAGTTGTTGAACAGTTTACCACAATCCACAATTATATTGACTTGGATAATATGATTTTGAGGAAAGGTGCAATTTCCGCACGCAATGGGGAAAGAGTCTTGATACCGATAAATATGAGGGATGGAAGCTTAATTTGCATCGGAAAGGGAAACAAGGACTGGAATTATTCCGCTCCCCACGGTGCCGGAAGGCTTGTGAGCAGGAGCAAAGCAAAGGAAATGTTCAGCCTTGAGGAATTTAAAAAGTCAATGGAAGGTATATATTCCACAACAATCAATAAATCCACACTGGACGAATGTGCCATGGCGTATAAGCCCATGGAAGAAATAATTGAAAACATTCAGGATACGGTTGATATTATAAATATAATTAAACCGATATATAACTTTAAAGCTGCTGAATAAAGAAGGAGATTGAAAATGTTATTTGATACACATGCCCATTTTAATGACAACAGATTTAAACATGACAGGGATGAAGCGATAAAGAAGGCTTATGAAAGCGGGGTTTCATATATTTTAAACGTAGCCTATAACATTCCGTCGATAGAACACTCCCTTTCATTGGCTAGAAGGTACAGCTTCATATATGCAGCCCTTGGAATACACCCTCACTATTCAAAGGAAACCGGTGATGAAGTGCTGGATAAAATCCGGAGTTTGGCTGAAAATAAAAAGGTTGTAGCGATAGGGGAGATTGGACTTGATTATTACAGGGACTTGTCGCCAAGGGAAGTTCAAAAAAAATGGTTTATAAAGCAAATTGCTCTTGCTAAGGAACTGAAACTACCCATTATAGTCCATATTAGAGATGCAAATGAAGATGCTTTAAGTGTCTTAAAGGCTGAAAATGCAAAAGAAGTCGGTGGAATCATTCACAGCTTCTCCGGGGATGTAGATATGGCAAGGGAAGTCCTTTACAATAACTTTTATATTTCGGTAGGGGGCCCGGTTACTTATCGCAATGCAAGAAATCTTGTTGATGTTGTAAAATTTGTTCCTGAAGAAAGGCTTCTAATTGAAACCGATTGCCCTTATCTTACGCCAGAGCCTTTTAGAGGGAAGAGAAACGATTCCGGTTTGGTAAGACTGGTTGCTGAAAAGATTGCCGAGATAAAAAGTAAAAGCTTTGAAGAAATTGCATGTATTACCACCAATAATGCCAAGACATTGCTTGGAATAAGCTGAGGTGAAAACTATGCTTGATGTTTGCTTATTGGGAACAGGAGGGATGATGCCGCTACCCAGCCGGTGGCTTACATCCCTTTTGGTAAGGCATAACGGAAGAATGATTTTGATAGATTGCGGCGAAGGGACACAAATACCGCTTAAAATGGCTGATTGGGGAGTAAAACCCATAGATGCTGTGCTGTTCACCCATTATCATGGGGATCATGTAGCCGGTCTACCGGGATTTCTACTTACTTTGGGCAATTCGGGAAGGGAAGAGCCTTTGACTTTGATGGGACCTCCCGGATTAAAAAAAGTGGTGGAAGGCTTAACGGTTATATCACCGGAGCTGCCCTATGAGTTGAATTTAATTGAGCTGCCCGATACCGAAGGTGTTGAAGTATGTATTAGCGGTATTTTTATAAAGAGTCTGCCGGTGGACCATACCCTTACATGTCTATCCTATTGTATTGAGATAAAGAGACAGGGCAAATTTGATGTTGAACGGGCCAAGGAACTGATGATACCGGTAAGTTACTGGAGTAAGCTGCAGAAGGGTGAGGAAATTACGCTAGATGACAGGGTAATTACTCCCGAAATGGTTCTGGGCAGATCCAGGAAGGGAATTAAAGTATGCTATTGCACCGACACAAGACCGACGGATAAACTGAAAGATTTTATAAAAGATTCCGACCTCTTTATTTGTGAGGGTATGTACGGTGATGAGAAGGATAATGTTAAAGCCGAAGAGAAGAAACATATGACGTTTTCTGAAGCAGCAATGCTAGCAAAACAAGGAAGGGTGGAAGAACTATGGCTTACTCATTACAGCCCGGCCCTTACCGAACCGGAGGAATATATTGAGGCTGTAAAGACAATTTTTGCAAATACGGTTGCAGGAAGAGATTTGCTGGCAAAAACAATAAAATATAAAGAATAAAGGAGTACGTGTTTTGGCGGTATTTATGAAAAAATATTTACTGATATCAATATGAACATTCGTAAAAGACAAAAGAAAGACAGGAATATACCAATTATTTAATTGAATATTCGAATATGATTTCTCCGACATTTGTGATATAATGGATATTGTACTACAGAATGTAGCGATTGACTCAGAGGAAAAGGCTTAAAACAGCTTGGTTTTGTAGATTACTAGCACTTCCATATACCAATAAAAGACAAGTGACGGAAATTCCCGGAACATTTGGACGGCAATCTTCTAAAATAATGTCAAGTCGGTGAAATAACTATAAAAGAGAAATCGTTACCAAAATAGATACTTTATCAAATTCGATAAATAGCTGGAAGCAACGGTTATACTTGGGAAAAGGTTCGGAAATTGAGCAAAAAGAATAGGAGGTAGAGACTTGAAAGTTCTGGTTTTGAACGGAAGTCCCAAAAGTGATTATAGTATTACATTGCAAACGTCCTTATATTTGGAAAAAAAGTTTCCGGAACATAAATTTCAGTTTCTACATGTAGGTCATTATATTAGGTCCTTTGAAAAGGATTTTTCCCCTGCTGCTACTGCAATAGCAGATTCGGATCTGATTATCTTTTCCTATCCCGTTTATACTTTTGTTGCACCAAGTCAGTTGCATCGTTTTATAGAGCTTTTGAAAGCATCCGACGTTAATGTGTCGGGAAAATTTGTCACCCAGATTACAACTTCCATGCATTTTTATGATGTTACGGCACATAAGTACATTCAGGAGAATTGTCAGGAGCTCGGCATGAAATATATAAAAGGACTGTCTGCCGAGATGGAAGACCTTCTTTCTGAAAGTGGGCAAAAGGCAGCAATAGAATTTTTTAAATACGTATGCTGGTGCACGGAACACGATATATATGAAACTATTCCCCAAAATACTGTAACTTCAGCACATCTCCCGGTTACCCCTGTCACATCAAGCCAGGAAGAAAAAAGCGGAGATGTAGTCATTGTTACCGATTGTGCCAAGGATGACAAGCAGCTTAATGATATGATTGAAAGGTTTAGAGCAGTTCTTAGGAGGAAGAGCCGTATTGTTAACATTTCTGAGTACCCTTTTCAGGGCGGCTGCTTGGGCTGCTTTAATTGTGCGGCTACGGGAAAATGCGTTTATAAGGATGGTTTTGACGATTTTCTAAGGAATAGTATTCAAACAGCTGATGCTATAGTTTATGCTTTTTCCATTAAAGATCATTCCATGGGTTCTGTTTTTAAAGTGTATGATGACCGGCAATTTTGTAATGGGCACAGAACTGTGACTATGGGAATGCCGGTAGGGTATATTGTAAGCGGTAACTATCCGGCAGAAACCAATTTACAGATGATTATTGAAGCTCGAAGCGAGGTTGGAGGAAATTTTCTGGCGGGAGTTGCGTGTGATGAAATAAATCCCGATATGGAGATTGATCGCCTGGCTGAAAGGCTTGAGTATGCACTCTGCCATAAATATGTCCAACCTAGGAATTTTTTTGGTGTTGGCGGCATGAAAATATTCAGGGATTTAATTTGGCTTATGCGGGGAATGATGAAAGCTGATCACAAATTTTACAAAGCACATGGATTATACGACTTTCCTCAGAAGAAAAAGGGAACTGTATTAAAAATGTATCTTGTAGGTGCACTTTTATCTTCACCGAAGTTAAAAGCCAAAATCGGAAACAAGTTTTTTGAAGGGATGATTGCACCGTACAAGAAGGTTTTGAACAGCAATTAAAAATGAATTTCATAGATATTGCCAGGTTGCCGGTGCAAAATATAGACCGAAAGGAAAGTGATTCATGGTGGACATAAGGGCTATAGAGGAGATAAAGAGATTTAAAGTGGAACTTACAAGATTTTTAATGATGTATAAGTTTGGATTGGATGAGATGAACACTAAAATAGATATACTTAAGCAGGAATTTCAATATGTACACGATTACAATCCTATTGAACATGTGGAATCGAGAATAAAATCTCCTGAAAGCATTCTGAGAAAGGTGCGAAAGAGGGGATTTGAACTGTCTTTACCCTCGATAAAGGAGAATATTAATGATATAGCAGGAATTCGTATTGTTTGCTCTTTTATTTCGGATATCTATAAAATAAGTGAAATGCTTCAAAGTCAAAGAGATATGAGAATTATTGAATGCAAGGACTATATTCAAAACCCCAAGCCCAATGGCTATCAAAGTTTGCATCTGATTGTGGAAGTTCCTGTATTCATGTCGGAAGGAAAAGAGAATGTTAAGGTGGAAGTTCAAATTCGTACAATTGGAATGGATTTTTGGGCAAGCCTGGAGCACAAGATATATTACAAATGTAATAAGGAAGTCCCGGAAAAATTAAGAAATGAACTTAAGGATGCAGCGGAAACTGTAAGGCAATTGGATATGAAAATGGAGCGAATTAATAGAGAGATTAGTGAAATTAAAGATTCGAGCAGTTTAGAGGAGATTCAGGAGATTATTATAAACAATCAAAAATTCTATCTACCCAAGGATTTCTTTAAGTTTTGAGATTTGAATTTTTAAGTAAAAATATTCATTTGACAATGTATTTGGCGTTTGATAGAATGTTTTAATCGTATTTATTTGCCGCTATAGATATGCGGTGGCAACATATTTCTCATATTTGGATTATTTAACTGTATCGATTGGAAGAATGTAAAAAGGAAACTTAATTTAAATGCTGCATATCAAGTATCTTGATAAGGATAAAGGTTCTCGAAAAAGTTATAAATTTATTTAATGAATATATTAATTAATTGTAAGAATTTTGCAAAGGTAAAAATGAGTAGTGTTTATCATGTATTTATGTTGATAAACAATACTCCTTTTTTATAGAAAGGACTGGTAAGTGTGATTAAAGTTCTGGCTCGGAGTATTCGCGAGTATAAAAAGCTGTCAATTATAACACCTATATTGATAAGTTTAGAAGTTGTGATTGAATGTATAATTCCCTTTGTAACCGCCAATTTGGTTAATGAAATTAAAGGTGGTTGCGGATTGGATACAATCATTAAATATGGGGTTATTTTAATTGCCATGGCAGTTTTGTCATTGATGTTCGGTGCCATTGCAGGCACAACTAGTGCCACTGCATCTTGCGGGTTTGCCAAGAATTTAAGAAAGGATATGTTTTATAAAATTCAAAGTTTCTCCTTTGAAAACATTGATAAATTTCAGACCTCCTCATTGATTACCCGTATGACTACTGACGTTTTCAATGTGCAAAATGCATATATGATGATAATCAGGGTGGCAATACGTGCACCATTAATGCTAATCTTTGCCTTTGTGATGGCCTTTGTAATGGGTGGACGCATGGCATGGATTTTTCTTGTGGTAGTACCCATTCTTGCAACCGGTTTAAGTCTTGTAATTTATAAAGCAATGCCGTTATTTAGAAAGGTTTTCAAAAAATATGACGCTTTAAACAGATCCATTCAGGAAAATATTAAAGGTATGCGTGTTGTAAAATCCTTTGTCCGTGAAGATTATGAAAAAGAGAAATTTAATTTTGCAGCACAGGATGTATGTGCCGACTTTACAAGAGCTGAACGAATTCTAGCTTTTAACGGACCTTTAATGCAATTTTGCATGTATGTAGTTATGGTTTTTGTTTTATCCTTCGGCTCCTATACCATTATTACCAGTCGGGGACTGGACTTTGATATCGGACAGTTTTCCGCCATATTAACGTATAATTTTATGATTCTTATGAGCTTGATGATGCTTTCCTTTGTATTTGTAATGATAACCATAGCCGGTGAATCAGCCAAACGTATCGTTGAAGTGATTAATGAAGAGAGTACATTGTCAAATCCGGAAAACCCGATTTATGAGGTAAAAGACGGTTCAATTTCCTTTGAAAATGTAAGCTTTAAATATTCTGAAAAAGCAGAGAGAATGGCATTAGCCAATATAAATTTGCAGATAAAATCCGGTGAAACCATTGGAATTATCGGGGGTACTGGCTCTTCAAAATCTACCCTCGTTCAACTAATACCCCGTCTGTATGATGCAACGGTCGGAGTTGTAAAAGTAGGTGGCATGGATGTGCGAAATTATGACTTGGATTCCTTGCGTAATCAGGTTGCTGTCGTTTTACAGAAGAATATTTTGTTTTCCGGAACCATAAAGGAAAATCTTCGCTGGGGGAACAAAGATGCCACCGATGAAGAGTTGGTACATGTATGTAAATTGGCTTGTGCCGATGAATTTATCAGCCAGTTCCCCAAAGGATATGACACCTATATTGAGCAGGGTGGAACCAATGTTTCCGGGGGACAAAAACAAAGGCTTTGTATTGCAAGGGCCTTGCTTAAGAGGCCAAAGATATTGATTTTAGACGATTCCACCAGTGCAGTGGATACCAAAACCGATGCCAAGATTCGTAAGGCACTTAGAGAATATATGCCCGAGACAACCAAGATAATTATTGCTCAGAGGACGGCATCCGTTGAAGATGCGGACAGAATTATAGTAATGGATGGAGGCACCATCAACGGAATTGGGACACATGAACAGCTATTGGCTGAGAATGCAATTTACAGAGAAATATACATTTCTCAGAATAAGGCAGGTGCTTAAGTTGAAAACAGGCAGTATTAAGAATAAAAAATCCATCGTTTTTCGTATTTTCAAAGACATATTGGCATTTTATCCGGTAATGCTTCCGGTTGTCATTGCATGTATATTGTTTAATGCCACCATCAGTTCCATTCCTGCTGTATTTATGCAGAACGTAATTGCACTGATAGAAGGCAGCTGGCAGTCCGGCGATTGGAATGCAGTGGGAGGGGAAATAATAAAATTTGTTGCCATATTGGTTAGTCTTTATGTATTATCCATTCTAAGCGGCATTGCATATAATCAGATGATGGCAATCATTACCCAGGGTACATTGAAAAAGTTCCGCGGAAAAATGTTTGACAGGATGCAAACATTACCCATTAAGTACGTGGATACTCATAATCATGGCGATATAATGAGCTTTTACACCAATGACATTGATACATTGCGGCAAATGATATCTCAAAGTTTTCCGCAACTTTTAGTGTCGAGCGTTTCAGTTTTGACTGTCTTTGGAATAATGGTTTATTACTGTGTATGGTTGACTGTTGTTATTTTACTCGGTGTGACGGCTATGCTCTTTGTCACGAAAAAGGTGGGCGGAGGTTCTGCCAAATACTTTATAAAACAACAGGTGGCCATGGGTCGGCTGGAAGGTTTTACTGAAGAAATGATGAACGGGCAAAAAGTTATAAAGGTATTTTGTCATGAAGATGAGAGCAAAGCGGATTTTGACAAGCTTAATGAGGCTTTATTTAACGATGCAAGGTTGGCAAACAGATATGCCAATATTTTGGCCCCAATTTTGAACAACATCGGTAATGTATTATATGTCATTGTTGCTATCATCGGAGGTATTTTGCTGATTACCGATGCCCCCAATTTGAGTCTTTCAAGGCTTCCCATGGGAATTAGCATTGTTGTTCCCTTCCTTAACATGACAAAACAGTTTGTGGGCAATATCAACCAGGTATCCCAGCAGGTAAATGCTGTTGTTATGGGACTTGCCGGTGCACAGAGGATTTATAGTTTGATTGATGAGGAACCGGAGCAGGATAACGGATATGTCACCTTGGTTAATGTTCGTGAAGAAAACGGACAGTTGGTTGAATGTAAAGAGAGAACGGGAATATGGGCTTGGAAGCATCCTCACAGCAGTGACGGCTCGGTAACATACACAAAATTGGCCGGGGATGTCAGATTACATGAGGTGGATTTTGAATATGAGCCGGGAAAAACCGTCTTGCACGATGTCAGTCTTTATGCAAAGCCGGGGCAAAAAGTTGCCTTTGTCGGTGCAACCGGTGCCGGAAAGACTACAATTACAAACTTGCTTAATCGTTTTTATGATATCGCCGACGGAAAGATACGTTATGACGGAATCAACATAAACAAAATAAAAAAATCGGACCTTCGTCGAGCCATCGGTATGGTGCTTCAGGATACCAACCTCTTTACCGGAACCGTAATGGACAATATTCGCTACGGCAAACTCGATGCCACCGATGAAGAATGCATTGAGGCTGCAAAACTGGCCGGTGCCGATGACTTTATTCGTCGATTGCCCGACGAATATCAGACGATGCTTACAGAAAACGGTTCTAACTTGTCCCAAGGGCAAAGACAGTTAATTTCCATCGCCAGAGCGGCAGTTGCCGATCCTCCGGTTATGATTCTGGATGAAGCAACCTCTTCCATTGACACAAGAACCGAAGCCATTGTACAGCGGGGCATGGATGCGTTAATGGAAGGCAGAACAGTGTTTGTAATTGCCCATCGACTTTCCACTGTTAAAAACTCCGATGTCATCATCGTTTTGGATCACGGAAGAATCATTGAGCGGGGCAATCATGAGGAACTTTTAGCTATGAAAGGACAATATTATCAATTGTATACCGGTGCATTTGAGCTGGAGTAGAATAATCAGGTGAATGTACAACCATATGGGATGTATAGCTTTTAAGCAATTCAAGACATATTAAAGGTGGAATTTAACTTATTCCACCTTTACTGTATATCCATTTCCAGTATCAATCCTTTTGAATTTATCGCAAAACTATAGTTTGAACTACATATAGAATAATTGCAAAGAAAAAGTTTAAACCTGTGAACTTCATCATATAGCCTTTTACACCGTTGGGATTGTGTTTTTTGAATTCGCTAAAGGTAATTAGGCTAGCCAACGATGCAATCAATGTTCCGCATCCTCCAATATTGACAGCCGGTAAAAGAGAGTGATAATCGGTTGTAAAATGCGATAATAATACGGCACTAGGCACATTGCTTATAAACTGGCATGCCAAAATGCCAAAGAGTAGCGTGTTAACGGGAAGAACCTGTGAAAAGAAATCATTTACGACAGGTATTCTAGCCATATTACCGCTAAAGACAAAGAACGCACAGAAGGTGGCAAGCAACGGATAATTAACTTCTTTTATGGCTTTTTTGTCAAGAACAAGCAGTGCCAGAGTGACAAATATAGTCCCGTACACGTAGGGAATGACGTCGAAAATCAGTAAAATACTGCATATAAATAATATGGAGTATATGGTTGTCCTTTTTATATCCAGCTTATATTGGTTATCTTTTTTTAAAGTCAAAGGTATGGGCTTAACAAATAAACATATGGCAATTATTAAAAAGACTGACGTTAAAAACGTGGGAAACATGATTTTCAAAAATTCAATTGTATTGATATTGTAATAGTCGTACAAGAATAAGTTTTGAGGGTTGCCGAAGGGCGTAAGCATTCCGCCCAAATTAGCGGCAATATTTTGCATAATGAACGTAAACGCCATGGCCTGTTTGTTATCGGTGCTGTTTAAGACAAAGAAACCGAGAGGCAAAAAGGTCAATAATGCCATGTCGTTTGCAAGCAGCATTGAACCAATAAAAGTAATAAACACCAGCCCTAAAGTTGCATTCCTTAGGTTGTGGAGTTTTAGTACAATGTTCTTGCTGATAATTTCAAATACATGAATGTGAGATAGGGCAGAAATTACTGCCAAGGTGCAATATAAAGTGGCTAAAGTGGGCCATTTGAAATATTCCAGATAACTTGCATCCACAGGAACAAAGATACAAGTAACAAGCATTGCGATAACAGCTATTACAAGGACTGCCTGTTTTTTTATAAATTGTATAATGTGCGGAATGGGATTTGTAAGGTAAAAGTGCCATAACTCTTTGTATCTCGCTAAAGAAGGAATAGCAGCTTTATTGATATCTGTATCTGTATATATTATATTGCTTTTCATAAGTACCTCTTTCTTTCTCTAAAAATATTCACAAAATATGATTATACTAGTTTGTACGAAAAAATCAACACCAAACAGGGGACGGTTCAAACTACTATGGTTTCGAACCATCCCTTGAGATTTTATTTAGGGGTTTTCGAAGGAAAGTGAAAGCAGCAAGATTGAAGGGGCGTAGATAGCCCCTTCGATTTTATTGTATTTATGAATACCACCTGCTATGCAGGTGGTTCAAAAAGCTTATAGCTATGAGTAGATAAAAATACCTCCATTTGCTAAAATAGAGCAGGTTTGGCCAACCGCATAAAAAGC
>Ga0134093_1003126_pt1 | contig 12196 bp, 11 predicted proteins | sample 4_1taG_FD_94452 | JGI IMG/M metagenome (GOLD analysis project Ga0134093, IMG submission 94452) | Switchgrass degrading microbial communities from high solid loading bioreactors in New Hampshire, USA - 4_13_20_68_A1 metaG | ecosystem: Engineered > Bioreactor > Semi-continuous > Anaerobic >...
ACAACAAATTGTTATGTTGATATTCCTAAAATTGTAAGAAAGACAATTATAGACATAGGATACGATAGGGCAAAATTTGGTTTTGACGGTGAAACATGTGCTGTTATCACATCTATTGACGAGCAATCACCTGATATTGCGATGGGTGTTAATAAAGCTCTTGAGGCAAAAAAGGGCGAAATGAGCGATGAGGAAATAGAATCGATAGGCGCAGGCGACCAGGGAATGATGTTCGGATTTGCATGTGATGAAACCCCGGAGCTAATGCCGATGCCTATATCTTTAGCGCATAAGCTTGCAAAAAGGCTAAGCGATGTACGTAAGGATGGTACGCTTGCGTACTTAAGGCCTGACGGAAAATCACAGGTTACTGTAGAATATGAAGATGACAAGCCTGTAAGGGTTGACACTGTTGTAATATCCGCCCAGCACAGTCCTGAAATAGATCATAATACAATTGAAAAGGATATTATTGAGCATGTCGTTAAAAAAGTTATACCTTCTGAGTTAATTGACGACAGGACAAAATTCCTTATTAATCCTACCGGAAGATTTGTTATTGGGGGACCTCAGGGAGATTCGGGACTTACAGGAAGAAAAATCATTGTTGACACTTATGGCGGATATGCAAGGCACGGAGGCGGTGCTTTCTCAGGAAAAGATCCTACTAAAGTGGACAGATCTGCTGCATATGCAGCACGTTATGTAGCAAAAAATATAGTAGCAGCAGGAATTGCAAAGAAATGTGAAGTTGAACTGGCTTATGCAATTGGTGTTGCAAGACCGGTATCAATAATGGTTGATACTTATGGTACTGGTATTATACCTGAAGAAAAAATAGTAAAACTTATTGAAAAGCATTTTGATTTAAGGCCTGCCGGGATTATTAAGACTTTGGATTTAAGAAGGCCGATATACAAGCAGACAGCGGCTTATGGTCATTTTGGAAGGACTGACATAGATCTTCCATGGGAAAAGACGGACAAAGCAGACATGCTTAGAAAGGAAGCTCAGACTCTATAAGCAATAAGGGGAATATAAGGAGTAAGGCAGTATAATCGACAATTATTGATTCTGCCTTTTTAAAAGGAGCTGTGCGCTGATTACTTAGTGCAACAGCTCTTTTTTTATCCTGTAACGTATTAAAGCATAATTTCATAATATAATATGTGCTTATTATATATTTGATTGGAGGATCTATATTGAAAATGGTATTTGAGTTTGTTGCATATGTTTTAATGATTTGTGGGTTGCTGGCAATTGTAACTGAATTAATACGGTTATTTACACAAAACATAAACATAGGGCAAACAAAGGCTAAACTTGTACTTATTGTAAAAAATCAGGAAGATGCAATTGAGGGAATTGTGAGAAATATATTTCTTAGCAACTGCCTGAAAGGAATTTCAAATAAGTGTGGCCTTACTATTGTAGATATGGGTTCTTCAGATGATACTTTAAAGATTCTTTCTAAGTTAAAAAGCAGGTATAAAAATCTTGAAATTCTGGAAGCAGACAAAAAAGACGAAATATTTGCAGAGTACAGCTATGATGAAGGCAAAGTACCGGTGGGGAATGGTTCACCCACTCCAACTTAAAGGTTGGAGCCTCAAATGAGGACCGGTTCTTGAAATAGGGGATAACGCTCCGGACGAATTAAAGTCCAGGAGGGTTATCCCCGTGTGTTTATATAGAAACTTACCTCTAGCTTCTTACTTTACAAAAGAGGGGAATCGTGACAAAAATACCCTCTCCAATACTCAGGTTGCGGCTTTGTGTCAGGCTGTGTTATAATATCCTATGCTTAAATTGTTTATCAAATATTAGGTTAAAAGGAGATGAAGCAGTTGCCTGATAAATATTATGTTGGTGATATTGTAGAATTAAAAAAAGAGCATCCCTGCGGAAACAAGCAATGGGAAGTAATGAGAACGGGAGCTGATTTCCGTATAAAATGCATGGGATGTGGGCATCAGGTGATGATTCCGAGACCTAAGTTTGAAAAAAGTGTAAAGAAAGTAATCAAATCGAATTTTCTGGATTAGATTTCCTAAATTGCTTATACTAAATTAGCTATACTTTATTAATTAGTTTTATTGAATTTGTTTTAATATAAATTAACTTTTACCCGTATGTATATTGATTTTATTAGGAATAATAATGATGATGCTGTAAGTTTTAAAACAGCATCAAAACAATATTATGCGGGAAAGGTTTACTATGATATTTGATAACAGACCGAAAAGTTCTTTTTTTAAAACAGTGTTTATATCGCTTTTTACATCATTGATTGTAGGATTTGCTTTTATAACATTTTATTCACAGGGTGCATCAACTCCGGGGAATTTGGATCAATCACCTGGCGCTGGCGGTGCTGCTACTCCTGTACCTCAAAGGTTATCTGCTGAAACAGGTGAACCAGGCGGGTATACGGATAACAGAATTTCATCAGTTGCAAAGAGCGCTACGCCAGGCGTGGTAGGAATATCAGTGCTGAAAGTGGACGGCAGCAGCATTTTTGACAGAAATGCCGCAGAAAAGTGGGGTTTTGGATCAGGTGTAATTGTAACAAATAATGGTTATATTTTAACAAATTATCATGTGGCAGGCGCCCCAAGCAAACGGATTATTGTTACACTTTCAGACGGACGGAATATTGACGGATATGTAGTATGGGGAGATCCGGTACTTGATTTAGCTATTGTAAAAATAAATGCAGAAAACCTTACGTCCATACCTCTTGGTGATGCTGCATCCGTTCAGGTGGGTGACACTGCAATTGCAATAGGCAACCCCTTGGGCCTTCAATTTCAAAGGACTGTTACGTCGGGTATAATAAGCGCATTAAACAGAACCATCAGGATAGATACAGAAGAGGGCTCAAACTATATGGAAGACCTTATACAAACAGATGCAAGCATAAATCCCGGCAACAGCGGAGGGCCGCTGCTTAATTTAAAAGGAGAAGTAGTAGGCATAAATACTATAAAAGTCACAAGTGCTGAGGGAATAGGGTTTGCCATACCGATTAATATTGCTGTACCTATAATTAGACAGCTTACAGAATCAGGGCAGTTCCAGGAGGCATACATGGGCATTTTTGCATATGATAAAGAAGTAATTCCGTATTTAGACGGAAATATTAAGCTTGACAAAGGTATATATGTGGCAAACATTGACGAAAAAGGGCCGGCCTACAAGGCAGGTATACGTCTGGGCTGCATTATAACACAAATTGACGGGACAGACATAAATACAATGCTGCAGCTAAGGACATATATTTATTCCAAAAAGCCGGGTGATACCATAAATGTTACTTATATTGATAAAGGAAATACCAAATCAGTATCGATTGTACTGGAGAGAAAGGCTAAAAATGGACTAATTACAAGATAATACAAATTAATATTACAATGAAGTTAAAAAATTAAAAAAGGTATTGACACATTGTTATAGCCCTGATACAATCTAGTTTAAAACATTTAAATATTTAAATGCGATGAAGGAAATAAAATGCATTTTAATGTCTAAGAGAGCCGATGGGTGGTGTGAATCGGTACATTAAATGTAATAATAGCTCATTCCGGAGCACCGTTGTTGAAATGAAAGTAGGCAATGGCATTGACCATGTTATAGTCAGGGTATTTAAAAATATCCACTGAGGATGTGAAGTAAAAACACATCGAATCAGGGTGGTAACACGAAAGAGAGGCCTTTTCGTCCCTGCAAGCTGTTGTTTGCAGGACTGAAAGGCTTTTATTTTTAGATATAGAAGTAGATACAGCAGTTTGTAAATCTTCAGTAAGTTTTGCATTTGATTGTTATGGAGATTAGTATTTGATTGGTGTACATAGGTTTGAACAAGGACTTTGGAAAGGACTTTACCTTACAGGTTTATATGAAGCGCTCATGGCTTATTGTATGTTAAGGGGTATTAGTTCTTAAAGTGAACAAGGAGTTATATGCGAAGGTAAAACGATTAAATTTTCTTAAAGCAAGGTGGTAGCAATGAAAGTGACAGGCGCACAAGCGATAGTAAAGGCCTTGGAATTGGAAAAAGTTGACACTGTTTTTGGATATCCAGGAGCGGCAATATGCCCGTTTTACGATGCTTTGAGGGATTCAAACATAAGGCATATCCTTACAAGGCATGAGCAGGGGGCGGCACATGCTGCCAGCGGATATGCACGTGCCACAGGAAGGACAGGTGTTTGCATATCCACATCAGGCCCGGGGGCGACCAACCTTATAACAGGTATAGCTACAGCGTATATGGATTCAATACCTGTTGTTGCTATAACCGGACAGGTATCTTCCGAGCTTATAGGCAAAGACGTTTTTCAGGAAGCTGATATTACCGGCGCAACTGCTCCCTTTTGCAAGCACAGCTACCTTGTAAGGTCTTCGGCGGATCTTCCGCGTATTTTAAAAGAAGCATTCCATATTGCATCAACAGGCAGGCCCGGTCCTGTGCTTATAGATATACCTATTGATATACAATGTGATGAAGTGGAATTTAATTATCCTGAAAATATAGATATAAAAGGATATAAGCCTAATTACCGCGGACACGTGATGCAGGTGAAAAAGGTAGTTAATGCAATAGCGGAAGCAAAACGCCCTGTTATATGTGCAGGCGGGGGAATAATAAGTGCTAATGCATCAAAAGAGCTTCTTGAACTTGCACAAAAGTGCAAAATTCCTGTTGTGACTACACTTATGGGTATAGGCTCAATTCCTTTGGAACATGAACTGAATATGGGAATGCTTGGCTCCCATGGAGTATATTCTGCAAACCATTCAGTTTATAATGCAGACCTGCTTTTAATATTTGGAGCAAGAGTGGGAGACAGGGCAATGGCATCAACCAATATAATTGCCAAAAAAGCTACAATAGTACATGTTGACATTGACCCTGCGGAAATCGGCAAGAACATACATGTATCAATACCTGTCGTTGGGGATATCAAAATGGTTCTTAATGACATCATTGATATTGCAGAGCCTGGAGATACAGCAGAATGGAATGCAAAGCTCCAAAAAATCAAGGAAGAGCATAGTGTTACCAGGAAATATAATATAAAATCAAGTAATACAATAAATCCCAAATATTTTATAAATTGCCTCTCTTCATATTTGGATGATAAGTCAATAGTAACAACGGAGGTAGGACAGAACCAGATATGGGCTGCTAATCATTTAAATGTGAAAAATGCGCGTGGATTTATAACTTCCGGCGGAATGGGCACAATGGGGTATGGGCTTCCTGCGGGAATAGGTGCGAAAATTGGACGTCCTGAAAGTCCTGTTGTAGTAATTGCCGGAGACGGAAGTTTTCAAATGTCCATGCAGGAACTTGGCACAATAAAACAGGAAAAATTAGGTGTTAAAGTTGTCATATTTAACAATTCACGGCTTGGTATGGTTCGTGAACTTCAAAAGGTTAAATACGGAGGCAGGTACACACAGGTATTTTTAGATGCTAACCCTGACTTTGTAAAGCTTGCAGAAGCATATGGCATAAAAGCTTCAAGAATATGCAATAACGATGAGATTAATGAATCTATTAAGAATATGCTTAAAGACAATGAACCATATATTCTTGAATGCATTGTTGACCCAGATGAATCCACATTATAACAATATGTTGTAAATATCATCTGAAAAAGGAGGTATAAAAATGGCAAAACATACATTAGCAGTACTTGTGGAAAATCATGCAGGTGTATTATCCAGGGTTGCCGGACTGTTCAGCCGCAGGGGATTCAATATTGACAGCTTGGCAGTTGGCGTAACTGAAAATCCTGATATATCAAGAATAACAATTGTTGTAGACGGGGATGAATATACTGTTGAGCAGGTAAGTAAACAACTAAATAAATTAATTGATGTAATCAAAGTTAAAAAAATGGAAGATTCTGATTCTGTAAGCAGGGAACTGGCTCTTATCAAAGTATCTGCCAACGCGGAAACCCGTTCTGAGATAATGCAGCTTGTTGAAATATTCAGGGCAAAAATCGTTGATGTATCCAAAAATACGTTGACTATAGAAATATCCGGCAGCACAGATAAAGTTTCAGCCTTGGAAGAAATGTTAAAACAATTTGGAATAAAAGAAGCCGTAAGGACGGGTACAATTGCTATTGAAAGAGGCAATAAATTTATTAATTAGTAAAAAGAATATTACTTAGGAAAAGGCATATTAATTGGCAAAAAATATATTATTTAGAAGAATGAGCAATTAAAAGAATTATATTATTTTTAGAAAAAGATTTATATTAATAAGTAATATATTTAGCAAATACATATTATTTGGCTAAAACACATTAAAAAAGCAAAATAGTAAAATATTATTAATAATAAAAAGGAGTGTTTTGGAATGGCAAAAATTTATTATGACAGTGACTGTAATTTAGATCTTTTGAAAGGTAAAACTATTGCGATTATTGGATATGGAAGCCAGGGCCATGCACATGCCCAGAACCTTAATGACAGCGGTTTAAATGTTGTTGTAGGGTTAACGCCGGACTCTGCAAGAAGGCAGCAGGTAATTAATGACGGATTGAAAGTTTTGAATACGGATGAAGCTGCAAAAGCTGCAGACATAATAATGATACTTACACCCGATGAAAAACAGGCAGATATTTATAAAACAAGTATTGAGCCTTACCTTGAAGCGGGTAATGTACTTATGTTCTCACATGGCTTTAACATCAATTACAATCAAATTATTCCTCCTAAGGATGTTGATGTTATAATGGTTGCGCCTAAAGGACCGGGCCATACTGTAAGAAGCCAATATAAAGAAGGAAAAGGCGTTCCTGCACTTATAGCTGTATACCAGGATGCTTCAGGAAAAGCACATGATTATGCCCTTGCATATGCTTCAGGAATTGGAGCAGGAAGGGCAGGAATACTTGAGACAACTTTCAGAGAAGAAACTGAAACAGACCTTTTCGGGGAACAGGCTGTACTTTGCGGAGGAGTTACGGAGCTTATGAAAGCCGGGTTCGAAACTCTTGTAAATGCAGGTTACCAGCCGGAAATTGCATATTTTGAATGCATACATGAAATGAAGCTCATAGTTGACCTTATTTATCAGGGCGGATTTTCATTTATGAGGTATTCCATTAGTGATACCGCAGAATTTGGAGATTATTCCACAGGAAAGAGAATAATAACTGAAGAAACCAGAAAAGAAATGAAGAAAGTTCTTGATGAAATACAAAGCGGTAAGTTTGCTTCCAGATGGATAGCTGAAAATAAAGCCGGCGGAAGGGCAAATTTCATTGCAATGAGAAGAAGAGAATCCGAACACCAGCTTGAAAAAGTCGGAGCTGAGCTGCGTAAAATGATGAGTTGGATAAAAAAATAGAGATAAAGGGGGCACATTGTGTCCCCCAACCCTATAAATTATGAATCCTTATAAATTATGAATATGAGATTGGTATCGGGAGGTCAAAAATATGTCCAGGAGAATTAAAATTTTTGATACTACATTAAGAGATGGTGAACAAACTCCAGGTGTAAACCTGAATGTCCAGGAAAAACTCCAAATTGCATTGCAGCTCCAGAAACTAGGTATTGATGTTATTGAAGCAGGTTTTGCAATAGCATCTCCGGGAGATTTTGAGGCGGTAAAAGCTGTGGCTGAAAATGTAAAAGGAGTAACTGTTGCAAGTCTTGCAAGAGCAGTTGAAAAGGATATAGACAGAGCATGGGAAGCAGTAAAAAATGCTGAAAGCCCAAGAATCCATGTGTTCATTGCAACATCGGATATACACATGAAATATAAGCTCAGAATGACAGAAGAACAAGTACTTGAAAGAGCCGTTGCAATGGTAAAATATGCAAAAAAACTTTGTGGAGATATAGAGTTTTCTGCAGAGGATGCCAGCAGAAGCAGAGTAGAGTTTCTGTATAGAATATTTGAAGAAGTAATAAAAGCAGGTGCAAATGTTATAAATATACCTGATACAGTGGGTTACTCGACTCCTGTAGAATTTGGAAGGCTTATAAGGAATATTAAAGAAAATGTTCCAAATATAGATAAAGCGGAAATAAGCGTGCATTGCCATGATGACCTTGGTCTGGCAGTGGCCAATACACTTGCAGCAATGGAAAATGGGGCAACACAGCTTGAATGCACCATTAACGGGCTGGGTGAAAGAGCCGGTAATGCTTCCTTTGAAGAAATTATAATGGGAATAAATACAAGAAAAGATTATTATGGAGTGTCACATAAGATAGATACAACCCAGATATACCGTGCAAGCAAGCTGGTAAGCAGCCTTGCAGGGGTACCGGTTTCTCCCACTAAGGCAATAGTAGGTGCAAATGCCTTTGCTCACGAATCAGGAATACATCAGCACGGTGTTCTTGCTGAAAAAAGCACATATGAAATAATGACGCCGGAATCTATCGGGCTTAAGCAAAACAGAATGGTGCTGGGCAAGCATTCAGGAAGGCATGCTTTTGAAGAAAGACTTAAGGAAATGGGCTATGAACTTTCACAAGAAGATATACAAAGGGCATTTGAAAAATTCAAGGATCTTGCAGATAAGAAAAAAGTTGTCCTTGACAGCGATATTGAGGCATTAGTTGAGGAAAAAGTTTCCGGCGTTCCGGAAATTTATGAACTCGAAAGCTATCAGATAAGCAGTGGAAATAAGGTTATTTCCACATCAACAGTAATACTTAAGAGAAATAATGAGATTATTACAGAAGCAGCTACCGGAGACGGCCCTGTAGATGCGGCATTTAACGCAATTGAAAGGGCTGTGGGTACTACTTTTGAACTTGAGTCATACGGAATAAGAGCTGTTACGGAAGGTAAGGATGCTTTAGGCGAAGTAAGTGTAAGAATATCATCAAATGGAAGATTATTTGCGGGCAGAGGCGTAAGTACGGATATTATTGAAGCAAGTATAAAAGCATATATTAATGCTATTAACAGGTCATTAAGCGAGGCAGGTAATCAAGCAGAAAATATAAATGAGGAAGATTTGAATTTATCATAGGAGAAAAGGAGGATGGAATGATGAAAGATATAAAAATTTACGACTCAACTTTAAGAGATGGTGCACAGGCTCAAGGTATATCGTTTTCAGTGGAAGATAAGCTGAAAATTGTGCAGTCTCTGGATAATTTAGGAATAAGCTATATTGAAGTAGGAAATCCGTCCTCCAATCTCAAGGATATAGAGTTTTTCAAAAGAGTCAAAGAAATTGAATTGAAAAATTCCAGGCTGGTTTCATTTGGATCTACTAGGCGTTCAAATATGTCTGTAGAAAATGATTCAAATGTACAAGCGATTTTAAGGGCAGAAACATCTGCAGTAGCAATATTTGGAAAGAGTTGGGACTTTCATGTTAAAGAAGTATTAAAGACCACTCTTGATGAAAATTTAAAAATGATATATGATACGGTTAAATTTTTTAAGGATCGGGGTAAAGAAGTTATATTTGACGCAGAATTATATTTTGAAGGATACAGGGATAACAAGGCATATGCACTTGAGACACTGAAAGCGGCATATGAGGCGGGAGCTGACTGTATATGCCTTTGCGAAACTACTGGGTATGCATTTCCTGACCAGATTTATGAAATAACTCTTGAAGCGGTACAAAAGTTTAATACTAATATTGGCATACATTGCCATAATGACAGCGGTATGGCAGTGGCAAATTCTATTATGGCTGTAAAAGCCGGAGCAGTCCAGGTACAGGGTACCTTCAACGGTATTGGGGAAAGATGCGGAAATGCCAACTTATCAGTAATTATACCTAATTTGCAGTTAAAACTGGGCTATAATTGTATTCCCCAGGAGAACATGAAGAATCTGACAACAGCAGCAAGATATATAAGTGAGGTAGCAAATATTACCTTTGATGAAAGAAGCCCCTATACAGGAAGGTGCGCATTCGCACATAAAGCCGGGATGCATGCTGATGCTGTAAACAAAAATCCCAAAACGTATGAGCATGTTGACCCTGAAGTTGTAGGGAATGAAAGAGTATTCCTTATGTCGGAGGTTGCCGGCCGCAGCGCAGTTTTGAGTATGGTTAAAAATATTGATCCCTCAATTACGAAAGATTCTCCGCAAACGAGAATTATACTTGAAAAATTGAAAGAAATGGAATATGAGGGGTATAAGTACGAAGGAGCAGAAAGCTCATTCGAACTTTTAATAAGAAAAATCCTTGGGAAATACCAGCCTCATTTTGAATTAAAAGAATTTAAAGTAATAGTCAATGATCCTCCTGTGAACAGCATGAACTCATCCGCAATTGTAAAGATAAGTGTTAATAATGAGGAAGAAATTACAGCGGCAGAAGGAGACGGCCCTGTAAACGCACTTGACAAGGCAGCCAGGAAAGCTCTTGAAAGGTTCTACCCGCAAATAAGGGAAGTAAAGCTTACAGATTATAAAGTAAGAGTCCTTGACTCAAATATGGCTACTGCAGCCAAGGTAAGAGTGCTTATAGAGTCTACTGACGGCAAGGAAGTATGGACTACAATAGGAGTTTCTACAGACATTATTGAAGCAAGCTGGAAGGCATTGGTTGATTCTATAGAATACAAACTAATGAAAGATAATTAATACTTTCTATTTAATTGGTTGTATGTAATTTAGACAAGAAAAATTTATAGAAAGATAACTCACCCCCTACCCCTCTCTTTACAAAAGAGGGGAATTTGTACAAAAGAGAAAATAATATTGCCTTATATATACATTATGAAAGTAATTACTATAGGTCTTATATTTTGTATTTCTTTATTTAAGACACTCCAACCTATAAGCGAAGTGTAGGCTGAGAGATTCATAGACTGCACTATAGGTTAAAATTTAAGGATAAGACCTTTAGTGCAGTTTTTTATATTTTTGTATTCTTGAAAATAATTTAAAATAATCAGGCGATGATAATGCTTATGTAGAAAGTACGAAAAAACTATGGATTGGATTTGAGGTTGGAAAAGGAAACTTTTTGTGAAATATATCGTCTAATATTATAATAAATGGCAGGATATTTATTATCCTACTATATTGAGGTTTGGAAAGGGGTTTATGGTAGGATAGCCAATGCAGAGTATACTTGCAACAAAATTGAATTAGCTGAATTAGATGTGCTGTTTGAAGAATTGAAGGCGTCTCCAGGGTGTGTTAAAGAAAAAATGCAATAAAGATTTTGCATTGTCATGGACATTAGCGGATTTAAACCACGGGTTTTGTTCTATATATGTACAAGGGCATGAAAAATCGGCATAACTGATAATACCATAGCAATAATACATACCAAACTATGCCGATATTTTTACGGGGTTAAAATCCCCAACATACACCCTGTCAAAGGACGGGGTTTTGTTTTTTAACTTCCGGACAAAAGCAATTTTCTTCGGAAGTACGTTGTTTCAGAATTTAAAATACTATTCGAGACATATTAAAGTTGTGATATTCTCGCTGTATTAAATCCTGAGTTGCGGTTATATGGCTTTCTGTTCTGTGCTTTCTTGGCAGCTCTGCAATCTTTGCATCTTGAGGGCTCATTCTGAAACCCTTTTTCTGCATAAAATTGCTGTTCGCCTTCAGTGAAAACAAATTCAGCTCCGCAGTCCTTGCATACCAATGTTTTATCTGGCATGGGTTTATACCTCCTTTTTGAAATTTTTAATTTCGAACCTTTTTTTGGGAAAAAGTATTATATCAGGCTCCGGATAAAAGGAGGTATAAAGTACTTATTTACCAAAAAAAGATTTACCATTTGTAGTATATCACATGAATTACTTTAATTCAACTAAAATTGGAAAAAAATAAAGATATAAATGTTGAATATCACATTGTTGTATAATTTTGGGCTTTTAAGAATTTTCATAAAAATATTTATCTTTATTACAGTAGGAAATATTTCCTGACTTATTGTTTATTGCCTTTTAAATTGAAAATAACATGTTTATTTCAGGGGATTTCTTACAGTGGAGTATTTTATATTGATATTAACATAATTTATATGTATACTAAAAATCAAGCACTGCGATAAAAATAATTGGGTATAAATAATTGCTAAAAATTATTCTTTAAGAGGTGTCGATATGATTTATAAAAATCTTGAGTTTCACAATGTTACTGAGATAGAAGAAGTTGAGGGTTTTGCAGGAGTTAGATTGCAGAGGTTCCCGAAACATGTAAGGCTTGGAA
>Ga0134093_1003131_pt1 | contig 12162 bp, 9 predicted proteins | sample 4_1taG_FD_94452 | JGI IMG/M metagenome (GOLD analysis project Ga0134093, IMG submission 94452) | Switchgrass degrading microbial communities from high solid loading bioreactors in New Hampshire, USA - 4_13_20_68_A1 metaG | ecosystem: Engineered > Bioreactor > Semi-continuous > Anaerobic >...
AATAAAAAAGCCGTTATCGCTTTTGAATGATGCCAGGATCATCTTTATGCAATCTCGTCCTCCGGTATCCTTAGAAGCCGGAGGTTTTTTGTGAAATGCTAATTCATTGCTCATCTTTGAATAATCTCCCTGAAAAACTCTACTGCACCTTTTATATCGCTCTCATCAGGGTGTCCTTTTGCAATTCCTCCTACTAACTTAAAAGGGCCAAAGGTATCAAAGCCTCTGCATCCGTATGTTCCTAGCAACTGGCAGGACTTATCCCCAATGACCCTCTTTATTTCTCTTGTATAGTCTCCTTTAACACCATAGGTATATATGAGAAATACTTTCTTTCCGTTTGGCAAGTTATTCTTGGCAAACTCCACAACCGCCTTGCTGAATTTGGCATAATATATACCGGATGCAAAACCTATTATATCGTACCCGGATAAACCTGCCTCTTTACATTCCACCACATCAATTAGCTCTATCTCCAGTTTCATATCCGACAACTGCTTGATGGCATCTAAAAGCTTTTTCGTATTCCCATGATGTCGGGAATAGTACGCAATCGCAACTTTCATAATATCACCTCCGTTTCACTTCGCCCCCAAACCATACCTTTTCACATTCTTCTGGAAGTGGAAATTACCTAAACTATAAACGTATTTATGTAATCTTTTATCATTCATCCTCGGGTTCAATAGATCCCTGAGTAGAAAGCGCCGGTAAGGTAAAGCTGGATTTTCCTACCTTTAGGAGAACTAATCCTATTAACATGATCGCAGGAAAGACTATTGCTGCTAAAAGTCCCCAGTTCAAACTGCTCTTGTCCGCAACAATCCCGGTAAACTGCGGCCCTATGGAACATCCCAAATCTCCTCCAAGCGCCAAAATTGCAAACATGGCAACTCCACCTGACGGATAAACTGCCGCGGTTACGCTTAACATTCCCGGCCACATCAAGCTCACGCTCAGCCCGCACAAAGCACAGCCCAGCAGCGATATTGCCGATACCGGCGCAAATGCTGTAATGACAAACGATGCTATGCATAGACCGGAACAAACCAATAATGCATTTTGCATATTAATTTTTTGGCCTCTTACCCCGTACCAGGTACGCCCAATACCCATCATTACGGCGAACATACAGGGGCCCAATAGGTCTCCGAGCGTTTTTGAGATGCCCAGCCCCTTTTCGACGAAAAGTGAAGCCCATTGAGCCATGGCCTGTTCGCTGGCTCCGGCGCAAACCATTAAAAGCAAGGCCAATAAGAAGATTTTGGACCCAAACAGCGTTTTTAGTGGTGTTCGTTTGCTTTCTTCTATAGGGGGCATAAGCGGCACTCTCGTAAAGTTAAAAAGGTTAAATAATGGCAGCAACGACCACACGAGCGGAAGGAGAAACCATAAATCCCGGCCCGTAAAGCGTAACGCCACAGTGGAGATAATAATTACCAGAACCTGTCCCCAGCTATAAAACGAGTGCAACAGGCTCATCGAAGAAGCCTTGGCATCGCTCGGCAGACTATCCACAATAGGGCTGACAAGCACTTCGATAAGGCCTCCGCCTATCGAAAACAATAGGCATGATATAATGAGGCCTATATTGTGCGATGGTAGCACCCTGGGCAAAAAAGCTAACGCAACCATACCAACAGCAGCAAAGCCATGGGCTGCCACTATGGATATGCGCTGGCCTACTTTGTCGACGAATTTAATGGCAAGAGCATCAACTATCAGTTGCGTTACAAAACCAATCAAGACCAGGCTTCCGAGCATGGTGTAGGATAGTCCAAATTTTTCTTGAAAAACCACAAAAAGCAGTGGAGGGAGATTTATGATAAGAGCCTGGGTTATATAGCCCAGGTAGCATGCATAAAGTGTGCTTTTATAACTGATTTTATCCATATTCGTCCTCCCCGGTTAAAAGCCCTGCAATATTGTTTGATGATAGCTGACTTTTTAATTTGGGAATAATACTCTTGTTACAATGGTTCAACGTTCTCATGCCTTCATTTAGCCTTTATGGGTGACAGCTCCTTTGCCGACCAGCGTATGCGTACCCCGTTCAGTTGCAGGTACCGTGCTCTTGCGGATTCGATGCCGTGCATAAAAGAAGATGGCTACCTGGCCGAGCCCTGCCAGTCCCCAGGTAACCGGATAACAGGCAAAAAGCATAACTACTGTGGGATACCAGGCAAATACCGTTTTTAGCCAAACGATTCGCATGAGGCAGGCTCCTATCAGCGTGCAAATCATGGGCGATACGGAATAACCCATGCCCCGGGTCAAACCCGGAAATACGTTCATAATGCCGCAGGTAAAATATGCGATCATCAAGACTTGCAAACGCAACATGCCAAGCTCTATGACCTCGGAATCGGATGTGTAAATACTAAGCAAAGACCTACCGAAAAGCAATACCGCTCCGCTCAGGAGAATCCATGTGGCAAAGACCAGTACCGTGCATATCTTTGCAATTGTATCGATTCGGTCATACTTCTTGGCGCCCATGTTCTGTCCGCTAAAGGTAATGGCCGCATTATAATAGGCATTCATCGTGGTGCCAACAAGCCCTTCTAAATTACCCGAAGCAGAGTTAGCTGCTACCAGAGCGGAACCGAAGGAATTGACTGCCGACTGGATCAGTACATTGGAAATGGAGAACAACATGCCCTGCAGGCCCGCAGGTAAACCAATCCTCACGATTTCCTTCAGCTTCTGCCCGTCAATGCGCATCTGGCGTGGAATAAAACGTATACCGCCATTGCTACGAAGTAGGCAGATCATGACAAGCATCATGGAAAGGTACTGGGATATGGACGTAGCCCACGCTACCCCATCGACGGTCATATGCAGCACGATTACAAAGAACATATTGAGCACAACGTTAACAATTCCCGAAATTACCAGGTAGTACATCGGTCGTCGGCTGTCTCCTATAGCTCGCAGGATGGCCGCCCCGAAGTTATATACCATCATGGCGGGTACGCCTAGGAAGTATATCCTCATATACAGTACCGAAAGATCCACTATATCCTCCGGCGTGCCCATTAGAACCAGCATTGGTTTGCAAAAGACCAGTCCTATTACCATCACAACAAGCCCGCTGATTATGCTGATAGTTATGGATGTATGAACTGAATCGCTTAGACTTGAAATTCGCCCGGCTCCATAGTCCTGCGCTACGACTACAACTGTGCCTACCGATAACCCCATGAATACGTTGACTATAAGGTTTATAAGAGCTCCGGTAGCACCTACCGCAGCTAGAGCTGCTCTGCCCGAAAAACGCCCGACAACTATTATATCTGCAGCATTAAACAGTAGCTGTAATATGTTCATTGCCATGATCGGCAATGCGAAAATCAATATCTTGCTAAACAGCGGTCCGTTACACATATCCATATCATGGTTTTTTGAAAACATAGCAGCATTCTCTTCCCTTATCTTATATTGATTGCTTTAACCTCTACTTTACTTCTATCCTATTCGTTCATATTATAAATGGCGCCATCAATCTTCCCTCATGAAGTCATAGAGCTCCAACAAAGGCAGATATAGGTTTGTCACCTATTTTACACTCAATAACGATTATTATAACACAACCAAACTGTAAAGCAATAGCTATTACATGCTAATTTACTCAAAAGAAACTAAAATTTATGAATCTGTTATCTTTATTGCATCGCTTTGATGAATTATAATAAAAAGACACCCGGGACATCATTGGTCCCGGATGTCCGAAAACCACCCTGGAAGTATGCCCTGAAATAACGGAGCGGTTTAACAAAACTGCCGGTGCTGCGATCTACAGAGCATCAGCATAGGATTCTATACATTCATTGTAAACGGTATCAGAAACTATGTTCTGTGCCCAATACCCGCTTTTAACGAAGATTATCCCGATTATGCATTTTACGACGTCGGTCAAGCCGCAAAGCGGATAAAGCACCAGAATATCCAAAGACGTAAAATGCGTGAGTATATAGGTAAATGGAACATAGATTATCCATGCATAAACGCTGTCAAAAAGGAAGGTTACGAACGTTTTGCCGCCCGATCGTATGGTAAAATATGCGCAGCTACTCACCGCATTGAATCCCATATATATGGCACTCGTCTGCATGAAACGGGTAGCCAGCAAACGCACGTAATCGGTAGTGTTGTATATGTGCGGAATAAACGGCGACAGGGCAGCAAGGATGCCACCTGCTACAATGCAGGTACAGACGTTGAAAAACATAAGCCTCCATGCGGTTTGCTTTGCACGCGGAATATCGTTGGCTCCGAGAGCCTGCCCAACCATAACAGCAACCGCGGAGCCCATGGAAAAGAGGACTACGTTGAACAAATTCGATATGGTGCTCGCTATGTTGAGAGCCGCAACCACATTTAATCCGCGGGTTGAGAATAGCTGCATTGACGTGGTCACGCTCAATGACCAAAATAGCTCATTCAACAGAAGCGGCATCCCCTTTTTGATTATGTTAAAAGCAAGGCCTTTCGGAATCCTTACCGATTGATACAGACCTTGAATAAAAGGAAACCTGTCTGGATATCTATGGACGTATACAACAATAATGATCAACTCCACAAAGCGTGAGATGACCGTTGCTATGGCCGCGCCATCAACCCCTAAAGCCGGAAATCCAAGCTTTCCGTATATCAATATGTAATTCAGGCAAAGATTGGTAAATATTCCTGCCAAGCTAGCCTTCATCGGAAGCAGGGTCTCACCGATTTCGCGTAGCGTTCCGCCGTATACCTGGGATAGGCAAAAAGGTAACAGTCCCCACAGCATTATACGAAGGTAACTCATACCGTATTGGAGCATGGCCTCTCTCTCGACAGCATCCCCTTTACCGGTCAGATACAGGGAAATCAGCCTATCTCCACAGGTCAGAAATATAGCAACTGCAGCTGCCAAAGTGACGGCAATGGTCCACAGCTTGAACCGCACCGTGTAACGCAAACCCTCATGATCCCGTGCACCGAAATACTGTGCACCAAATATGCCCGCACCCGAAAGGCCGCCAAAAATAGTCAGGTTAAATACAAACATAAGCTGGTTGGCTATGGCAATGCCAGACATCTGGGCTGTCCCTAACTGTCCTATCATTAGGTTATCCAGAAGGTTAACGAAATTTGAAATGGCATTCTGCACGATAAGTGGCAGCACCATCACAAATACGGTAGTATAAAATTCCCGGTCCCCTATAAACGTATTCCGGAATTTGCTAAAAACGCTTGTTGGTCCCTGTTGCGTCATATATAACCTCCAATGCTGCTTATTCAAACAAAGACCATTGTATCATAAAGTTGAAATACAGTCTAGACGTTAAAATAGGGACCAATCCAACAAAAATCGACGCTTTTACCTTCCATACTTGCCGCAGATCATTTATAGGTATAGTGGAACGGCACCTGAATGCAAGACACATTCTTATGTTTCATTAGGGCCCGAGTAAACAAAAAAGCGGTCGGATTATGCAAAATATGATCGTACCAATGATCGGAAACAAAGTTGATAAATATTACTGAGATATTTTCACCGGGCATTAACTGCTTTTCCCTTTCCCATAGGTACTTATCCGTAGGGCCAGTAATATCGCGATAAGGAGTTTCTATGATCTTCAATTCAAAAGGTATCCCGAGCTCTTCCCACTTTCTACGCAAAGCTGCAGCATGTTCCGGATGTCTGCAAACATGCAGGGCCATAATATTTTTTGAAATCGAAGTTGCATAATTGATCGCTTTCAAAAATGGCTTATTGATCTCATTGACCAGTATGATGCATTGCGTCGATCTTACTTCGTTTTTATTGTAATAGGGGTTGAAATTATCAAGCTTTAGTTGCCTTGAGACGTATGCATAATGATTATTTATTAAATGCATGATTAGCATGAGGATCGGCATTATAATTGCCAGTATCCAGGCTCCTTCTTTAAACTTAGATATAAATACAATGATGGATACTACGGTAGTTACAATCATGCCAAATCCGTTAATCCAGCATTTATATTGCCAGTTTTCTTCCCTTGTCTTGTGCCATTTCCTAAACATACCGTATTGAGCTATTGTAAACGAAACAAACACGCCTACAGAATATAGAGGTATCAATCTGTGGGTATCGCTATTAAACCCAATAATCAGCAAAGAAGCAACTATAAATATGAACATAATGCCGTTTGAAAAGCTCAATCTCGTTCCCCTATGGGAAAACTGTCTGGGAACATAGCCATCATGGGCAAGCACATATAGTAACTGCGGCAATCCGTTGTATGCCGTGTTGGCCGCAAGTATCAGAATCAACGACGTGAATGCCTGCAATATATAGTACATTATGGAATGGCCAAATACCGCCTCGGATAGCTGTGACAATACCGTACGCCCGTGGACGGGAACTACCTGAAGCTTCACCGTCAGCAAAGAGGTCCCGCCAAAAATGAATATGATGATGGCGCCCAGCATATATAGTACATGCTTGGCATTACGTGTGGAAGGCTCCATAAAGCTTTGAACCGCATTGCTCACAGCTTCAATGCCCGACATGGCAGAACACCCAGACGAAAATGCCCTCAAAATCAAAAACAAACCAACACCTTGAACAGTTTCTGCAGATAAGATCGGGGCATCATAAGAAACGGGGCTTAACCTTCCCGTTGCCAGCTTAATAAAGCCTGTAATGATGAGTATCATCATAGAAAAAATAAACATATAGGTTGGCAACCCAAAAACTTTAGAAGCCTCTCTTACCCCTCTTAAGTTGATTAATGTAATGAATGCAACGCATAATAACGATATCGGAACCTTATAATCTCCCAGGAATGGAAATGCCGAAACAAGCGCGGCTGTTGATGAGGATATGCTTACCGCAACCGTCAAGATATAATCGATTATCAATGCTGAAGAAGCAAATAAAGAAGCCACTTCACCAAGGTTTTCCTTGGCAACCGCATAAGACCCCCCACCATTGGGATAGTGATCGATAATCTTTGAATAGGAGATGACCAAGATTACCATTAATGTTAAAATACCCAATACAATATACGGTAACCTGCTAAAAGACAATAGCCCTAATGATGGAACCAGTACCAGGAGGATTTCCTCGATGGCATACGCTACCGATGAAACGGCGTCGCTGGCCATAATCGGTAAACCCCATAGCCTAGACAGCTTCTCCTGCTTAATTGCATCGTTAGGTAAAGGTTTCCCTAACAGTAAATCCTTTATGTTCATAAATCCTTAGACCTTCTTCTTTTGCTTTTAACTTAATCCTTCATAAAACGGTATTATAAGCACGAGCAATTGACATTGCAATATTGCTTTTCGAAAGACTAAGCGTAAAAAATCGCTAAAATTGCAAAATCAGATAAAGCATCCTTTTAAGAGTAAGCGTTGCTTTTGATTTTACAACAAAGCATTAAAAAACCAATCCAAATGCACTTGGATTGGTTCTGAGCTTCCGGCATTATAGTTGGAGCCCGCTCCCGCTGTTTAGCTAACAGTTATTCATGGTAAAAACTCGGTTACGGACTCGAACCGGATATCATATTTTTCAAATCATTCATATTACTTTCACGCAAATCTCTGAACCATTTATCGTTACCGTCTACATTCATAAGATAATCGGTAGCTACCGAAAAATCACCAACTTTCAAATATAGCTTATAAAACTTTAACTTTTCGTTATTTATAGACTTCGGTAAAGGTATTTTATTCCCATAAATTAAGTTAATAATAGCCCACTCATATTCAATGTCAAAGTATTTGGCACCCTCTATATCAATAAGCCCGATTTCACCGTTCTCAAGTAAAAAGACGTGAGGTGGCGTGAGCTCTCCATGAATCAAGCTGAATTCCTGCGTTTTTACCTCATCAATTTCACTCATTTTTTGCTGCATCAGATTGAGTATATCTGACTGTAAGGCGGAGACCTCACTGTCAAGTTTTTATGCTATATTTAGTTCTTCCGCGTAAACGTTAAATACCAGCTGCGCTGCAGAAATATCATTAGGTTTATTTTGCAAAGGCGATCCATAAAAATCCCGCTTATTGGCCGCCATCCTGTTGATAACCGCTATAATTTTATCTGCTACATACCCTATATTTCCACCGTTTCTGATATAATCGTGTAAACTTTGACCTTTAAAGCATTCAACAACCGCGTAGTCGAAATCCCCATCATCATGATGTTCAGCGCAAAGAACATAAGGCACTCGAATCCCTATATCGGTTAACAATTTGGTGTTATGCATGAAATATGTAAAACCGTCCGGGAATAAATACTCTATTCCCTTAGTTTTGTTTTCAGTCAATTTATTATCATACGGATGACGCCATATATAAAGAATATATCTGTTACCCTGCGTGCTGATTTTATATACCTGCTTAGAAATTCCGCCACGAATTTCATCGATATTACAATCGGAGATACCAAGTTCGTTTATAATCCTTTCCTTTAGAGATTGAGAAACCACTATATTACTTCCTTCCATAAAATATGTATTCCGGTTTTTACATTCAAGGTTTTCTTGCGAGCTGCAAATCTATGGTATCATAAATCGTTATTTGCCCACCATAATCGTTAATTACATCCTTGATTTTTGAAAAAAATTCTCTTCTTACGCTTTCGGCAAGTACGGCATGATCTGAATAGGTACTAAGAAGTTGCAAATATTCTTCAGCTGAAAATGAGCGCGTACGGTAATATAGTTTATAGCTAATATCAATGAACCCGTATTTACTCGCAATGTCTGCAAGATTCTTTGCATCTTCCTCAGTATATTCTCTACGCCCCGAAACTTCAGGCATATAAATTGCATACAGCTTTTCTAATTCACGACTTAGGTCTTCTCGCCTTTTATCTTTGTACGGATGGTTGGCAAATCGAGCAAATACTCCTCCACTTTTAAGCATATCAAACACCTTTGGATACCCGATTTCTTCGGGAATCCAATGAAAAGCTGATGCAGAGTATATCAAATCACACGTACCTTTTTCGCATTCATAGTCCTCAAATTTCATATTCACTATCGAAAAGTTCGGGTAACCCTTAAATTTTTGCTTGCATAGCTCCGTGAAATTCTTCCCGTACTCCACTGCTGTTACCTTACATCCGGTTTCCAAAATGGGTAATGTCGCCTGGCCACCTCCGATCCCAATCTCTACAGCATTGCAGGATTCATCAATTGTTATCATCTTAAAGATATCAGCGTACAATTCGTCTGGATATCCAGGGCGCATTCTCTCATACGTTTCGGCAATCGTGTCGAATGTCCACTCACGATCTTTTGTAACGGTCATAACCCAAACCCTCCTTCGCTCAACATGGAACGTTTACAGCCTATCCACTACAGCTCAACTTGCGCTATCATGCTGGCTAATTTGTTGGATGATTCGGTATTCATCTTCATCGCATTATCTATATCCTGCACTGCACTCAACATTTCATTGTTCTGCTCGGCAATGTTGGCCGTAGCAGCTGTTGCCTGCTGTATCGTTGCGGACACATCATTTATTGCCATTGCGACGTTGTTTACGGTTTCCGTAAGTTGCTCCACCGTATCCGATAATTCGCTTAAAACTCCGCTCAACACGGATCCATCATTCTTATAATTTTCTATCGCATTTAACATTAAGCCATAATCATTTAAGACATTTTCATTTAGGAACTTCAGGAGGTTATTTGTGGCTATAATTAGTTTATTTACTGACTCATTTATGCCCTCTGCAAACTGCTTTATTCTCCCTGCCGATCTATTAGAGTCATCGGCCAATCTCCTGATTTCCTCTGCCACAACGGCAAAACCTCTACCTTCCTCACCTGCCCTAGCCGCTTCTATAGCTGCATTTAACGACAGTAAATTGGTTTTGTATGCTATACTTAAAATCGTTTCTGCTAGTATTTTAACCTGTTCAACGTTCTTTGCGGACTCCAGGGCAGACTCAACTTCATTTCTAGCCACATCCAAAATATTCATCGTGTTATCTTTGGACTCTTTAAACTGTTTATCCAGCTCCGCAGCCTTTCTGGCTATCGCATTGGCCGTTTCCGCTCCTTCCTCCGTCTTGCTGGCGAAAATGGACATTGCACTATTTAATTTATCGGCCGACTGCGATATGGATTCAGCAGTTGCGCTGGTCTCCTGCATACCGGCAGACAACTCTTCAGTCGTAGCCGATAGGTCTTCCGAAATGTTTAACAGAGTATGCACCTTCTCCAGTGTGGTATTATAAATTTTATTATTTATAACCGACAGTTCCTTTAAAGTAGCGGTAAAGTCCCTTAACTTCTCTATGGTCTCCTTAAAGGCCTTTAATATCTCGCCCACTTCATCCCTTCGTTTTAAGTATTTATCATCTATATCTATGTTCAGTCTTAAATTAGATATACTGTTCGCCATTGTCTTGGTCATCATAATGGGTTTAGCTATACTATTCGCTATTATAAGTGAAACTCCTATGCCTGCACACAGCATCACTATGGATATATACAGGGTTATCCTCTCAAACTTATTTTTTGCTTCAAGTATTGCGTCTTTATCAACTGCTATTCCTATAGCCCAACCAGCCTCTTCTATTTTATCAAAGAAGAATGCCCGCTCTTTTCCATCGTAATCTTCTATCATTCTCTGATACAGGGATACATTTGTTAATTTCCTCAAATCATTTAATTTTCCTTCTAATATTTCGGCTGCATTGGTTACCTTATCGGGTTTTGCCGAAAAATCCGGATTTGGATGGCTGATTATATTGCCCTGCCTATCTATTAAAAATATATATGAATTATCTTCTTTATCCAGCGTGCTTTCATAGCCCGTATTGATCGAAGTAGCCGACGTTTCGGCGTCTATTTCATGTTGCACAATGGAGTTTATATATCCGTTTATATCCGATATTTGCATATCAACTCCCAATACCGCTTTTCTGCCGTCATTTAATGTAATCTCTTTAGATAACGTTAAAACTATCTGGTGGGTCATGGCATCCACATAGGGGTCACACACATAGATCTGCCCGCTGTTCTCCTTTGCCTTAACGTACCATTCTCCGGTCAAAGGATCATAACCATCATCCGGTACCCGCCCGGATACATCAATAAATGTTCCGTCCTCAAATGCCATGTAATAGAGGTTTCCGAAGTTCATCTCACCGGTTTTTTTTAAAATTTTATACAATGTATCGCTTTTATAATCTTCGGTCAGTATCACCATATTTGCTACAATTTCCAGGTTTTGCTTTTCTTTAAGTATCCATTTATTAATATCATTGGCCTTTAGCTTAACTTCGGCCATTACCTTGTCCTGTATAGTTCTTTCCAAATACTTCAACGATACAAAATTATTCAAGCTCCACATGGCTCCAACACATGCTATACACATCACTATGGCAAGTAAACTTATTTTATGTTTAATCTTCATTATTATTCCTCCAATTCGTTTAATTATTGCCATTTTAGCATTTACTAGAGTTGTTTGTTGCACTTCGTACTTCGTATTATTTGATTTCCATGCTGTACTTTAATTGCCCAAATCATTGCATAGTACTGGAATTTTAATATTCTTCCTAACCCTATACAAGAAATATACGCATCATAATATAAAATACTGGCCTAATATGATAATCGGCAAACTCATACTAATTATTAGAACCAAAACGACGTTCGGTTAAAGTAGATTAAATTTTTGTTTTCATAATTACTCATCCATCAAAATTTTATCATAACTATAGCTTCAACCAATACTATATGTTTAAATTTTTAATCATTTGCAAAAATGTAATATCTCCTCTTTATAATGGGACATTATCGTTATTAACCTATGCGATAATACCATCTGAGTAAATCATCATATTTACCGCTAAAATGATAACTGTTTCCGTTTTTGTTTTCACCATCTATATTTAATCCCAAACGTTTCAATATCCTTTGTGATCTTATATTTTTCTTGTTTGCATAAGCTTCAACATTCCGGATTCCAGACGGCAAATTGGATATCAAAAATCCGTACAGTGCTCTAAATATCCCTTTCCCCTGCCAATCAGACCGGATCTGGATTTCTTCCATAACAAGGTTGCCGTCATCAAGATAATATTGAAAGAACCCTACTAACTCATTTTCCGAATATATCAATATTATTTGCCTCTGTTCTTTTTTAAGGCCTTCTTTTAAAG
>Ga0134093_1003135_pt1 | contig 12153 bp, 12 predicted proteins | sample 4_1taG_FD_94452 | JGI IMG/M metagenome (GOLD analysis project Ga0134093, IMG submission 94452) | Switchgrass degrading microbial communities from high solid loading bioreactors in New Hampshire, USA - 4_13_20_68_A1 metaG | ecosystem: Engineered > Bioreactor > Semi-continuous > Anaerobic >...
AGGGTTGTGCCCAGCCAGACCAGCGCGGCCAGGCCGGCGGCCACCCAGGTGGGGTGAGCGGAGGCCCACAGCACGCCGCGAACAGCCCGGCGGGTGACTGCGGCCGGCAGCATCTCGCCTGGATCAATGAACGGGTCGGCAGACCAGTCCATTTCCAGCATCCGGGGCAGTATGTTCTGCCGGACGCAGCCCTCGAGGCTGAAGATATATACCCAGTCGGTGTAACGGGCGCTGAGAAGCAGGTCGCGGCGCAGTTCATTCCAGCCGAAGGCCGGCATGGTCTGCCCCTCTTTCATCTCGACCCCGCCGCCGGTGCTGCCGACGCCGATGGCCTGCGCATCCGGGGCGTAGCTGAGCAGCCGGCCCGGAGAGAAGCCCGGCTCGAAGCTGGAGTACAGCATCAGCACCTCCCGGTCGACGGCCAGATCGGTGATGCCGATCAACCGGGCCAGCAGGCGGGAGCCCATTTGCCGCTCGTCGACGATGTTGGGCAGCTGGTAGGACTCCACAAAATACCCGTCGGCGCGGATCTGGTCCACCAATTGCTGGTATTGAGCGGTTTTCCTGGCCACCTCCCGGCGGTTGACCACACCCTGGACCAGCTGGCGGATGCCGCCGGCGCGATCCCGGGCCAGGGTCTGCAGCCAGCGCAGGTCGGGTTCGATGTCCAGCCCGATGTGATGCCAGGTGATCTGGTTCTCCGCCGTCCAGATCTGGAAATCACGGTAGCGGCGCTGAGCCGCTTCGTAGTTGTCCAGGTTGAACCAGTAGCCTTCCTCTACCGGCAGCAGCAGCCAGGCGCTGACCGGGATCCCTTCCGCGTTCAGCCGCTTTGCCACGGCGGCCCGCTCCGGGCTGAAATCCAAGATCCCCAGGCTGACTCCGGCTTTCAGCTGGCGCAGCTGGGGGATCAGTTCCGGGGTGTCAAAGAGCGCGATCAGATCTTGCGGTTTCAGTTCGCAAAAGAAGGTGAGCAGCGGCGGGTTCACAGGACCTCCTTAAAAATCATGACTGCGCTGTGATGGCTCTCTGTGCCAGGGCAATCGCGCCCAGAACACCTGCCCTGCCGCCCAGCTGCGGCGGGACGATGTAGTCAGCGATATTGGACAGGATCTGGCGGGACTGCACGTATTCGTTTAGCGAGGACGGCAGCATGCGGTGAATCATCGGGAAGAGCTGGGTTTGCTCCATCACCCCGCCGCCCAGGATGATCCGTTCAGGAGACAGCGTGCAGACCACCGTGTGCAGCGCACGGGTGATGTATTTCGCTTCCAGCGTCCAGGCCGGGTGGTCCGGAGGCAGAGTTTCACCGCGCTGGCCCCAGCGGGCTTCAATGGCCGGGCCATTGGCCAGCCCCTCAAAGCAGTCGCCGTGGAAGGGGCAGGAGCCGGGGAAGGGGTCTTCCTCAGGGTCGTGCGGGATCAGGATGTGGCCGATTTCCGGGTGTACCATTCCGTGCAGCGGCTGGCCGTTGATCACAACCCCGCCGCCGATCCCGGTGCCGATGGTGATGTAGACGTAGTTGTCAATTCCCCGCACGGCTCCCCAGGTGCCTTCTCCGAGGGCGGCGCCGTTTACATCCGTGTCGATCACGACCGGCACGTTCAGTTCGTCCTGTACCATGCGCAGGACCGGCGTGTAGGCCCATCCCGTTTTTGGGGTCTGGGTGATGGAGCCGAAGGATGGGGAGGAAGGGTGCAGGTCCAGGGGACCAAAGGCGGCGATGCCAATGGCCGCCAGCGAGGTGCCCGTGGAACGGGTGTACTGGCGAAAGAAGTTGACCGCCTTTTCCAGAGTTTCAGACGGGGTGGTAGTGGGGAAGCGCGTCTCCGCGAGAATGGTGTCCGGTCCGCGGGCGATCGCGCAGATGAACTTGGTGCCGCCGGCTTCGATGCCTCCAAAAAACGGGTTGGTACTCATACCTGTTGACGCTGTCCTTTTCGATGAAGTTGGCCGGTGTGATTTCTGGAATTCGTACGGCGGTGACCGGTTCAGTCCGCCTGTCCGAAATTATGATAGCACAGCCGGATTCTCTCTGTTAGTGTTTCAGCCTGTGAAAAAAGAGTTCACCGAACGGCCGGAAAATGCGATATTGGCTTGGAACGGTTAACGGGTATAATCTATTCATTCAACTGTAACCGGTCCGGAATGGATCATACATTTATCAAGCAGATGGCCGAGGGAGGGAATTAGCGCCGTCAGGTTGCCGCGCAGCCAGTCTTGAAGCCAGAATACAATCCTTTTTCTTTGTAGAGGCAGCGAATGGATCTCTTTACCAAATGCGAACAATATACAGATGCCAGGAACGCGATGGAGCACGGGATCTACCCCTACTTCATCCCCATGGAGGAAAACGAAGGTACAGAGGTTGTTTTCAACGGCCAGAGATTGATCATGTGCGGGTCAAACAATTACCTGGGCCTGACCACGCACCCCAAAGTGAAAGCCGCGGCCCGGGAAGCGCTGGAGCGCTACGGCACGAGCTGCACCGGGTCCCGCTTCCTGAACGGCACCCTGGCCCTGCACGAGCAGCTGGAAGCCGAGCTGGCGGACTGGGTTGGCAAGGAAGCTGCGCTGGTGTTCTCCACCGGCATGCAGACCAACCTGGGCACTGTGTCCGCGCTGATCGGCCGGGATGATGTGGTCATCCTGGACAAGGACGATCATGCCAGCATCGTCGACGGCGCGCGGCTGGGTTACGGGAAGATCGAGCGCTACCGGCACAACGACATGGCGCACCTGGAGCGCGTGCTCAAATCCATCCCGGACAGCGCCGGGAAGCTGATCGTGGTGGACGGTCTGTATTCCATGGAAGGCGATCTGGCTTGCCTGCCCGATCTGGTTCCCCTGGCGAAGCAGTACGGCGCCCGGTTGATGGTGGATGACGCGCACGGGATGGGCGTGCTGGGCGGCGGCCACGGGACGGCGGCTCACTTCGGCATGACCGGTGATGTGGACCTGATCATGTCCACGTTCAGCAAGTCGTTCGCCTCCATCGGCGGGTTTGTCGCCGGCGATGAGACGGTGATCCATTACATCAAGCACCACGCGCGGGCGCTGATCTTCAGCGCCAGCATCCCTGCGGCCAACGCGGCCGCTGCCCTGGCCGCGCTGCAGGTGATGCGCGAAGAGCCGGAGCGGGTGGCGCGGGTCAACCAGATCGGCGATCGCATGCGAAACGGCTTCCGCCAGCTGGGGTTCAACATCGGCCAGTCGTCCACGCCCATCGTGCCCATATTCAATGGCAGCGACGAGCTGACCTTCCTCACCTGGAAGCTGCTGTTCGAGAACGGCGTGTTCGTCAACCCGGTGATCAGCCCGGCGGTCACACAGGGCCGCCAGATGCTGCGCACCAGCTACATGGCCACACACACCGACGAGCAGCTGGACCGGGTGCTGGAGATCTTCGAGAAAGTTGGCAAGCAGGTGGGCCTGATCTAGCCTTCAGGTCTGCTGATATCTATTCAGGAACAGCCAGAGCCTCACTGCGAGGCCCTGGTTTTCGTTACGATCAGAACCACTTCCGGCGCCGGAACCAGTACAGCATCCCGGCGGTGATGGCGATAAACAGCAGCCAGGCCAGGGGATAACCGAAACGCCAGTCCAGCTCGGGGAAGTTTCGGAAGTTCATGCCGTACACGCTGGCCAGGAAAGAGAGCGGCAGGAAGATCGTTGAAAAGATGGTCAGGGTCTTGATAACCTCGTTAAGGCGCAGCGAGTTGGCGGAAAGGTACAGCTCCTGCGCGCTGACGGTCATCTCGCGCACCTGTTCGCTCATTTCCTCGATCCGGCGGAGGTGGTCGTAGATATCCCTGAAGTAGATCCGGGACTGGTGGTCGATGACGGGGAAGGGGTCGCGTGAAAGCTGGCTGATCACGTCCCGCATGGGGCTGATCTTGCGGCGGAGGGCGAGCATCTCGTGCTTGATGGCCAGCAGGCGCTTCATCATCCATGGGGCTGTCTGGTTGAAAACCAGCTCTTCCAGCTGTTCGACCTCAAGGTCGATTTGCTCCACCACGGGCAAGTATTCGTCCACCAGCGCGTCCAGAACGGCATGGCCGAGCAGGTCGGCGCCGTTTTGCTGCAGGCGCTCGTCGCTGCTCAGGTGCTCCCAGACCTTCTCCACCGGGGACCCTTCCCGCTGGTGATGGTGAGTGACCAGGAAGTTGTGCCCGATGAACAGGTGAACTTCCGGGAATTCCAGCGGATCGGCTGGCTCATCACGTTTGACAGCGTAAGCGATCACGAAGAGGTAGCTGCCGAAGTCATCCAGCTTGGGTGTATGATTGACCCGGTGCAGGCAGTCCTCGATCGCCAGCGGGTGAAAGTGGAAGAGGTCGCGCATCACGCGGTAGACCTCCTCCTGGCTCGGAGCGGACAGATCGATCCACACCAGGCTGTCCGGCCGGCGGATAAGGTCCGGAACCTGCTCCAGGGGAACGGGAACCGGGGATCTACGTGCAGGTATCAACTGGACGGAGCGGATCATATGCCCTCAGGATGGTGAAGCCGGTATTCCGGAGGACGCCAGCAGTACCGGGCTTTCCTGCATTTAATACAACCGCCGGGTCTGGTGGCGGGCCGCCTGCGCCGGGGCCCCGGCTGTGAAATTTAATTGTATACTGGTTATGTCAATTCCCTGCGGAGTACAGGTAAAGAGGAGGGTCATATGGCAGCAGAGAAAGTTGCTTGTGTTCAGCCTGCCGGCGGGCCTGTTCTGCAGAAAGTGGAACAGGCTTCACCGCAGGTAGATGGAACGAACCATAAGGAGGGTAATCGTATGCTTGCACGCGTTGGAAAACCCGCACCGGATTTTGAGTTGAGCGCACTGATCAACGGCGGGTTCAAGAACATCCGCCTGTCGGATTACAGAGGCAAATGGATTGTTGTCTGCTTCTACCCGGGTGATTTCACCTTTGTCTGACCGACTGAATTGGTGGCAGTTGCTACCAAATATGCTGAACTGCAGGAAATGGGCGTCGAGGTGCTCGCCATCAGCACCGACAGCCGCTTTAGCCACAAGATCTGGCAGGAAGAAGAACTGTCGAAGATGATCGAGGGCGGCGTACCCTATCCGCTGCTCTCGGATCCCGGCGGAAAGGTCGGCTCTGTCTACGGCGTCTATGACGAAGAGGGCGGAGTGGACATCCGCGGGCGGTTCATTATTGACCCGGATTTCAATATTCGGGCCATGGAAGTGCTGACCCCGGAGGTTGGCCGGAATGTGTCCGAGCTGATCCGGCAGGTCAAAGCTTTCCAGCATGTGCGCGCAACAGGTGAGGTAACCCCATCCGGCTGGCAGCCAGGCAAACCCACGCTGACCCCAAGTCCTGAACTGGCCGGGAAGGTGTGGAAGGTCTGGAAACCTGAATACGCCTTCTAGACACTGAGAAAAACTGTACTCCAGGGAACGCGCGGGCAGAAAACCTGCCCGCGCGATTTTCTTTTTTCCAGTACAATGACGCAAACGGAGGGTAAATGACAGAAGTCACATTGCAGCAGCTTGTGGAAGCATTACCGGAATTCTTTGTCCCCGAGCGGGCCAAAGGGGCGGATTATCAGGTGCAGTTCAATGCCACCGGGGAAAAGGGCGGGCAGTGGACTGTTACCATTCGTGATCAGAATATCAGCGTCCAGCCCGGGGCGGCCGCCAAACCGGATCTGGCCCTGACGGCATCGGCGCAGGATGTGCTGGATATGTTCTCCGGCACGCTGGACCCGATAAGGGCCTACATGCGCGGGCGGGTCAAGCTGCAGGGCAGCATGTCGCTGGCGATGAAGCTGAGCAGGTTCTTTGATGTTGACTTGAACCGCCTGCGTTCAATCGGGCAGGAATAAAAAAAGAGGGCTGCGGCCCTCTTTTCATTTGAGTGAAACTCAGTAAATGCCCCAGTCGAGGTCCACCCCGTCTTCCATCATCGAGAAGTCCCACATTTCCATGGAAAGATCGATGGCGGCTTCGCGCTCGAGCGCTTCCTCGGCTTTCTGGCGAACCATTTCGATCAGTGCCGGGCCGTAGGGGCAGAATGGGGTGGTCAGGATCATGCGCAGGATGGCATGGTCCGGCTCGATTTTGACGTTGCGAATCAACCCAAGCTGGATCACGCTCAGACCGATCTCCGGATCGAGGACGGTGTTGAGCGCATCGCGAAGCTTGGCGGTCAGCTCGGGCTGTTCGGCTTCAGCTTCCCACACGGCAACGTTGGTGCCAGGTTTTCCCTGAGGAGTGGTCATTTGTTCAGTTCCTCTAACTTCTCTTTCGAAATTTCGTACCGGCAGTGGTATTCACCATCGGCGACGCGTTGAATATTCTCCGGAGCAATGCCCAGGATCCTGGAAATCAACGTCTGGTCCACTGAACATACCTCCGGATGGGCCTGCCCGATTTGGTAATACGGACAGATGATGCCGCGGATGGTCACCTTGCCGTCCTTCTCTTCCCAGTCGACGGAGTAGCCCTCATCCTCAAGCAAGGTCTTGACCAGCTCCAGGCGCTCTTCCGGGCTAAGGCCGGTCAGTTCCTCTTCGTAGTTACTCAGGATGGAATCGGCCATTTCGGTGAAGATCTGGGCGACCATAGTGGACGGCAGGGTTTCCTTCATCCGTTCGATTAACCGGTTGGTCAGGCGGAAATACCGGGTGGGGAATTTCTCCAGCCCGGCTTCGGTCAGGTAATACACCAGACGCGGGCGCCCGACGCCGTGGCGTTCTTCCTCAGCGGCGACCAGCGCTTCAGCCTGCAGGTTCTGCAGGTGGTGGCGGACAGAAATGGCATTGATGCCCAGTTCTTCTGCCAGTTCGTTGATTGTCGAGCGAGGATGAGCCATTAAGCAGTGTAAGATCCTCTCTCGCGTGCTTTTGACACTTGCCATTTCTCCCTCTGGGTGGAACCAGTTAAGCATGAATCCTATGGCTTGAACGACTGTAGTATAGCAAAGGGAGGGGGCTTTGTCAATATTTTTAATATTTATATTAAAAATATTGACCCTGGTGGGTTTCGGTGCTATAATTCGTTCGTCCGGGACGATACGGACAAACTGGATATAAAAACTATTATTACGCCGAAAGACAGGCGAGCTGCAAAGGAGTTTCCTACCACAATGTCCGAGCTGATCATTCGAGACTTGCACGTGAGCATCGAAGGCAAAGAGATCCTCAAAGGCGTCAACCTGGTCCTGCACAAGGGACAGGTGCACGCGATCATGGGTCCCAATGGAACCGGTAAATCCACCCTGGCTTACACTCTGATGGGTCATCCCTCCTACGAGGTGACTGCAGGTGAAGTCTGGTTTAAGGGCCAGAACGTACTGGAAATGGCCCCGGATGAACGAGCTCGGTTGGGAATGTTCCTTGCCTTTCAGTATCCCGTATCCATTCCCGGGGTGACCGTGGCCAACTTCCTGCGCACGGCGATCAACGCGCGCCGGCGGGCCGAGAACCCCGATGATAAGGGTATGCCCATTCCGCAGTTCCGCAAGATGCTGAAAGAGAAGATGGAACTGCTGAAGGTGGACCCCTCTTTCGCCGGCCGGTACCTGAACGAAGGCTTCTCGGGCGGTGAAAAGAAGCGCGCCGAGGTGCTGCAGATGGCGGTGCTCCAGCCGGAGATCGCCATTCTGGACGAGACGGACTCCGGTCTGGACATCGATGCCTTGAAGATCGTCTCCGAGGGCGTAAACGCGCTGCGCGGCCCGGAGCTTGGCGTCCTGGTTATCACGCACTACCAGCGCATCCTCAACTACATCAAGCCGGATGTGGTGCATGTGATGATGGACGGCCGCATCGTTCAGTCTGGCGGCCCGGATCTGGCTCTGCGGCTGGAAGCCGAAGGCTATGACTGGATCCGCGACCAGATTGAAGACAAAGCGGTTGCTTCGTAAGCAGGCACCCCTGAGCGGTCGGACACAAGAGGTGTTGTAATGGCTGATATGGAAACCGATTTCCTGGAGCATCTGGACAATTACCGGTACGGCTTCCAGGATCCAGATATTTCCGTGTTCAAGACCCGCAAGGGTCTTGACGAGGAAGTTGTCCGCCAGATTTCCGCGATGAAAGGCGAGCCGGAATGGATGCTGGAGTTCCGCCTGAAGGCGCTGCGGCATTTCCAGGAACGGCCCATGCCCAACTGGGGCGCCGATCTCGCGGACCTGAACCTGGACGATATTATTTACTACGTGCGCCCTGCGGAAGCCGCCGGGAAGAGCTGGGACGAGGTGCCGGATACGATCAAGCAAACCTTCGACAAGCTGGGCATTCCGGAAGCCGAGCAAAAGTTCCTGGCCGGCGTCGGAGCGCAGTACGAGTCGGAGATGGTGTACCACTCGATTCAGGAGCACCTTGAGAAGCAGGGTGTCATTTTCCTGAGCATTGAGGACGGCCTGCGCCAGCACCCGGACCTGTTCCGCGAGCACTTCGGCAAAGTGATCCCGATCGAGGACAACAAGTTCGCTGCGCTGAACAGCGCAGTCTGGTCCGGCGGTTCGTTCGTCTACATCCCCAAGGGTGTGAAGGTGGACCTGCCGCTGCAGGCGTACTTCCGCCTGAACGTGGCCAACATCGGCCAGTTTGAGCGCTCGCTCATCATCGCCGACGAAGGCTCGCAGGTGCATTACGTTGAAGGCTGCACCGCGCCGCAGTACACCACCAACTCGTTCCACTCGGGTGTGATCGAGATTGTGGTCAAGAAGGGCGCGCGCGTGCGCTACACCACCATCCAGAACTGGTCGAACAACGTCTATAACCTGGTCACCCAGCGTGCGATGGTGGAAGAAAACGGCACCATGGAGTGGGTGGACTGCAACCTGGGTTCGAAAGTGACCATGAAGTACCCGTCCTGCTACCTGATGGGCCCGGGCGCGCACGGCGAAATCCTGTCCATGGCGTTTGCCGGCAAGGGACAGACCCAGGACGCCGGCGGGAAGATGCTGCACTTCGCTCCCAACACGAGCAGCAAGATCACGTCGAAATCCATCAGCAAGGGCGGCGGGCGTGCTTCTTACCGCGGCCTGCTGAAGGTGGCGGACGGCGCTGTGAATGTCAAGTCCAATGTGGTCTGCGACGCGCTGCTGCTGGATGACAAGTCCCGGTCGGACACTTACCCGTACATCGAGATCGACGAGCAGGATGTGACCATCGGGCACGAGGCTTCGGTTTCCAAGGTGGGGGAGGAACAGCTCTTCTACCTGATGAGCCGCGGGATGAGCGAAGAAGAAGCGATGACCATGGTGGTGTCCGGGTTCATCGAGCCGCTGGTGAAGGAGCTGCCGATGGAGTACGCCGTGGAGATGAACCGCCTGATCCAGCTTCAGATGGAAGGCTCCATCGGTTAGTCCGTTCCACACTGCCTGAGCCATACGAAGGACATTGAAGACATATGACCAGCGAACGACCCAAAGTGGTAATTACTCGGGGACGAACCCGAGAAGCACAGAAAGTAAAGAATTTCACCTTTACCCGGGACATGGTGCGGCTGGACGGCCAGTCAGCGGAGCTGCAGGCTTTCCGCACCGCGGCCTGGGAGGTGTATGAGGCCACTCCCATGCCAACCACGAAGGAGGAGCCCTGGCGGCGCACCGACCTGGCAGGTCTGGCGGCCGATCAGTTCACCATTCCCGGCCCCGACGCCTATCTGGACCTGCCCGCCGTCCCGGAAGAGATCATGACTCCAATGACCGGTGACAGCCAGGCCGGACGGCTGGTGCTGCTGCCGGGCGGCGGAGCCCAGGCGCAGCTCTCCCCCGAGCTGGCCCGTAAAGGGGTGGTTTTCACCGATCTGCGCACCGCAGAGCGCGAGCATCCTGAGCTGCTGGCCCGGTTGATCGGCCAGGTGGTGAAGCCCAGTGAGGGAAAATTTGCCGCCCTGGCTGCCGCCCTGGCGCAGACCGGCGCGTTCCTGTACGTGCCGCGAGGTGTGGTCATCGATCAGCCCCTGCACACGCTGCTGTGGGGTCCGGGCATTAACAACGCGCACATTTCGCACTCCATTGTCTGGCTGGAGGAGGGCGCTTCAGTTACCTACATCCACGAGTCCAGCTCGGTCACCGAGCAGGGCGGCCAGACCTTCCACTCTGGCATCATCGAAGTGCATGTCGGCCCGGCAGCCAACCTGCGGTTCGTCGAGCTGCAGTCCTGGGGCGAGCATGTGTGGAACTTCGTCCACGAGCGCGTGCGCGTCGAGCGGGACGGCAATGTGGACTGGATTTTCGGCGCGCTGGGCGGCCGGCTGACCAAGAACTTCGCCGACCTGGACCTGATCGGCACCGGCGCGACAGGCAAGATGTCGGGGTTCTACTTTACCGACCAGGACCAGCACCTGGATTACGACTCGCAGCAGAACCATCACGCTCCGCACGGTACCAGCAACCTGCTCTTCAAGGGCGCGCTGATGGACCGGAGCCGGGTGGTCTGGCAGGGGATGATCTACGTTGCTCCCGGCGCGCAGAAGACGGACGGCTACCAGGCCAACCGCAATCTGGTGCTGGACCGGGACGCCCGCGCCGACTCCATCCCCGGGCTGGAGATTCTGGCGGATGATGTGCGCTGCACGCACGGCGCGACCGTCGGGAAGATTGATCCGGAAGAGACCTTCTACCTGATGGCCCGGGGTATCCCTAAGGTCGAGGCCGAGCGCGTGATTGTGGAGGGATTCTTCGATCCCATCATGCAGCGCATCCCCTTTGAGGGTGTCCGGCAGCGCTTCCAGGACGCCATTCACGTCAAAATGCAGGCCTACAAGAGCTGACACCAGCGACTGCGGGCAAGTAACCAGGCTTCCGAAGCGGCTGCAGGGCGGGAACTCCCTCTCGAATGGACAGCCGCTTCGGAAGCAAGCTTGATCCTGTGCAGGCATACTAAACGAATAAACCCGGTGTGATAAAATAAAAAGTTGACTTCCCCGGAATCACTGGAAATAGGAGAAATATATGGCACAGCTTCCTTTCGTTCGACCGCCAGACCCCGAGGCGGCCTATGAAGTTGGCGATACGGTCGAGGTTTACTGCGACCACGACAAGGACGGCCAGAGAGTACGGGGCTGGCTGAAAGGAATCATTGTCCAGGTGGACAGCAAAATGGTGGCTGTGCAGTTCCGGTCGAACGTTTACCTTACGGATGGATGGATGGTTCCGGACCACATCCTGTGGTTCCCGCCCAACTCTCCGCACATCCGTGTTCCGCAGAAACGCTCCCGACCCGAAGTGCACAAACAGGATTAATGGTGATTGGAACAGGTGGCGATATGGAACGAGTAGTCGCGAACAATCTGGATGTGGCTCGCGTTCGGGCGGATTTTCCGGTCCTGCAGCGCGAAATCAAGCCGGGCGTACCGCTGGTGTACCTTGACTCGACCGCTTCATCGCAGAAACCGCTGCAGGTGATCGAGGCCATGGACCGGTATTACCGCAGCTCCAACGCCAACATTCACCGGGGCATTCACACACTGGCGGAAGAGGCGACCGCCCTGTATGAGGGCGCGCGCAAGCGGACGGCGGAGTTCATCGGGGCTGCTCGAGCGCGGGAAATCATCTTCACCCGCAACGCCACTGAGGCCATCAACCTGGTTGCCTACACCTGGGGGCGCAAATTCCTCCAGCCCGGCGATCTGGTGATCCTGACGGAAATGGAGCACCACGCCAACCTGGTTCCCTGGCAGCTGCTGGCCGCCGAGCGGGAAATCCGGCTGGAGTTCATCCCTGTCCGCGAGGACGGGCTGCTGAACCTGGAAGAGTACGACCGCCTGCTGGAGCAAAAGCCAAAACTGGTGTCGTTCACGCACATGTCCAACGTGCTTGGGACGATCAACCCGGCCGAGGAAATCATTCGCAAGGCGCACGAGGCCGGCGCGGTGACGCTGGTTGACGGGGCGCAGTCCGTGCCGCATTTTGCGGTAGACGTGCAGAAGCTGGGGGCTGACTTCCTGGCATTTTCGGCGCACAAGATGTGCGGGCCGACCGTGATCGGTGTGCTGTACGGCCGGCAGGAGCTGCTGGAAGCCATGCCTCCGTTCCTGGGCGGTGGGGATATGATCAAGAAGGTAGAACTGCGCTCCTTCCAGTCCAACGCCATTCCGCATAAGTTCGAAGCCGGCACCCCGGCGATCGCCGAAGCGGTCGGGCTGGCCGCGGCGATCGATTACCTGCAGGGGCTGGGAATGGA
>Ga0134093_1003143_pt1 | contig 12141 bp, 6 predicted proteins | sample 4_1taG_FD_94452 | JGI IMG/M metagenome (GOLD analysis project Ga0134093, IMG submission 94452) | Switchgrass degrading microbial communities from high solid loading bioreactors in New Hampshire, USA - 4_13_20_68_A1 metaG | ecosystem: Engineered > Bioreactor > Semi-continuous > Anaerobic >...
ACAGGTACGGTACGTGACATGGTATTTGATTCAGGTCCATTTACGAGTGCGCGTTTAACAGGGGAAAGCGACTCAATGTTTCTGGCAACCGGCAGTTTTATCGATTATGATAAACCAAGTTTCTGCGGGTCCCGCGGTTGGGCAGGAAATTTAAAAATAAATAACCAGCCGGTTTCTGCGTTGGACTTTGTCAACACGGTACTTGTACAGCGATTCAAGCATCATTTTCCTATTGTCAAAGGCGATTTCAGCTGCGAAATAGAGGAAGCCATGGCATGGCTGGACCTGAAAAAGATAGATGTTGTTCCTTACAAACCTGTTATGCAGAATCCGCTGTGGTGGTAAAGGAATTTTTATTGTTGTGTCGAATTATGTATATAGATGATAAACACAAATAAGTGTGTTTTATCTGCAAAGGGTAATAAAAGTTTAAATTAATGTACTCTAAAGGAAAGGAAAATGAGTAAATTAACATATATAGATATATTCGCCGGTGCAGGCGGTTTGTCAGAAGGATTCCTGAAAAACGGTTTTAATGCAATTGCTCATATAGAGATGAACGAAGATGCGTGTTTTACATTAAAAACACGGTTATGTTACTATTATCTCAAAGAACAGAATAAATTAATAGATTATTATAGATACCTTGGGGGTGAAATAAGCAGGAATGAATTATATAATATAGTCCCTGCATCGCTCTTGGATACAGTAATTAATGAAAAACTGAGCGATGAAAGTATGGATTATATTTTTAGTAGAATAGACAGGATAATGAACCAGAAAGGTATAGAAAAAGTTGATTTAGTTGTTGGTGGGCCCCCGTGCCAGGCTTATTCTCTTGCAGGCAGAGCTAGAAAAGCAAAAGAGAATAAAATGATTGGTGATCCGAGAAACTTTCTTTATAAACTTTACTGTCAAGTCCTTCTAAAATATAAACCAAGAATGTTTGTTTTTGAAAATGTACCAGGTGTTCTGACTGCAAATAAAGGATTATATTTTGAAGATATGCAAAAAGAATTCAGACTTGCAGGCTATAACCTTGATTATAAAATATTAAATGCCTCAGATTTTGGTGTTTTGCAGAACAGACATCGTGTTATACTTATTGGTTGGCAAAACTCTTTAAACTATAAGTATCCAGAGTTTAGTGCGATCTCTAATGAATTTATGGTACAGGATATTTTTTCGGATCTTCCTCCGCTTCAGGCAGGAGAAAGCAGTAACCGATATAAAACCGAGCCCACAAAATATCTTGAATGGGCTGATATTCGAAATAAAAATGATGTTCTTACCTGGCATGTTGCAAGACCCAATATTGACAGGGACAGAGATATATACAGAATGGTAATACATACATGGAATACTGATAAAAAAAGATTAAAGTATACTGATCTTCCTGATGAATTATGTACTCATAGGAATAAAACTGCATTTCTTGACAGATTTAAGGTTGTTGCCGGAGATCTACCGGTATCACACACCTTAGTTGCGCATATTTCAAAAGACGGACATTACTTTATTCATCCTGATTATAATCAGGCCCGGTCAATATCAGTCAGGGAGGCAGCGCGAATTCAATCTTTTCCGGATAATTTTTACTTTGAAGGTTCGAGGACTTCTGCTTTCGTACAGATTGGCAATGCGGTTCCTCCTCTTATGGCAGCAGGTATAGCAAAGGCATTGAAAGAGATGCTTAAACAGTAATCTGTAATATACTTGTTGTGAGGGTATTTATGAATTGGAATGATTATGTCAGAGGATTAATAAAAAAACCTTCTTGTTTTGACAGAATGCTTTTATCGTTCGGGGATGATGCCCAACTACAAGTTCCTCCTATAGTAAAAGCAAGTGTTTTAATCCTTGAACACATCATCAATACCCAGAGTATACATAACGTCATAGTTTTTCCTGAAAAAATTCAAACATCCGTTCTGTTTTTAATAATGAAAACTATATATGATATTATAAACGGAAAAACAGGATATTCTTATGATCCATACAAGTTTACCAAAGGACAGAAGTTAAAATATGAAAATTGTGTAATGGAGTTTGATTCCATTGAGAAATCTGATAACGGAAAAGAGTTAATCCATGTAAAACTTGCTGATATCAGGTATGGTTTACCGATAGAACTCGCTCCGTATTTTCAGATTACAAATACCAGGAGACCGCTTTCCAAGTTCGAAGTGTTACGGAGGTATCTTAATATAAAAAATTCAGAAAACTCCGACATGAATACTTCTGATATAGTAAGATTTTTATTAAATTATAAGACACATATAAAAAGTACAGTTTTTTATGTTACTGTTGTTACAGGCGCTAAAGAATCAATTAAATCTATAAATATAAATAATCGGAGTGTTGACGAAATACTGTTAATAGGGCAAGCTGATTATAAAGGTCAGATAAAAAATGCGATGTCTGGACAAATGTCAGGGATACCAGCCATAACACTTTCGCCGGATTTATTTTCCGTTGTAGAAGCAATTAGTAGGGGAATCGAAGTGCAGTCTATTATTCTGGATATATCAAGCAACATGCTTAATGTCCAGTTAGATGCATTGGATCAGCTATGCAGACAAAAATACCCCGTAGTCTTTTTAACTGATATGGAAGGTTCTCTTGATCTCAGGATGCTTTCAGATCGCGGATTCAATATATGGCGTTGGAATGAGGATAGCATTACAAAAGATTTATATGACTTTTCGAATACTATTATTGATAGGAAAACTCGTAATTGTGCCAACTCAGTAATTGAGTATTGTACAGCAAAAAGTGCAGAGATTTGTGATTCTTTAAAATTGCTTTATAAGCATCGTGAGGATGTAAAACTGCAATCACCAATTGTTGCTTCTATATATGGTTCACTGTTTGAATATACTTTGATTGCACTCAGAAGCATAACCCCTGTAGGACCTGAAAGAATACAAAAAGTAAAAAATGAACTTGAAGAATGCCGTGATAAACTGATAGATGAAAAAAGATATATTTCTGATGAGCTTTATGAGAATTTGCAGTTTGTAGTTAACAACTTATTACAGGTTTATTCTTCAGATTTTACTTTTCCCAAGATTAATTTGTTGCTCAGTAAAATAACAGAGGGAAATTATAAAAAAATTAATATTATTATATCTGAAAAAGAAGATAAAAACAATGTATTAATATATTGGAAAAATAAACTTGATGAAAATGGAATTATTGCGGATATTGAGATTCTGTATCCGGATGAATTTATAGGCCATTATTCGCTTGATTCTGATATAACGGTCATAACAGGCTGGTTTAACAAACAGGCAATGCAGAGAATACTTTTTAGCTACAATGCTGAAAAATACCTCATTTTATTATATGAATACGAAAATAAATGGAAAAATGCCCATGCATCAATGTGGAGGGATTCATACAATAAAGACGAAAACAAAGATATTGTGAAAAAATCACTGGGCAAAGAAATACATTACGTTATTAAAGATTATATTGTAAGTGAACAGGATACGTTACATCAGGATCACTTTACAGATGATATGGAGGAAATAGACTTAATATTAAGAGAACATAAATATAGAAAATATATCTCAAATCATGAGACAGAAACTATTGAAGCAATACCTGTTGGTTTTGCGGGTGGGTTTTTTGCCTTTTTTACGCCAACACGCAAGCTCATTACAGTTACAGATATTATCGTTAACAGAGCAAAGAAAATCTCAATAAAACCTGCCAATGAGCTTAACGTTGGAGATTTTATAGTAATTCGTGAAACCCAGAAAGATCTTATTCGTGAAATAGCAGATCTTATACTGACTGCCAGTGGCAAAGAGCAATGCCGACAAAAAGCATCAGAATGGAGAGATGCTTTGACAATAGAAGCAGTATTCTGTGAATTTGATGATTTATATGACAGATTATATTCTGCTGGTTGTACAAAGGATAAATTGACAGTAAAAAGATGGCTGAATGATGAAGATACAATTATTCCCCAGGATAAAAGTGATTTAATAGCTATTGCTACTGCACTTAATGATTCAGAGTTGCTTGAGAAAACTGATGAGATTTATGCAGCAGGCAGGACTGTGATGAGCGCACACATTAAAGCGGGACGAGTAATCTCAGAGAAACTGCGTCGTTGCATCGCTGATGAAATATATTTAAAGCAAAGAATAGATCCTTACAACATATATCATCTTATTCCGTTATATATCGATGATGTTGGGAAAGTCAATGTACTGAAAATAACCGATATTAATAAAGAACCAGTTATTATAGAAGCTGGTAACGCCAATAAACTGATTAAAGAGGTTCATTTATGGCAAGGATGATACCTTCTGTAATTTCACCTGAAATAAAGAGCAATGCTGAAAGAAAAATTTTTGAATGGTTCAGAGATGATCCAACAACTGAAGATTGGATTGTATTGCATTCTCTTGGTATTACAAACCATAATAAGGTTATTTACGGCGAGATTGATTTTCTTATTATTGCGCCATATATGGGTTTATTTGCCGTTGAAGTCAAAGGAGGGCGTGTACAGAGAACCAATGGTATCTGGTCTTATACTGACCGGTATGGCAGAGTAAGGACAAAAGAACGTGGACCATTTGACCAGGCATGGGATGGGATTTTTAGTGTTGTTGGTGCATTAAAAAGCAAAGTGGATGCCAGTCACAGCCATCTGGCAGATGTATTCTTCGGTATTGGTGTTATGTTCCCTGACATCAGTTATAATGCTGTTGGATGCGATGAAGAGCAATGGCAGGTTTTTGACTGCAATGATCTGAATCGTGTAGGAGATTTCATCAGGAGAATTTTTGAAGGATCAAAAAAGAAATGGGAAAAGATTAATGACAGGCCTCTTCCATTCAGGAAACTACCAGGTCCGGATGATGTCAACTATATCGCATCTCTGCTTCGGGGTGATTTTGATAAAGCAGTTTCTATAAATGTACTTATGAGATATGCTGAGGAAGAACTGGTGGAACTAACGAAGGAACAATACAGATGCCTTGATCAGCTTGAAGATAACTCACGTTGCCTGATAAAAGGGCCTGCTGGTACCGGTAAAACACTTCTTGCAATTGAGGAAGCAAAAAGGTCTGTCGCAAGCGGAATGAGAGTAGCTTTATTCTGTTTTAATGCAAATCTTGGTGACTGGCTGAAAAGATATTTCAATAATGTTCCGGAAAATTTAAAACCAGCTTATGTAGGAACATTTCATAGTTATATGATCAGCATAATAAAGCAAAATGATAACCATTTGCTGTTCCCTGAAAATGAGGATGAGATTAAGTTTTTTTATAATATAACTGTACCTGTATCTGCCAGACAGGTTTTATCCGAGATAAATATTTCTGAGAAGTTTGATAAAATAATAGTTGATGAAGCACAAGACCTGATAAACACAAGATATCTTGACGTTTTTGATGCTTGCCTGAAAAAGGGATTTGTTCGTGGTAAATGGAGCATGTTCGGAGATTTTTCTATGCAGGCTATTTATGCTGAAGGAATTACTGAACAGGAAATGATTGATATGCTTGAGGAAAAAACTTCTTTTATTCGTTTTAAATTGACAATAAATTGCAGAAATACAAAACCAATATGTGAAGAAATTGAGACAATAACCGGATTTCAACGTCCGTCAGACCTTTGGACGAAAGTTGATGGACCACCTGTAAATTACATAACCTATTCCAATATGGGTGATCAAAAAGATAAACTGGAATCAGTTCTGGATTCCTTAGTATTGAAACAACATATTCCTGAAAAAAATATAACAATTTTATCACCAGTAAAAAGAGAAAACTCTGTGGTTTCCTTGGTTTCAAAATACAGTATCAGTAATTACAATGATTTTACTGACAGATATATAACATTCAGTACAATACAGGGATTTAAAGGTCTTGAAAATTCGGTGATTATATTAACAGATATAAATACTTTTGAAGACAAAAAGCTTATGTATGTTGCTCTAAGCAGACCCAGAACCTGTTTATATGTTTTTGAAAGCAACAATGCAGCAGGTGAATATTTAAAGCTGCAAATGAGGAGGTTGTTGGCATGTTCAGGGACCGAAGAAACCAAATAATAGATATAATAACAAGGGAATTTATTGGACCTGATCCTATTGATTACCCCGGAATGCGGCAAGGAAACGGCGAGGAAATACTAACTTCTGACCCGCCTCTAATCAGATATGCTGCTGGTATTCTATATCCGAGAAAAACATCTTATTCAGATATAGAACATTTTAATAATGAAGATTTCGAGGAGACAGATGTAAATATTATTGTTGATGGCGATGAAAGTAATATGACATCCACATCAGGAGAAGAACTTACAGTAGCAAAAAATGAGTACCTGGAGGATGCTGAAGAACTTCTTAATCTTTCAAATGCGTTCAGACAGTCTGCCATTAGTTTAACAGTATCATTGAAGGAAGCTGTCCCTGTTGATGTAAAAGTTTATGCCGGAATATATACTGAAGTAAAAGTAAAAGATCCTGAAACAGGTATTTCACGTACTCATTATTATAGAAAACAGCTTGAATGGAATAAAGACAGTTTATTTTTGTCTGATGAAAAACAGGGTATAATAAAAGAACCTGTAATAATCGATGATAAGGAAACAGGTTTACAATTTGATGTTACATACAGAGACCGGAGAGAAGGAAAACATTTATATACCTTTACTCTTGAAAACATAAAGGAATATGATGGACATACAATAAACAATGAGGATTGCTTTTTTCAAGTACGGTTTGTAATAAAATCCACAAGAGGTTTTTGTGCTTTGCCTGACAATATAAAGCTTTTTTCAGATGATGAGGATTATCTTTCAAATCAGCTTTTATACAGAAATATTAAAAACTATGCAATAGGGCATGGATGTGCCGCTGCTTGGGAAGAAACTGATAAAGGTGTTTTTGAAATAAGTACTTCAATATTTCCACAGTATGAAATAAAGCCAATAGTACCAAGCAGAATAGATGGCGTTTCGCTTGAAATGTATAAAATGAGTGATTATGGCAATATGGAGGAGACTATTACTGAGCTAAAAATTTTGTGCAATAAATACCAGGAATGGATTGAAGGATTGAAAAAAGAAGCAAAGACCCTTAAGGAGCCATATAAAAGTACAGCTGAAAGACATATAAGAAATTGTGAAGAATGCCTGAACAGAATGATTGAAGGAGTAAATCTACTGGAAGATCCCCATATACAGAAGGCTTTCTGCTACATGAACAGAGCGATGCTTTTGCAGCAGCTGCATTATAACCTGCCTTTACAGAAATGGGTTGATGATGGCAACGGATATATAAAGATTGACAACCCAGTTAGATTACCTGATATACATGATGACAGTACATGGTATGGGGATAAAACACGCTATGGGAAATGGAGACCGTTCCAACTGGCATTTATTCTGATTAATATTAAGTCAATATCAGATCCGTTATGTCCGGAAAGAAAATATGTCGATTTGATATGGTTCCCCACTGGTGGTGGGAAAACGGAAGCTTATTTAGGATTGTCGGCATTTACAATATTTTTAAGAAGACTGAAGAACAGAGATGATACCGGAACGGCAATAATCATGAGATATACTTTACGTCTTCTTACCGCTCAACAATATGAACGCGCTGCTGCAATGATCTGTGCCTGTGAAACAATACGAAAAGAAAAAGAATCTGAACTCGGTAAGGCCAGAATATCAATCGGGTTGTGGGTTGGAGGAACAACCACACCGAATCATATGAATGATGCAGTGAGAGCCTATGATAGAATTAAAAGCGTGAATGGAGAATACCCATTTGTAATAAGGAGATGCCCCTGGTGCGGCGCGCAGATTGGTGCAGTTCCAAGAAGTACCGGAAGAGGGACTGTATATGAGGTACCTGGTTTAGAAAAGAGCAGAATTGGCAGGGGGTATAATATTTCATTTAAATGTGGCAATTCTGAATACGGGTGTGATTTCAGCAGAGATCCATTACCTCTTTATGTAGTTGACGATGATATATATGAAAAAACACCAACACTTGTCCTTGGTACGGTAGATAAGTTTGCCATGCTTCCTTACATACCTGAAGCACAGAGAATTTTTGGTTTTTACAACGGTAAAAAAATAACTGCTCCTGATTTGATAATACAGGATGAGTTGCATTTGATATCAGGTCCTCTTGGTTCTATGGTCGGCCATTATGAAACAATGATTAATGAGTTGTGCTCTGTTTATATTGATAGCAGGAAAATACAGCCCAAAATTATTACATCTACAGCAACAATCAGCCGCGCAAAGGAGCAATGCCATGCTTTGTATAACTGTGGATGTGAAAATGTGAAACAATTTCCTCCGCCAGGACTCGAGGCAGGAAATTCATTCTTTGCCATTGAAGATAAGACAAAGAATGGTCGTATGTATGTTGGTATTCTGGCAGCAGGAGCCTCATCAGTAGCAACCACAATGATACGCTTATATGCTACACTGCTGTATGCTGCAAGCGCATTGGATGTAAAAGACGAAACAGAGAGGGATCCGTACTGGACACATATAGGATATTTCAACAGCATAAGGGAACTCGGACAGGTATCGACATGGATACGTGCTGACATTGATGAATATCTACATGTAATCTATAAACGCAGACGTGAAGATAAAAAACCAGGTTACAAGGAATACAGGCGATATATCAGACGTGATGAAGAACTTACAAGCAGAATTAAAAGCGAAAAAGTTACAGCAATCCTGAACGACCTTAACATTGCCTATCCTCCGGTCAGAGATGAAAGTGGCAAGTATAAAGCTGTTCCAATCGATATTTGCCTGGCTACCAACATGATATCAGTGGGACTGGATGTGCCAAGACTGGGGTTAATGTCCGTTGCAGGTCAACCCAAAACGACATCTGAATATATTCAGGCGACCAGCCGTGTAGGAAGATCAGGCGAGAATGCTCCCGGGATTATTTTAACTATATATAACCCAGGAAGGCCTCGTGATAAATCGCACTATGAACAGTTTATTTATTACCACTCAAGAATTTATTGCAATGTTGAGCCAACCAGTGTTACACCTTTTTCATCCCCATTGCGGGATAGGGCATTGCATGCAATTATTATCGGTATAATCAGACTGGAAGCAGATGAAAGCTTTAACAGCGATCCTCCAAAGTATCCATCGGAAGAAGTTATTAAACGAATTAAAAATATAATCAGAGAACGTGTTGAATCAATTGATCCGGAAGAAACAGAGAACTGTATGAGACATGTTGATGATATATTTGAGAACTGGAAAACATGGGGTCCCCAACTTCTTAAATACCATGATTTTAATTGTGGGGAGTCACTCCCTCTGATGTATCCGTTTGGATCATTACGAAATGTTGACTGGGGGATGCGCTCATTTCCGACACCGACATCTATGAGGAGTGTAGATGCTTCCTGCGAAGTAAAAGTGTTAGAGAACCAACATTTTTGGGGGGAATAGCAATGGCATATCAAAGAAATCCAGTACGCCGATCACAGCTGATTAGCCCCTGGGGTATAGGGGCAATAGTACCATTTACCGAAGATCAGTCATTAATGATCGCCGGACTTGATGCATGGCGTTATCACGATGAGAAAGAGTTTCTCATTGATGATGAAAGACTAAAAAAAAGGCTTGGAGTTAAAGAGCTAAGGTATCCGCCTGATTTCAGAGACATAAGTTCGGGAACTTCAAATAGCTATTTAACAATTCCTGCAGTAAAGTTCCCGTTATGGCATTACTGCCCTTTTTGTGGGTCAATGAAGAAGCTTAATTATAATACTGACAAAGTAAAGTGTGATGGCATAGATCACTGGCATAGCGGACATGCCAGAAGTTGTGCCAACATTCCTGAAAAAAAGCGCAGAAGGCTCATACCTGAAAGATTTGTCGTAGTTTGCCCTGAAGGTCATATAGAAGATTTCCCTATAGCAGAATGGATACATCATAATTCCGGAAAGGAATATAATCCGGAAACATGTCATATTCGCAGAAGTACGGGCGGTACTTCTGCATCGCTTACGAGTGTTAAATACGAATGTTCATGTGGAGCGACCAAATCAATAGCGGGCGCATTTGCTCCTGATGCATTACAGAAAATAGGATTCAGATGCAGCGGCTCAAAGCCTTGGCTTGGCATTGAAAGAGATAAAACGCCCTGTAACAATCCAAATTTCCGTATTGTACAACGTGGGGCTACCAATGTTTGGTTTCCTGATGTTAAAAGTTCAATATTTATACCAACAGATGAGGGAACCACAAACAGACGTATAATATCAGTTCTTGACAGGATTTATGAGGTAGTGATTTCAAGTAGGATTAATGGTGAAATAAACCGTGCTGTTGTTGATTCGTTTGCCAGAGTTGAAGGTGTAGATCCAGAGGAATTATATGATGCTATAATAAAAAGATTAAATAATCAGGAGAATATTGCAGAAATAAATGAAGATATAAGTGAGTATGATTATCGTTTTTCAGAATACAAAATGCTAATAAAAAAAAGCGGTAGCGATTCTGCTAAGTTTCATTGCATAAATTATTCTATTTCTGAATATCATCCACAGATTCATGATTTCTTTAATAGTATATCACTGGTGCCCAAGCTGAGAGAAACAAGAGCTTTCGTTGGTTTTTCAAGACTTGAACCTGACTCTTCGAAGAGCATTTCAGATAAAAAAAGGATGCTCAGTAGGGAGAGTGTAGACTGGTTGCCAGCAATTGAAGTATATGGAGAAGGTATATTTTTTGAGTTTAATACTGAAAGATTAAAAACATGGGCTGAAAAAGAAGCTGTTAAAAATCAGGTGAGCAAGTTGGAGCGAGCATTCAGGAATTCAACTTTCCAGAAGTTTTCATCTGGTGAATTACGGCCTGAATTTATCCTTATTCATACATTTGCGCATTTACTGATAAATCAGTTAAGCTATGAATGCGGTTATGGAAGTTCTTCAATACGAGAAAGAATATATTGCGAAATAAGTTCAAACAATCTTGAAATGTGTGGCGTGTTGATTTATACTGCCTCAGGAGATTCAGAAGGATCACTTGGAGGTTTGGTTCGCCAGGGACAGAAAGGAAGAATTGAAGAAATTATAATAAACGCCATAGAAAATGCTCGATGGTGTTCTACTGATCCCATATGTATATCTTCCGGAGGGCAAGGACCGGAATCATGTAATCTTGCAGCCTGTTATAACTGTGCCTTACTGCCGGAAACATGCTGCGAGTTTGGGAACAGATTACTTGACAGGGGATTGGTTGTTGGAACTTTGGATAAAAAAGAAATTGGTTATTTCAACCGTTGATGCGCCCAAGTATAAATATATGGTGTAGGGACGGTGAGGTAATGTCTGATGTACATTCAGAAGAAACAAGAAGCTATAATATGTCCAAGATCCGAAGCAAGAACACAAAGCCTGAAGAATTAGTAAGAAAATACTTATTCAAAAAAGGATTCCGTTACAGAAAAAATTGCAGGGATCTTCCTGGATGTCCGGATATAGTTTTACCCAGATATAAGACATGCATATTTGTTAACGGATGCTTCTGGCATAAACATGATGGTTGCAGATACTTTATATGGCCGAAGAGTAATACGGAATTCTGGTACAAAAAGATAGAAGAAAATGCAAAACGCGATATACTAAATTATAAGCAACTAAAAAATTTAGGCTGGAAAGTGATTGTAATATGGGAGTGTGAACTTAAAAAAAAAGTATTCAATAATACATTGGAGTATATAGAAAATATGATCAGACAGCAGACGTAATATTAGCCTATTAATAAAGTTACTGAAGTTTTTGACGTAAAATGTCGATTGAGAAAAATGGTACTAACAATGTAATGATAGTTATAGTCTTAAGTTGTGGCAACTCTGTGATATTGTTTATTGCATGCATCTTTTATTACACTTTTGTGGGACTTTTAGTTTCGGTTAGCGGATTGTGCCGGTTATGGTACCAGTCGATTATGCGGTTTGGTAAAAAAAGTGTCAACGCCGGAATTAATTTGACCCACCAGAGCCAGAAAAAAATTGACCCACCTTTGTGCCTTGTGTCGAATAGATTCCGGTTTTAAGTTTGTCTTTCAAGCGGTAGCTGTTTCCACGAATATTGATGACATGGC
>Ga0134093_1003151_pt1 | contig 12100 bp, 9 predicted proteins | sample 4_1taG_FD_94452 | JGI IMG/M metagenome (GOLD analysis project Ga0134093, IMG submission 94452) | Switchgrass degrading microbial communities from high solid loading bioreactors in New Hampshire, USA - 4_13_20_68_A1 metaG | ecosystem: Engineered > Bioreactor > Semi-continuous > Anaerobic >...
CATTATTGATGAAAATGAAGAAGAAGATTATTTTGAAATTGCGGAACCTGTGGGTATTATAGCCGGGATTACTCCGGTTACAAATCCAACTTCCACCACATTGTTTAAATGCATTATTGCAATGAAAACAAGAAACCCGATTATATTTGCTTTTCATCCAAGTTCGCAGCAATGCAGTGTAGAAGCTGCCAGAATTATGCGGGATGCGGCCGTTAAAGCAGGAGCACCTGAACACTGCATTCAATGGATTGAAAACCCTTCCATAGAGGCTACCCAGGCGCTAATGAAAAATGACGGTGTATCCTTAATATTGGCTACAGGCGGCTCATCCATGGTAAAAGCGGCATATAGTGCAGGAAAACCTGCATTAGGAGTTGGCCCGGGTAATGTGCCCTGTTATATAGAAAAAACAGCAGACATAAAGAGGGCGGTAACCGACTTGATTCTGTCGAAAACATTTGACAACGGCATGATTTGCGCATCAGAGCAGGCAGTTATTATAGACAAAGATATTTATGAACCGGTAACTGAATATATGAAAAAACTCGGCTGCTATTTTGTAAATGAAGAAGAAAAGAGCAAGTTGGAAAAGCTGGTTATTGATGAGAAAAAATCTGCCGTGAACCCGAAAATTGTAGGGCAAGCCGCTCGCACTATTGCACAAATGGCGGAAATTAATGCTCCGGAAGACACAAAAATACTGGTTGCGGAAATCGAAGGGGTGGGGCCTGAGTACCCTTTATCAAGAGAAAAATTATGCCCGGTACTGGCTTGTTTTAAAGTGAATGATACCTCTGAAGGCATCCAGAGGGCTGTAGAAATGGTTAACTTCGGAGGTTCAGGCCATTCGGCGGTTATTCATTCCAATGATGAACGTGTAATTAATGAATTTGCGGAAAAGGTAAATACTGGTAGAATTATTGTAAACCAACCTTCCAGCCATGGTGCCATAGGAGACTTATATAATACTAATATGCCCTCACTCACATTAGGCTGCGGTTCTTTTGGACGAAACAGCACAACTGCCAATATTACCGCCGTAAATTTAATAAATAAAAAACGTGTGGCTAGGAGAAGGTACAACATGCAGTGGTTTAAAATACCCGAAAAAATTTATTTCCAACCCGGCTCTGCCCAGTATTTATCAAAGATGCCCAATATTTCACGAGCCTTAATTGTTACGGATGAGATGATGGTTAAATTAGGATATGTAGAAAGGGTTCTGTATCATTTGAGAAAACGTGATGGAAGAAACTATGTGCATTCAGAAATTTTTGACAGGGTAAAGCCGGACCCGACAGTCGACACAATAATGGAAGGAGTTGCGGCAGCAGAGGCTTTCAAACCCGATGTTATTATTGCCCTGGGAGGGGGATCGGCAATTGATGCCGCTAAAGCAATATGGCTATTTTATGAACACCCTGAAACAGATTTCAATGATCTCCGTATGAAATTTATGGATATACGCAAGAGAGTATTTAAATATCCTCCTCTTGGAATTAAGGCAAAACTGGTGGCAATTCCTACTACATCAGGCACGGGATCGGAAGTCACATCATTTTCAGTAATAACCGATCCTGAGAACGGGACAAAATATCCCCTGGCAGATTATGAATTAACGCCTGATGTGGCTATTATCGACCCTGAATTTGTGCAGTCGGTACCGGCACATGTAACAGCGGATACAGGAATGGATGTATTAACCCATGCAATAGAAGCTTATGTATCGGTTATGGCATCTGATTACACAGACGGGCTTGCAATGAAAGCCATCCATCTTGTCTTTGAATATTTGCCCAAAGCCTATATGAATGGCGAAGACAAAAAGGCCCGTGAAAAAATGCATAATGCATCATGTATTGCAGGTATGGCTTTCACAAATGCTTTTTTAGGCATTAACCACAGTCTGGCACATAAATTGGGCGGTGAGTTCCATATACCTCATGGAAGGGCTAATGCAATTCTGCTTCCCCATGTTATTAGATATAATGCTTCAAAGCCCACTAAGTTTACTGCTTTTCCTAAATATGAGCACTATGTAGCAGATGAAAAATATGCTGAAATAGCTAAATATCTCGGATTGCCCTGTTCCAATACGGAGGAAGGCATAAATAGCCTGATATCGGCTGTAATTAATCTTATTAAGCAGCTTAAAATGCCTTTAACTATAAAGGATTGCGGGGTATCAGAAGAACGGTTTATGCAGGTACTGGATGAGCTTGCAGATAAAGCTTTAGAAGACCAGTGCACTACAGCAAATCCCAGAATGCCTCTTGTAACGGAATTAAAAGACATATATTTAAAAGCTTATTATGGAAATAATGTGATATAATAATGTGGTACGCTAAAGTATCACATGCTCCAGCTTCTAAATGGTGCTTTAACGTCTTGGCTTTGTTTCTTGTTTTTATTTCTGCTTTAATTGTCCGCTTTTATATGTGGGAAACAGATAAATTTCTGCTGGGTGCATTTTGTGAAAAGATGCACCCTTTGTTTCTTTTCTTGAATTTTGTATATGTATAGGATATTATATACAGGAATCATGAGCTTGTATAAATCCTATGTTAAGCTATTATGCTGAGCACAGATTTAGAGGTGATTAAATGAAAGTATGCTATAGTCCAAATTTGTGGGGAAAGGAAAAAGGGTTTCGTGGATTTCCCCAGAAAGTAAATTTAAAATTTGAACATGCCGGTTCAGAGTATTGCATTCCTGCTATATACCGCTTTTCAAGAGGAATTGTTTTTGACATTATCACTTTCTTAGATGAAGGAAAACTCCGTGAATTTTTTGAAAAGTATAAAACTTCTGAGGAAAATTCAACACCGGAAGAATCAACGCCAGAAAATTTAACACCTTTACAAAAACAGAGTGCAAGGCAGGAACATCCTTACCAGCCTGTGCAAATCAGAGAAATATACATAGACGGAAAACGTAGGGTATTAATATAAAAAAGTTTGATGCCATGGAATATAATTTTATTATTTAACTTGCTGTGCTGGCATTTTCGATAGCTGAAGTTCTCACAAGTGCGCTCGGAAAGCCAGCTTTAGCATATAGGAAGGTCGGTTTGCCAAAATTTATTAAATTGTTAATTGGCGTAATTATCAATGAAAAATATAAATTTTACGCCATATTGCTATTAAAGATGTCTCTGATTTCTATTTCTTTATATTATGTAATGCTGTATAATTTTAATAGCGATGTAAAACCCATTTTGGAGGGATAATATTTATGAGTGAATCTAACTTATGTATATCTGATTCAAATAATATACTTAAATCCAGCAGCGTAATTAAAAGGTGTGAATCAAATCCTATATTAACATACAAGGATGTCCCATATAAATCAGCCCTTGTTTTTAATGCAGGTATTACAAAATACAATGGCAAGTACGTAATGATATTCAGGAATGATTATGGTTCATTTGAAGAACAGATTCTGGAGGGAACAAACCTTGGGATTGCCTTTAGCGATGATGGAATCAAGTGGAATGTTCAGAACAGGCTTTGCAATATAATCGACGAAATAAGGAAAATAAGCCCTGAAAATGAAATAAAAAGAGCATATGATCCAAGGTTGACAGTAATAGACGGAAAATGATATATGTGTTTTGCTATAGACACCCAGCATGGTGTAAGAGGTGGAATTGCCGTTACCGAGGACTTTGAAAAATTCGATATTATTAGCATGACAGTACCTGATAACCGCAATATGGTATTATTTCCTGAAAAAATTAATAACCTGTATGTAAGATTGGAGCGTCCCTTTCCGGTATATGGACGAAGGAATAAAGAGAGATTTGATATATGGCTTTCCGACTCTCCGGATTTGAAATACTGGGGCAATTCAAAATTGGTTTTAGGGGTTGAGCATGTTCCCTATTCAAATAGTAAAATCGGTCCGGGGGCTCCGCCGGTTAAAACCAGGCATGGCTGGCTGACTACGTTCCATGCAGTTGATATTGATGAAAACAGAGGTAAGAATGGCTGGGAGAAAGCCTGGAAAAAGAGATATTCTGCAGGAATCATGCTTCTTGACCTTGAGGATCCTTCAAAAGTAATCGGAATGTATAAAGAACCGCTTATTGCACCTGAAGCAGAGTATGAAGTCAGTGGTGGATTTAGAAATGATGTTATTTTCCCTGGAGGTATGATACTGGAAGACAATGGGGAAGTTAAAATTTATTATGGAGCTGCTGATACTGTGGAATGCCTTGCAACAGCGCATGTAGATGATTTGGTTGCTTTGTGCAAAGATAAGATTTAAGTATCTTGTTATAGATGGGATTTAAGTATCTTGTTATGGATTACACTTTTTTTCTGAACTGGAGAGGTGTAATCCCGTTTTTTTCCTTAAAAAGCTTGCAAAAATAGCTTGAGCTTGAAAATCCTACATTTGCTGCAATTTCCGTAACCGAAAGGTCAGTTCTCTTCAAAAGATCCTCAGAAATATCAAGTCTTGTTGATATAAGCTTCTCCTTAAAAGACATTGAATAATATTGGCGCATTATCCTGTCGAGCTGGCGTATGCTTACACCAAGTTCTCTTGCAAGCAGTTTAGGGGTGCGGCTTTTATCGTATTTACGGAAAAAATCATCTATCATAAGACGTCGGCTGTCGTTTAACGTTTTTTGGGGAATAATATAATTTGACTGTATATCAGAAGAATAACACCTTACCGCATTAATAATTATTTCATAGACAAGGTTTTGAATATACGTGGAATACCCAAGAATCTTGTTTTCTAATTCATGAAATATTTTTTCGAAAAGTATATAGGTGTTATGGGGGTCTTTGCCAAACCAAAAACTTGTATTTAAAAGAATTTCTGTTATTTGTTCAATTTCTTTATTGTAGTAAAAAATATTTTTTGCAAGCTTCTTATTAAGCTTGCAAAATTCAACATTAATGCAGTATTCAACCATGGGATCGTCTTTATCAGCCGTTTGCTCATGGTATATGTTAGGGCCTGTAAGAAAAAAAGTTCCTGGTTCTATTTTAAATGTTTGTCCTAATGCTCGCAGTGTACCTTTGCATTTTGGTATAAAATGAAGCTCATAAGTTGTATGTTTATGAATTTCAAAATGGCGCAGGGGAATTGGAGGCTCATAATTCACATTGAATACATTCACAAGCAGCGTTCCTATTTGAACTTTAATATCAAGATTGCGATACAATATTCTCTTGTCTGGCAGCATAGAAAACCTCCAAAGCATTATTAGCACTACATTCGCATATTTATACCGTTATTCCGCAAGAGAATCTAATACCTTCTGGTTAAGCACAAGGAATTTAAGGTACGGCATTCCGTAAATTTTCTTGTATTCGGAATAATCCTTATTTCCTGTGCGGCTTTCAAAATATGCAGCCACATCTTCATCAGTAACTGAAATACCTGCATCTTCAGCAATAGCCTGGATAAGCAGATACCCTTTAGCTATCTGGGTATTTTCAGCAAGGGTTCTCCTAAGCAATTCTTCAGAACTGGAGATATTTAAATAAGTTTCCAGATAAGTATCAAGATCCATATCATAATAATCAGCATCTTCTTTGTAAAAATTAATCAGTAAGCTTTCCTGAAATTTAAGTATTTCTTCCGGAAGGGATATGATTGTAGAATTTTTCAAAAGATATTTCTGCAGGTAATCTGAAACAGCAGTAATTTTGAGGTTGCGCTTAATGCCTGCTTCCATTTGCGCTACGGTCTTCCAGCCATATATTGAATACAGGTTTTTTTCAACAAATTCATCATTAAGCTCAGGAGGTATTAAATTAATAATATAGTTGATTTTTACTTCAAATACGGCTTCCTTATCGGGGCTTTGATCATAATCATTATTATTTGGAAGTACAACACTGATAGTAGCAGTTTCCCCCGGGGAATAACCTTCAAGCTGATCTACAAGGTCTCCGAATAAGCTTGTGCTGCCGACGACAACGTCAACACCTTTGCCACTGCTCTTAGACCCTTCAAGTTCTATACCGTCAACTCTTCCTACATAATCAATGTTAACCGTATCGCCAAACTCAACAGGACGGTTCCTCACTTTTTCTTCAGTACTATATCTATTTAAAATTTCAGTTATTTCTGCCTGTACTGCATCATCTGAAATATCGTGCACATTGTTTGGCACGGATATATTCTTATAATCACATAGATTAACATAATCAAGTGCCCTGATATCCTTCCAGAAGCCTTCATCGGTAAAAGCAGAACTATAGTCAAAGGGTGTAGAATTTTTAGAGTTGCTTTTGCTTAAAGAGCAACCGGCAAGTATAGTAAGTATAAGGGTAAAGACTGTTACAAGTTTCAACGATTTTTTAAATTTATTCATGATTCAGCCCCCATTTCATTTTACCTAGTATAATAAATTATAATATAATAACATACAAATGTGTATAAAAATTTATTCATATGTTGCTTTTATGTAACAATATGCAGCAGTAAGCAAAATAGCAGCTTATTTGTTTTACATTGTCCTAATGTTATTATTTGGGTAGAATATGTCCATGGAATATATTTATATGTTATGTACTTGTGAATTATTATCGGAAAAAATACATTTGTTGCTTCAGAGTCACCCATATGCTCCGGTTCTTATGACGGTGAATCCTGATACAGTTCAATATTATGCAGAGTCTGTTGAATATTTATATTCAAGAGGTTTTAAATACCTTATATGTTCAATGAATTATGCTGGAAACTGGAATCAGGAATCACTCGAGATATTAAAGCGGGAATATAACAAACTTGCTGAATTTTACTATGAAAGGACTCTTGCGGAAGACAAATTTTATCCCAGCCCTTTTGAAGTTAAGATTAGCTCACATATAAACCGCAGAAGTTATTGCCATGAAAGATGTGAGCTTGGCAAGAAACAGATATCCGTTGCACCTGACGGACGGCTGTACCCATGTGTTCAGTTCGTCTATGATAAGCAATATTCAATAGGGCATGTGGACACAGGAATTGATAATAAAAAACGTTATGAATTGTTCAGTTTGAATGAAGCTGAAAAAGAAAGCTGTACTGAATGTGCGGTCAGGGAAAGGTGCAATCATTACTGCGGCTGCCTTAATAAACAGTCTACAGGAAGTATAAGCAAAGTTTCTCCTGTTTTATGTGCCCATGAAAGGATTCTTTTGCCGATTGCCGATAAGCTGGCGGGAAAGCTGTTTAAAAAAAAGAAACGCACTTTTTATACAGAAACACTACAATGAAATGTATCCGCTGCTGTCACTAATAGAAGACAGGACGGCTAATAGCAAGAGTTAGTTAAATATTAAAATAAATATGGTAATAAGAATTTTGGCTTATATTATATGTTGGAAGATGAAGTTAGTTGTTAGCAGTTTCTATAAATTAGATAGAATCAGAGAGTTCAACTTTACTGGATACTGAGATTAATAAACTTTTTCCTATACCCTGGCTATTTGACGGCAACATTTATACTATGTTGCCTTAATGCTATTATTTGGTTATAATATGTCCATGAATATTTTATATGTACTTGTCATATTTCCCGGGTTCAAGTTCTGAAAGGAAGTGTATTGGCAAATGGGCAGAGAATTAAAAGGGATTCCTATAGGTATAGATGATTTTAAAACTATAAAGAATGGGGGTTATTTTGTAGATAAATCACATTTCATAAAAGAAATAATAGATGATTTTTCTATGGTGAAATTGATTACCCGCCCCAGACGATTTGGAAAAACATTAAATCTTTCTATGCTTAAATACTTCTTTGAAAAAACTGAAGAAGACAATAGCTTCCTTTTTAAGGATCTTAAGATTTGGAAGGAATTCCTGAAAGAAAGGATATAAAAATGGCAGATGAAAAGAATACTGGTGAAGAAATGTTGCAGAAAGCATTGCAGGCTGCGGTTGCAGAAGAATTGATTCAGATAGATGAGAAACATTATATAGATGAGCTAAAATATGCAGGGATTAAAGATATAATAAAAATCGGGATAGCTTTTTGTGGAAAGGAAGTTGCTATTGGATATGAAATAACTCATGTGTCCTATTAGGTGGAAAGTAAAAAAAGTTTGTAATGATGGTGAGTTATATTAATGAAAAATGATTGAAATGAGTAAAAGTATAAAAAGTTCTGCAAAATACTTCTGCTTACCATTATACCCCTCTTTTGAAAAGAGAGGGGGCCAGGGGTGAGTTATTTACTATTTAGGATTTTTTTCTTCACTAAAAATAAACATACTTAATAATATAAGAGGTGATTGTATGAGGCTGCTGCATTTGGCAGATTTACATATAGGCAAAATCGTAAATAATTTTTCCATGTTGGAGGACCAGAGTTACATTCTTGACCAAATAATAGAATTAGTAAAAGAATATAAACCTAATGCTGTAATTTTAGCAGGGGATATATATGACAGGAGCGTTCCTCCGGCAGAGGCGGTATCTTTGCTCAATAAATTTCTGGACAATGTGTTAATCGGGCTTAATACGCCTGTTCTTGCCATTGCAGGAAACCATGACAGTGCGGATAGGCTCCAATTCGGGAGCAACTTGTTTGCGAAAAATAACTTGTTCATTGAAGGTGTATTTACCAGGAATATAAGGAAGGTTAAGCTTAATGATGAATACGGGCCTGTAAACTTTTACCTTGTGCCCTTCGCTGACAGCCCGGTGGTAAGGGAAGCTTTTGATAATGCAGAGGTTAAATGCCTGAATGATGCAATGAAATGTATAGTTGAAAAGATAGAAGAGAATCTGGAAGAAGGGGAAAGGCATGTAATGATTACCCACGGCTATATCACCGAAGGCGGTAATGAGCTTGAAACCTGCGAATCAGAAAAAAACCTGGTTATCGGCGGAACTGAATATGTAGACGTTAGCCTGTTTAATAAATTTCATTATACTGCTTTAGGGCATCTTCACTGCCCGCAAAAGGCAGGATCGGAAAGGGTAAGGTATGCAGGTTCTCCCTTAAAATATTCCTTTTCAGAAGAAAAGCATAAAAAATCTGCAACTCTTGTTGACTTGGATCAAGATGGGAATGTAAACATAAGTTTATTGGAATTGAAACCTCTCAGGGATATGAGAACCATTAAAGGGAACTTGGATGGGCTTACCAGCCCTGGCTTTTATAATCATGCAAACCGGAATGATTACATAAGAGCCGTACTTACAGATGACGGCGAGCTTATTGAACCGATGGCTAAGCTTAGGCAGGTTTACCCCAATACGATGATTCTTGAAATTGAAAGGAAAGATGGGTTTTTAAATACATCATTCATGTCATCAAAGGAAAGGATGGAGAAAACTCCTATTGAGCTTTTTAAAAGCTTTTATACGTTTCATACCAGGAGAGAAATGTCTGAACTTGAACTTGAGATTGCACAGGAAATTTTTGTGGAAATAGAAAATGAGGTGGAATAAGGATAATGAGGCCAATTCTTTTAAAAATGACGGCTTTTGGGCCGTATCCTGATGAAACTGTAATTGATTTTACCGAACTTAAGGATAACAACATATTTGTTATAACAGGGCCTACAGGGTCAGGAAAAACCACAATATTTGATGCAATATGTTATGCCCTTTACGGCGAGACCAGCGGAAATAAAAGAACCGGCAGGGATTTAAGGAGTCATTTTGTTGATATAGAAGGCGCAAAAACTGAAGTGGAATTCACTTTTTCAGTTAAAGGCAGGGAGTATTACATAAAACGGGCACCTGCACAGGAAAGAAGGAAGAAAAAAGGAGAGGGAACAATTGAAGTCCCCGCTGCGGTGGAATTCAGAGAGCTTAATTCTTCCAAAGCCCCTCTTACCAGAATAGATCAGGTAAATGCAGCGGTGGAAAATATTATTGGCATAAAAGCAGATCAGTTCAGGAAAATAGTAATGATTCCTCAGGGGGACTGCCGGGAATTTTTAGCTGCCAATACAACAGTAAAAGAGGAAATATTAAGAAAGATTTTCGGGAGCGAGTACTATAAGAGATTCCAGGAAAAATTAATAACCAAAGCGAATAATTTGTCTAAAGATATTATAAGCCTCAAAACAAAAATACAGGAAAATATTCAGCTTATAGATACAGGAAGCAATGAGCAACTTGCAGAGAAAATAATAAGCAATGCCCCGGTTCAGGAAATTTTAGAATTACTTGGTGAATTCATAGAAGAAGAAAGAAAGCTCAAAGACAGAGAAGAAAATGATAAGAAAGCTTTAAATGAAATAATAGAAAAAGAAACCAGGGAATACGGAAAACAACTGGAAATAAATAAAAAATTTGAGGAAAAGGAAAAGTATGAAGCCGTCCTTATGGAACTAGAAAACAGGAAAGCTGAAATGGCTGGGAAAGAAGACAGGAAGAAAAAAGCGGAAAAAGCACAGAGTTTGGCTCCATATGAAGCATCGTTAAATGAAAGAATTAACGAAAGAAATTCTATCCTAAGAGAACTGGAAAATGAAAAAGCAAATATGCAAAAGGCTGAAATGGCCCTTAATCAGGCTGAAGAGGAAAAGAAAAAGGCCGAGAGCCTTGAAAAAAACATTGAAGATTTAAACAGGCAACTGGTCATCTTAAGCGGGTATGTCAAGGATGCGGAAGCTTTGGATGAAAAGAAGAAAACAATTACAGGCTTAAAAATACAGCATGCAGGGTTAAAAAATACTATAGAAGAAAATAAAAAGAAAACGGATGCTATGGAAAATGAACTTGAAAATATGCAGATAAAGGAAAGGGAGAAAGCCGATTTAAATATAAAGCTTCAGAAGCTTAACAATGATTTTAAAGAAATTGATAATCTGCATCAAATTTGCCGGAGCCTTTACCAGGAAAGCAGGCAGTATTCGGATAACCTTAAAAATATTAAGGAAAAACAGGAAATTAGGCATAATCTGGATAATGCAATAAATGAGGAGATAAAGAACTTGGAAACTAAGAGGGATATATTTAGAAAAAGCTCTGCAATAATTCTTGCAAAACAGCTTAGAGACGGAGAACCATGCCCTGTTTGCGGGTCACTGCATCATCCTGCACCTAATATCATAGAAGATGAAATACCAACAGAAAAAGAAATTAAAGACATAGAAGATACTATTCGTAGAAAGCAATTGGAATTAAGTGAACTAAGTGCTCAAATTGGCACATTGGAAGGTAAACAAAGCATATTAAAAGCCTCAATTGATCAAAAATTTGATCAGCTTAAGGAAAAAGGCTGGTTCAGCAGTGGGGACCCTTTGGACTTTGACAATGTTATAAAACCTGTTGGCATAAAAATGGCAAATGAAAAAAACAATATTGGAAAGGAACTTCAGGATGTAATAAATTGGGTGAAAATGCTTGATTTTGAATTAAAGGATTTTGAAGACAAAAAGAAAGAGCTTAAGAGCCTTAAGCTTAAAATGGAAAATGATAATAAATTATTTCTTGACATATCTACAAGCCTGTCAAAAGAGGAAGAAAGCCTGAAAGGGATTTATGACAGGGTTCCCGAAGAGTACAGAGACGTAAATAAATTAAAAAGGGACATTACCGCTTGTAAGGCAAGACTGGATAACCTGTCCGCATATATTAAAAAAGCAATTGACAACTATAATAATGCAAAAACAGCTTTTGAAAAACTGAAAGAAAGAATGGATAATTTAAACCGTAACCTTGCTAAAAATAATGAAGCGCTTCAAAAAGCTGGGGACGAATTTAATGCCAATGTAATCAGTGTTTTTGGCAGTTTGGAAGAATATAGAGAGGCAAAGCTTGGCAAAGAGGAAACCATGAAGCTTGAAGAAGAAATAAAGCAATACAGGGAAGCTTTAAGTATTACAGGAGCTCATGTAAAAAGGCTGTCGGAGGAGCTGGCAGGTTTTGAAAAAACAGATATAAAAGCTGCTGAAGCCTTGATTTTGCAACATAAGAAAGAATTAGAGGAGAAAATAAACCATATATCAAAGATTGAGGGCAGGATTGCGAGAAATAAGGACATTTTAAATAGCATAAAGAATAATTATGAAAATATAAAACAAATGGAAGCAAAGTACAGTGTAATCGGTGCGTTGGCACGGATGGCAAATGGTAATGCTGAAGAAAAGGTATCCTTTGAAACATTTGTGCTTGCCAGCTATTTTGATGA
>Ga0134093_1003166_pt1 | contig 12067 bp, 10 predicted proteins | sample 4_1taG_FD_94452 | JGI IMG/M metagenome (GOLD analysis project Ga0134093, IMG submission 94452) | Switchgrass degrading microbial communities from high solid loading bioreactors in New Hampshire, USA - 4_13_20_68_A1 metaG | ecosystem: Engineered > Bioreactor > Semi-continuous > Anaerobic >...
AAGACCCTGGGCGTGATCGGCTTCGGCCGCATCGGCAGCACCGTCGCCCGGATGGCGCGCGCCTTCGAAATGCGCATCCTGGCCTACGACCCGCTGATCTCCGCCGAGGACATCCGGGCCCGCGGCGGCGAGCCGGTCACTCTGGACGAGCTGCTGGCCCAGTCCGACGTGATCACCCTGCACATGCCCCTCACTCCGGACACCCGCGGCATGATAAATGCCGAATCTTTCAGTAAAATGAAAGATGGGGTGCGCCTGGTGTGCGCTGCGCGCGGCGGGGTGATCGACGAAGCCGCGCTGCTCGAGGCGCTCAATTCCGGCAAGGTCGCCGGGGTCGCCCTGGACGTATTCGCCGCCGAACCGCCGGTCGACTGGACCCTGGTCAAGCACCCGCGGCTGATCGCCACGCCGCACATCGGTGCGCAGACGGTCGAGGCGCAGGAACGCGCGGCTGAGGACATCGCCCACGAGGTGCTGGCCGCCCTGAACGGAAAGGACCTGCGCTGGCGGGTGGCCTGAGTTATCTTCAGGAGAATCAATGGAAGACAAACTGCAAGCCTTAAAAACGCGCATCCACGAAGTGTTCGATCTCTCCACGGCCGCGGCCATCTCGGACTGGGACATGCAGACCTATATGCCCCCGTCCGGCGCCGCCGAGCGCAGCGAGATCCTGAGCACGCTGGCCGCGCTGACGCACGACAAATTCACCTCCCCGGAAATTGGTGAGCTGCTGGAAGCGCTCCAGCCCTACGTGGAAACGCTGGATCCCGACTCGGACGAAGCCCGCCTGGTCAAGGTCACCCGGCGCCTGTACGATAAAGAAACCCGCGTCCCGCGCGAGTGGGTGGCCGAGTTTGCCCGGGTGACCGGCAACGCGCACGAAGTCTGGGCCAAAGCGCGCGCCAATAAAGACTTTGCCTCCTTCCAGCCGGTGCTGGAGCGCATCATCGACCTGCGCCGCCAGTACGCCGGCTTCTTCGCTCCCTACGATCACATCTATGATCCGCTGCTGGACATCTTCGAGCCGGGCATGAAGACCGCCGAAGTGCGCCAGATCTTCGCCGCGCTGCGACAGGAGCAGGTCGACCTGGTCCGCGCCATCACCGCCCGCCCGCAGGTGCGCGATGACTTCCTGCGCCTGGACTACGACGACCAGAAGCAGTGGGACTTCGGCGTCGAGGTAGCCTCCCGCTTCGGCTTCAACTGGGACGCCGGCCGCCAGGACCGCTCCGCCCACCCCTTCACCACCAGCTTCGGCATCCAGGACGTGCGCATCACCACGCGCATCATCCCGAACATGGTGACTTCGGCCATGTTCAGCACCATGCACGAGACCGGCCACGCCCTGTACCAGCAGGGCTTCGCCCCCTCGCTGCGGCGCACGCCGCTGGCGGACGGCGCCTCCATGGCGGTGCACGAGTCGCAGTCGCGCATGTGGGAGAACCTGGTCGGCCGCTCGCGCGCCTTCTGGGTCTACTTCTACCCCCGCCTGCAGACCTACTTCCCCGAACAGCTGGGCGGCGTCGACCTGGAGACCTTCTACAAAGCCATCAACAAGGTCGAGCCTTCCTTCATCCGCACCGAAGCGGACGAAGCCACCTACAACCTGCACATCATGCTGCGGTTGGAGCTGGAAATCGCCCTGATGGAAGGCGCTCTGGAGGTCCGCGACCTGCCCGAGGCCTGGAACAGCCGCATGCAGGAGTACCTGGGGCTGACCCCGCCCGACGATTCGCTGGGCATGCTGCAGGACGTGCACTGGTCCGGCGGCATGGTGGGCTACTTCCCTTCCTACGCGCTGGGCAACCTGATCTCCCTGCAGCTGTGGGAGAAGATCTGCCGCGACATCCCGGACCTGGAGAGCCAGTTCGAGCGCGGCGAGTTCGGTTCACTGCTGGAGTGGCTGCGCGCCAACATCCACGTGCACGGGGCCAAGTTTGAGCCGCAGGAGCTGCTCGAGCGCGTCACCGGCTCACGGATCGATCCCAAACCTTACCTGCGCTACCTGCGCGAGAAGTTCAGCGACATCTACGGTATATAGTTCATCGAGGAAACAGGAGGGGCTGGTTCCGCCAGCCCCTCCGCAGCCATGGCCTGCATTCTATTTGTTGACGACGACACCCTGACGCTGACCCTGCTGGGGAAAGCCGCCCAGCTGCTGGGTCACACCCCTCTCACCTGCACCAGCGGCGCGGAGGGGCTGGCGCTGCTCACCTCGGCCCGGCCCGATCTGGTGCTGGTGGACCTGAACCTTGCGGACATGGACGGGCTGGAGTTTATCCGCCAGGCGCGCTCCGCGCCCAACGGTTCCTGCCCGCCGGTGATTCTGCACACCGCCGGCCGCGGCCCGGACGACGAGCAGCGCGCCATCGAGGCCGGCGCACAGGGCTGCCTTCCCAAACCGGCCAGCCTGGACGCCCTGGCGGATTTAATCGCCCGCTACACCACGCAGCCCGCATGAATTTTGGCGTCATCCTCCCCAACTTTGGCCCCGGAGCCAGCCGCATGGACCTGCTGGACACCGCCCTGGCCGCCGAGCGCCTGGGGTTTGACTCCGGCTGGCTGACCGATCACCTGGCGCTGCCGCAGCAGGACGCGGAGCGCTACGGGCACATCTTCGAGGTGCTCACCACCATGGGCTACCTGGCGGCCAGCACGCAGCGCCTGCGTCTGGGCATCTCCGCGCTGGTGCTGCCGCAGCGCAATCCGCTCGAGGTGGGCAAGCAGCTGACCACCCTGGACGTGCTCTCCGGCGGGCGCGTCATGGTCGCCGCGGGGGTAGGCTGGTCGGAAGGCGAGTACCGCAACCTGGGCAAGGACTTTTCCAACCGCGGCGAGCGCATGGACGAGGCCATCCGCCTGCTGCGCACCCTGTGGCGCGGCGGCCGGGTGATCTCTTTCCGCGGCAAGCACTACCCCTTCGAAAAAGTGGTCTTCTCCCCCGGCCCGGTGCAGTCCGGCGGCCCCACCCTGTGGGTGGCCGGCGAATCCGACCGTGCCCTGCGGCGGGCTGTCAACCTGGGGGACGGCTGGCACCCCAACGCACGCTCTCCGCAAATTCTCAGGGAAAAGCTGGAGAAGGTCGCCCCCATGCTGGCCGGCCGGCCCTTCACCGTCTCCCTGCGCATGCGGGTGGCGGTCAACCGCCCGCCTAAGACCGAGCGCACTCTGGCCGGCAGCCCGGATGAGGTCGCCGACCAGCTGCGCGCCTACCAGCAGGCCGGCATGAACTACGCGGTGATCGCCTTCGAGGCCGCCAATCAGGGCGAACGCGAGCGGGCCATGCGCCTGTTCGCCGAAAAGGTCGCTCCACAGTTCCGCGGCTGAGCGAGGGAGAGCCATGCAGCGCCAGGCCCCCCGGTATCCCGCCCGCCCTCCGGCCCGCCTGACTGCGCTGCGGCTCGCTGCCCTGGCGGCGGGGCTGCTGCTGGCCGGCTGCCAGGCGCTGCTCCCGCCGGAAATACCCGGGTTCACCCCGACCTCGCCGGCCACCGCCACACTGCCGGCCGAACCGACCCTCCCCCCGGCCAGCGCCACCCCATCCCCCAGCCCGACAACACCGCCAACCAGTGACCCGGACGTGACACGGGCGCCCGCCACCGTGGTGGCCGTATCGACCACACAGCCCACTGAAACGCCCACACCCGACCCGGCCAGCCCCACGCCCGCCGGCCTGCCGCCCGGGCCGACCGTCCCCGCCTGGATGTACACCCCCACGCCGGTTCCCGCCGACGCCCTGCACCGCATTTTCACCCCCGGGCAGCGCTCGCGGGTGATCTCGCCCTTCCTGATGGAGGCGGTGGTCATGCGCGGCGCGGACGGCCTGATCCATCTGGAGCTGACCGGCGAGGACGGGCGGGTGATCTACCGCAAGGAGATCGACCAGAGCAAGCATCCAAACGACCGCATCATCGTCGGCGCCTTTGTCCCGTTTGAGCTGCCCGGCACCGCCGAGCTGGGCCGGCTGACGCTCACCTCCTACGACCGCTACGGCCGGGTGCAGTACCTGGACTCGATCGATCTGCTTCTGCTGCAGGTGGGTGACAACCACGACCTGGGCGCCCCGCAGGACGCCTACGAGCCGTTCTCCGTGCGCAGCCCCTACCCGGGCACCTTCGTTCAGGGCGGCGTGCTGGAGGTCGAGGGGCTGGCCCGGCCGGTCAACACCAGCCCGCTCATCGTCGAGCTGATCGACCAGAACGGCAAGGTGCTCGGCGACGCCGAGGCCGATCTGGGCCTGCCCGGGGACCCGCACCAGCCTTTCCGCGTTCTGGTGCCTTACGAGGTGAGCGGAATCACCGAGGCGCTGCTGGTGCTGAGGCAGGAGTCGGACACCCGCCTGCCCGGCACGGTCTACCTGACCAGCCGCCCGGTGACACTGGGCCCCTAGGAACCGCCCGGCCCCTTACCCCCCGAACGGGGAGTAGCCCCGTCAGGGAACCGTCCTCCCGACTACCCTCATGGGCAAAGACGAAGGGATTTCCCTTTCACTTCAGGTATGGGGAGCCTCCAACCCATCCCCCCTACCCCCTTCCCGGCCCGGAACCCAAGGCGCGGAGATGGGTCACTACGGGAAGGGGGTAGGGTATTACAGTGGAGGAAGGCGAGGGGTATACCCCTCGCCTTCCTCCACGGACCACTCTTCCCCCCTTCCCTCAGGGAAGGGGGGTTCACCCCCATGGGGGCAGGTGGGAGATGGGTGGGAACCAGTCTCTGACTACGTGAGAAAGGGGCAGGCTCCCCCTTTCCCGGAAATTACCCCAGCTGCCTGAGCATCCACCTCAGCTGCGCCAGCCCCTCCAGCGCTTTGCGGCGGGTGTCCTCATCCAGCCCCAGCGCCTCGAACTCGTCCTCGTCCAGCAGCAGCTGGCGCCCGTCCGGGTAAACCAGCAGGTCCAGCGCCAGGTCCACATACGAGATCCGCCCGTCCTCGATCACCGCCGGGCGGGTAATGTTGCAGTACCAGCCTTTTATGCGGTCATCGTCCCGGTCGTGGATCTCAAAAATGTTGAACCAGCGGTCGGTGTAGAACGTTTCCACGAAGCGGTCATTCTCACGAAACAGAAGGCCGTGAAACAGCGAGTCGGGCCGGTTGAACGGCGCCTCGATGATCACGCTGTGGTCCTCGATGCGCAGCACCCGCCCCGAATAGCGCCAGGTTTCCTCCCCGGCCAGATTCTGTTTGATCACCACCACCGGATCGCCTGCGTTCATCTCCTCACCCCAGGCAGAGCACGGCCCCATCCTCCAGCGCCAGCGAGACCGGCTGGCCCTGGGTCGGGCGCTGCTCCAGATTGAAACTGAAACGATAGTCATGGTCCAGCGCCAGCGTCACCCGGAAGGCCTCGCCGCGGAAGACCACATCCTCCACCACCCCCTCCAGCCCGTTGACCGGCTGCGGGGCGGGCGCTACGCTCGCCCCGGAGGGCTTGAACAGCAGCGTCACCTTGCTGCCGGGGGCCGGCTCTGCGCCCGGCGGGCAGGCCGGCTGGAACAGGCCCAGGTCGGTGCGCACCTGCAGCGGCTGGCTGCTGACCACCTCCCCGGGCACCAGATTGGTCAGCCCCAGGAAGCGGGCCACCCAGGGAGTATCGGGGCTGTTGTAGATCTCGGCCGGGGTGCCGCGCTGCTCCACCCGCCCCTGGTTGAGCAGCACCAGCCGGTCGGCCACGGCGAAAGCCTCCTCCTGATCGTGGGTGACGTACACCGCCGGCGTGCCGCTGACGTGCAGCAGGTGGCGCAGCTCCTCCACCAGCTGCTCGCGCAGGGTCTTGTCCAGCGCGCCCAGCGGCTCGTCCAGCAGCAGCAGGCGCGGCCGGGGGGCCAGCGCGCGGGCCAGGGCCACCCGCTGCTGCTCCCCGCCGGAGAGGTCCGTCACCCGGCGGCGGGCGAAATCCTGCATGTCCACCTGGCGCAGCACCTCCATCACCCGCTCCTCCACCTCGGCCCGGCTGGCGTGCTTCATGCGCAGCCCGAAGGCCACGTTGTCAAACACGCTGCGGTGCGGGAAGAGTGCGAAATCCTGGAACATCAGCCCGAAGTTGCGCTCGTGCACCGGCACGCCGCGCAGGCTGGCGCCGTCCCACAGCACGTCGCCGGATTCGGGCTGCTCCAGCCCGGTGATAATGCGCAGCAGCGTGCTTTTGCCGCTGCCGGAGCGGCCCAGCAGGCAGACCGTCTCGCCCTCGTCCACCTTCAGCGAGACGCCGCGCAGCAGCGGCTGGCCTTCGTAGGTTTTGTGGATATCGCGGACCTCGAGCATGAATCCTCTTTCTGCGGCAGTGCTGCCACGAACGCCGGGCTAGAAGTCTCCCCCACTGCTGCCGGGCAGGCGGAAGCGCTCCATCACCAGGATGCCGGCCCCGGTCAGCAGCATCAGCAGGGTGGACATGGCCATGGCCTGCCCGTAGTTCAGCGCCCCGGGCTGCGACAGGTAGCGGTAGATGGCGATGGGCAGGGTGGGCACCTCCGGCCGGGTCAGGAAGGTGGTGGCCCCGAACTCGCCCAGCGAAATGGTAAAGGAAAAGATGGCGCTGACCAGCGCCGCCCGGCCGATGATGGGCATGTCGATCTCCCACCACACCCGCAGCGGACTGGCCCCCAGCACCGACGCCGCCTGGCGCAGCGGAGCCGGGATGGAGACCAGCGCCGGCTGCAGCGTGCGCACCACAAAGGGGAAGGCCACCAGGCTGTGGGCGATGGGAATCAGCGCGGGGAAGGAGCGCACGTCGAACGGCGGCCGGTTGAACACCAGGATGAACCCCAGACCCAGCGTCACCGCCGAGGTGCCCAGAGGCAGCATCAGCAGCGGGTCGATCAGGCGGTTCAGGCGGCTGGGGCGGGCCAGCGCATAGGCTGCCAGAAGCCCCAGCAGCAGCGATATGGCCACCGTCCCGGCAGCGTAGACCAGTGAGTTGCGCGCCGCCACCACCGGGGGCACGTAGAACAGCGACCCGCGCCGGTTGACGAACAGCTCCTGATAGTAGGCCGTGGTCCAGCCGATGCCCCCATCGGCCGCGACCGTGGTGACCGAGCGGAAGCCCAGCGCCAGCAGCGGCCCCACCAGCAGCGCCAGCAGCCCCAGCACCACGATTCCGACCAGCAGATGCTGCTTCCAGGTCATCGGGTAGGCCATGCCCTCGCCCTGCAGGCGCGGCGAGAGCGGCACCGCTCGCTGCCCGGCCAGGCGGGAGTACACCACCGTCATGGCCAGTGTAAACAGCAGCTGGATGAACGAAAGCAGACCGGCCAGCGGCAGGTTGAGCAAATTGAGCGCCTGGACGTAGATCTCCACCTCCAGCGTGGCGAAGCGCGGCCCGCCCAGCAGCAGGATGACCGCGAAGGAGGTGAAGTCAAACAGGAACACCAGCAGCGCCGCCGAAAGCACCGCCGGTCGCAGCAGCGGCAGGGTCACCTCGCGCAGCGCCCGCCAGGGTGAAGCCCCCAGCACCCGGGCGGCCTGCTCCAGGCGCGGGTCCAGCTGCGCCCAGGCCCCGCCCACCACGCGCAGCACGATGGTGGTGTTGTAAAACACGTGCGCCAGCAGGATGGCCGGCAGCGTGCCCAGAATCTGGATGGGCGGCTGGCTCAGGTTAAACCAGTCCATCAGGAATAGGTTCAGCCAGCCCCGCGGACCGAGCAGGGCGTTGAACGCCGCCGCCACCACCACGGTGGGCATGATGAACGGCAGCGTGGTCAGCACCCGCAGCAAGCCCTTGCCGCGGAATAAATAACGGCCGAAGACGTAAGCCGCCGGCAGCCCGACCAGCAGGGTCAGCAGGGTGGAAAGCAGCGCCTGATAGAGCGTGAAGCTGACCGCCCGCCAGACCCGGCCCCACTCGTAAGCTGAGATGCCCTCCACCAGCGCCTGTTCCAGCGCCAGGCGCAGGATGGCCCCCAGCGGCTGGAAGAAAAACACCGCCAGAAAGAGCAGCGGGAGCGCCCACAGCCACAGGCCGGGCGCGGGCAGCCCCCTGCTCAGCCGGCCAATCGTCTTCACGGCAGCACGGTCTCCATCCAGGCCTGGACCCACGCCTCGCGGTTGGCGTCGATGGTCGCCGGGTCCAGCTGCGCCGGGTTGGCGGGCACTTCGGCAAACCGCTCAAACTCCTCAGGCAGCGCGGCGTTCTCGTTCACCGGCCAGACGAACATCTGCAGCGGGATGTCCTCCTGGAAGGTCACGTCCAGCATGTAGTCGACGAAGCGCCGGGCCAGCTCCTCGTTCTGCGTCCCGTTCAGGATGCCCACGAACTCGATCTGGCGGAAGCACATCTGGTCGCCCACCAGCGAGCCGGTCGGGGCCTCGTCCAGCGGCTGCTCGGCGAAGACCACCTCGGCCACCGGGGAGGAGGCGTAGGAGACCACCAGCGGCTGCGGGCCGGCCCCGGAGGAACCGCTGAAGTTGGTGTAGTAGGCCGTGTTCCAGTCGTTGACCACCACCAGACCGTTGTCGCTCAGCCCGCGCCAGAAGTCCAGATAGCCGTCCTCGCCGAAATGCTCGATGGTCGCCAGCAGGAAGGCCAGCCCCGGCGAAGAGGTGGCCGGGTTTTCGGCCACCAGCAGGCCCTCGTAGGCCGGGCCGGTCAGGTCCTCCAGGCTTTCTGGCAGGGGCAGGTTGTTTTCAGCAAAGTAAGCCCGGTCGTAGTTAATGCACACGTCGCCGTAGTCCACCGGCAGGGCGCGGTGTTCGGGGTCCAGCTCAAAGGCATCGGGGATCTGCGCCAGCAGCGGCGATTCGTAGGGCAGGAAGAGGTCCTCCGCCAGCGCCCGCGAGAGGAAGGTGTTGTCCACCCCGTAGAACACGTCGGCCAGCGGGTTCTGTTTGGCCAGGATGGCCCGGTTGAGCGCCGAGCCGGTGTCGCCGGAGGGCACGAAGGCCACGGTGACGTTGTTTTCCTGCTCAAAGCGGGCGATCACCTCTTCGCTGATGGCAAACGAGTCGTGGGTCATCACCGTCAGCGTGCCGCCTTCGCCGGCTGGAACGGTTTCACCCGGCGAGGCCGGGGTCTCGGTTTGCCCGCCGGCGCAGGCTGTGAGCAGCGCCAGCAGGATCAGGGCAATCAGGTAACGATATTTACGCATCGCAATCTCCTTCTTCGTCTCCGGGGAGGCGGGTGTGCAGGCAGATCAGCTGGCCGCGCCGCAGGCGGACCTTTGCTTCGGTACCCATCATGCGGTTGCTCAGCCCGCGGCCCTGTTCCGGCAGCAGGGTTTCATCCTTCAGCGGGTAATACAGGCCCTCGGTGACCACGCCCTCGGCCGGCCCGCTAACCGCCAGAAGAGAGACGCGGTCCCCGGCTTTTCCCTCGATGCGGGCTTCGCCGGTGATCAGGAAGACCTGCTCGCACCCGTCATCCAGGCGCACGTCCAGCCCGCGCAGCTGCGGGCCGGTCAGCAGCAGCACATGACTGAGCATCATGTCCAGCCGGCCGCCGGCCGCGCCGACGATGCGGATGGTGTCCGCGCCGCGCTGCAGGGCGAATTTCAGCGCCAGCTCCAGGTCGGTCTCGTTTTTCTCCGTCGGATAGCGTTCGATGCGCACGCCCTTCTCACGGGCCGCGCGCAGGTCAGCCGGGGCGACCGAATCCAGATCACCGACCAGCAGATCGGGGGTCAGCCCCAGAGCCAGCATATGCTCCAGCCCCCGGTCGGCGGCGATCAGGTCATCCAGCGGGGTGATCATGGCGCGCACGGCCTCCGGGCTGCGGATCTGGCCGTTGACAAAGATTATCGCCCGTTTGTGCATGCTATAAACCCTCCGCCGGGGAGGGTTGTCGCGAAGCCTGATTGGCCCATAGACACCTCCCTCCGCCGGCATTATCCGGATCAGGTACTGCGGGTCGAGGGCTGCAGCCCTCCTCTCAGCCTGCCATACCAGGCTCCCCGTTCGGTCTGTCTGTATTTAGTATAAGGCCAGGTACCCGGAGCTGTCAAATGACATCCATCACCGTCCGATGGTTAGGCGCGTCACCGTGCTTCAGGCCGGCCGGGGAGTATAATCAAGTAGAATCGGACCCGCCGCCGCCATGCCAGATCTAACCCACACCCTTCAAGGACATGACCTGACCTTCCTGCGGATGGTCGCCGGCCTCTGGGGCGTGGAACTGAACGCCTCGGACGCCCGCACCGCGCTGCCTGCCCTGGTGCAGCAGGTGACCGGGCCCGGGCTGGCGCGCGAGCTGTACGAAGCGCTGCCTTCGGACGCGCAGGCCGCCGTGCAGGCCCTGCTGGAGAATGAAGGCCGGCTGCCCTGGGCAGCCTTTGCCCGCCGCTTCGGCGAGGTGCGCGCCATGGGCGCCGCCCGGCGCGACCGCGAGCGGCCCGACCTGCGCCCGGCCTCGCCGGCTGAAATGCTCTGGTACCGGGCGCTCATCGGGCGGGCCTTCCTCAACCTGACCGCCGAGCCGCAGGAGTACGCCTACATTCCCGACGAGCTGCTCGAGCAGCTGGCCCCGCTGGCCCGCTCCGCCGCCGCGGTGTACGGCCGTCCGGCCTCCCCGGCCGAGCGCGCCCACCCCCGCCCGGCAGCCGACGGAATCCTGGACCAGGCCTGCACCCTGCTGGCCGCGCTGCGCATGGGCCTGGACCCGGCCTCGCTCCCGCTGGAAGAGAGCGGCCCCCCGCCGCAGGTGCTGGTGGAGCTGCTGCTGGCCGCCGGCCTGCTGGACGCCAACCACGTGCCCCTCCCCGAGCCGACCCGCGCCTTTCTGGAGGCACCGCGCGGCAAGGCCCTGGCCCTGCTGGCCGAAGCCTGGATGCACAGCCCGCGCTTCAACGACCTGCACCACGTCCCGGGGCTGGTCTTTGAAGGCGCCTGGCAAAACGACCCGCTCTCGGCCCGCCACACGATCCTGGACATGCTGGGCCACATCGAGCCGGGGAGCTGGTGGAGCCTGCCCGCCTTCGTGGCCGCCGTGCGCGAGCGCGAGCCGGACTTCCAGCGCCCGGGCGGCGATTACGATTCCTGGTTCGTGCGCCGCGAGGGTGAAGAGCAGTACCTGCGCGGCTTCGCCACCTGGGACGAAGTGGACGGCGCCCTCATCCGCCACCTGATCACCGGCCCGCTGCACTGGCTGGGCCTGCTGGACCTGGCCGGCCCGGCCCCCGGCCAGTCCCCGACCGCCTTCCGCACCTCCGCCTGGGCCGCGGACCTGTGGAACGGGCGCGCCCCGTCCGGCCTGGCGGAGGAAAACCAGCCGGTCAGGGTCAACTCCGGCGGGCTGATTCGCGTGCCGCCTTTGGCCCCGCGCGCGCTGCGCTACCAGATCGCCCGCTTCTGTGCCTGGCTGCCCCCCGAAAAGGGCGACTACTGCTACCGGGTCACCCCCGAAGCGCTGGAGCGGGCCGGGAAGCAGGGCCTGCGGCCGGCCCATTTGATCGCGCTGCTCAAAAAGCACGCCGCCGGCCCGCTGCCGCCGGGCCTGCTGCAGGCTATGGAGCGCTGGGAGCAGCACGGCGCTCAGGCCCGGATGGAAGGCGTGCTGCTGCTGCGCGCCTCCTCCCCGGAGGTGATGGCTGCCATTCGCCAGAGCCGCGCGGCCCGCTTCCTGGGCGAGGAGCTCAACCCGACCACCTGCCTGGTGCGCCCCGGCGCCGGGGACAGGGTACTGCAGGCCCTGGCCGAGTCCGGCTACCTGGCCGCCGCCCGGCTGGAGGGCCAGGGAAGTCAGCTATAATGAACTCTGTCCGTTCTTTGTCCGAACTCCGTCCGGACTTCTCCGAAGGAAAATCCCTATTCCACTCGAGGTGAAACCATGTCGACTCGTTTGAACTGGATTCAGGAAGAGCTGGACAACCTGAAACAGGCCGGACTGTACAACCGCATCCGCACCCTCCAGTCTCCGCAGGGGGCCTGGCTGCAGGTGGACGGCAAGCGGGTGCTCAACTTCTGCTCCAACAACTACCTGGGCCTGGCCAACCACCCGCGGCTGCTGCAGGCGGCCAAAGCGGCCATCGACAAGTACGGCATCGGCCCGGGCGCGGTGCGCTCCATCGCCGGCACCATGGACATCCACACCGAGCTGGAACGCCGGATCGCCGAATTCAAGGTCGTGGAAGACGCCATCAC
>Ga0134093_1003179_pt1 | contig 12019 bp, 8 predicted proteins | sample 4_1taG_FD_94452 | JGI IMG/M metagenome (GOLD analysis project Ga0134093, IMG submission 94452) | Switchgrass degrading microbial communities from high solid loading bioreactors in New Hampshire, USA - 4_13_20_68_A1 metaG | ecosystem: Engineered > Bioreactor > Semi-continuous > Anaerobic >...
CCAGGCCGGACTGCGGGTAGTCATTGAAGAACACTTAACTGGCCCCGAGGTGTCGGTACTTGCCTTTACCGATGGTAAAGCGGTCATACCCATGGTCAGCGCCCAGGACCACAAGAGAGCGTACGACGGCGACCGGGGGCCAAATACCGGTGGCATGGGGGCTTTTTCGCCCAGCCGCGTATACACTCCCGATGTAGCCGGAGAGGTGGAGGATTGCATAATAAGGCCTACCATCAGGGCTATGGCCGAGGAGGGAAGGCCTTTCAAAGGGGTGCTGTATTTCGGTTTGATGCTTACCCCGCAGGGGCCCAGGGTTCTTGAGTACAACGCCAGGTTCGGGGACCCGGAGACCCAGGTGGTGCTACCCCGCCTTAAGACTGATATAGTGGATATATTTGAAGCGGTTATCGATGGGAACCTTGACGAGATAAAGGTGGAGTGGGAGGATAACGCGGCCGTCTGCGTGGTTCTGGCTTCTGGGGGTTATCCCAGGTCGTACAGGACTGGTTACGAGATTTCCGGTATAGAGGAAGCGCTAAGGGACCCCGACATCATGGTGTTCCACGCGGGGACGAAAAAGGCCGATGGAAAATACTATACGAGCGGAGGGAGGGTGCTGGGCGTAACGGCAGTAGCAAAGGATCTGGACGCAGCCATAAAGAAGGCTTATCAGGGCGTGGAAAGAATACGTTTTGAGAATATGCATTATCGCAGGGATATAGGGAAAAGGTAAGGCGGCATAAGGTGCCGCCTTTGTTTATCCTTGTCATGATTTGCCGTGCTGGTTGATGAAATCTTTGGGAGTCATGGATGTCATCCTTTTAAATACCCGATAGAAATAGTTGTAACTTTCAAACCCAACCGCAATTGCTATATCGGTTATTGAGCCGATATCCTGGGTCATCAAAAATTGTGCTTCACGGATCCTCCGCCTATTTATAAATTCGGTAATTCCCATGCCCAGCTCTTTTTTGAACTGCCTGGATAGGTGGGAAGGGTTTACTCCCGCATTTTGTGCCAGCGATTTTAAGGATATGGGCTCCCTGAAATTTAGATTGATATATTCGATGGTTTTTTTGACAATACGGCTGTATCCCACCATTGCCCTTTTTTGTACCAACTCGCAGTATTCACAGATCATTCTGACCACGATGCTTTCTATCTCAGGGTAACTGGATACTTTTTCTATGATGGTTGCAAATTTGTCCGATAAATTATGGAGGTATAGAGGTGGTACCCCGCCCCGCTCCGCTGCCAGTCTAAGCATGGTGTTTATGGAAAAAGCTAGATTTTTATAGGCCCTTAGAGGATTATTCGGAGTTCTGTGAGAAGGATCGAATTGTATGAATTTGCAAATTTGAAGAGCTCTTTCCCTGTCCCCTTCTTCCACGGCTTTGAGGAGGGCCTTTTCATATCGGTATCTCAACTCTATTTTATCCGCAACTCTGTTAAGATCAACCAGCATTTCTTCTCTTTGGTCCTTATCCATGATATTATCGGCGCTTAAAGTTTTAAGGTTTTTCATGTTGCAGTCTGCAAACGGATGGGATAACAGATTTATAATTATCTGCCCTATACTTTTACAGAGTTCCATGTTTAAAACACTCAAAGCTTTATAGTAGTTGCGGATCACATCCTTCAGCTGGACAGGAAGATTGTGGCCGTATATTATATTTGAGATGAGGTTATCGGCAGGGATATCGTTTAAAAAAGGGCCTATGATAATTGCCCCCGGCTGACAATCCTCTTTTTTGACCGGGACCGCCAGGTAGCAAAGCATTAAATTATCGGTATAATGATAAAAGCCAATAGCATTGTCGTTATCACCCTTTATGCGTTCCATTATAAAATTTGTGCTTCTGTTGCGGTAGGCCTTTAAAGCATCAGGTACTTGCTGTATGCTTAAAATTAAAGGGGGGAAAGCATCGCCGGCATCATTCAAGGGAAGAAATTCGACGTCCAGTTTGGTAAGCATGTGGATCGCCATGCAAACCCTGTAGATATCGTCATATCTGATATCCATCCTTTTTCACCCCTAATTGTTTTCCCAATCTTAATGGTATCAGAAGCCAGGACATTGTTCAATCTTTAAGTGGCTTTGACCCAACTCATGCAAAAATAGTTTATAAAAAGGCAAAAAAGTACATATATCCGGCGGAAAAAGTATTTATAATGAAAACGTAAGCCCCTATGTTTAAAGGAACGGCTGCTTCTCGAAAGAATGGCCTTCTTCAAAAGCCGTTCTATAACGGATATTATTGCTAGGTAGGGCATTCAAGAATTAATGACGGTTTACACTTCCATTAAAATTTAAAAGATGGGGGGATTGTGAAATGCTCTATCCCATAATTTCTCAATCAAGAAGCGTTTTAGACTTAAACGGTATATGGAGATTCAAATTGGATGGCGGGGAAGATGGCTTTCAGCAGGAATGGTATAAAGCCGCCCTCAAGGATGCCATGAATATGCCGGTACCCGCATCGTATAACGACATGGTCCAGGATGCAAAAATAAGGGATCATGTGGGTTGGGTGTGGTACCAAAAGGATTTTGTTGTGCCCGAAGCGCTCCTTTTGCAGAGGCTGGTCTTGAGGTTTGGGTCTGTTACCCATTTTGCTAAAGTATACGTAAATGGCAGGTTTGTGATGGAGCACAAAGGAGGTTTTACGCCCTTTGAAGCGGAGATAAACGAATTCGTGGTTAGGGGAAAAAACAGGTTGACCGTAGCGGTTAACAATGTGGTGGATTATACCACGTTGCCTGTTGGCAGGTATAGCGAATCCGAGGTGGAAGGCATAGGAAAAATCAAGAAGAATATCCCCTGTTTTGATTTTTTCAACTATGCGGGAATACATAGGCCGGTCAAGATTTATACTACTCCCAGAGTGTATATAAGCGATATAACGATAGTCACAGATTATTGCGGTTCCACAGGCATAGTTGATTACGAGATTGAAGTTTCGGATAACGCCGATATAAAGGTGAGCATTTTAGACGAGGGCGATAATATAGTGGCAACCGCCCAAGGCGGGCAAGGTCGAATAGAGATTAGCGATGTCAGGCTATGGGAACCCCTGAATGCATATCTTTATACCATGCGTGTGGAGGCAATATCAAGCGGCGGAGAGGTCGACGTTTATGAACAACCCTTTGGCATAAGAACCGTTGAGGTAAGGGATGGGGCCTTTTTGATAAATGGAAAGCCTTTTTACTTCAAAGGCTTTGGGAAACATGAGGATTCGAGCATACGAGGCCGTGGCCTGGATGAGGCATTGAACGTAAAGGATTTGAACCTGATGAAATGGATGGGGGCTAATTCTTTCAGGACATCTCATTATCCCTATTCCGAGGAGCTGATGCGGCTTGCAGATAGAGAGGGTATAGTGGTAATAGATGAAGTCCCGGCGGTAGGCCTGCATCTGCACTTAGGCTCATTCTTTGGCGCTCAGGAACGAAAGAGCACCTGGGAGCTGGTAAAAACCTTTGATCACCATAAGGAAGTCATAAAAGAGTTGATATCAAGGGATAAGAACCATCCCTGCGTGGTCATGTGGTCCATAGCCAACGAAGCGGCGACCGAAGAGGAGGGCGCTTTTGAATATTTTAAGCCTCTGGTGGAGCTGGCCAGGGACATTGATCCCCAGAAGCGCCCCGTGACCATAGTGCTTCAACAAAAGGATGCACCGGATAAGTGTAAAGTTTCAGACCTGGTGGACGTCATTGCCATCAACAGGTATTACGGCTGGTATATGGAAGGAGGCAATTTGGAAGTTGCAAAGGCATACCTGCGCCGGGAACTTGATAAGTGGGTTGAAAGGTATCCATCTAAACCCATAATGCTAACCGAATATGGAGCCGATACCATAGCCGGGTTCCATGACAGCATGCCCATGATGTTTACCGAAGAATACCAGGCTGAGTTTTTAAAAGCCTATCACCAGGTGGTAGATGAGTTTCCTACCTTTATAGGGGAACAGGTGTGGAATTTTGCTGACTTTGCCACCTCTCAAAGCCCAATAAGGGTACAGGGTAACAAAAAGGGAGTGTTTACAAGGGATAGAAAACCCAAATTGGCTGCTCACGTGCTGCGTGAAAGATGGACCTCCATTCCAGATTTTTATTATAAGAAAAAATGATGGAATCTGATTTGAAGAACTCCGGGCAAGGTCTTTGTTATGCCCGGAGTTCTTCAATTTTGGCTTTGACGGATAGCGCCGGGAGGCCATTGGAGATGTTTGTTGCCCTTGAATTGTGATTAAAGGAATGATTTAATAGAATTAAATTTTGCTTATTGATGCATAGTTCATTGGAGGGTTGTTTATGGAAGCAGGTTATGTTCAGGTTTATACCGGAGACGGCAAGGGAAAGACCACTGCTGCCCTGGGACAGGGTTTGAGAGCCGTTGGCAGAGGGCTTAATGTGGTGATGGTGCAGTTCCTTAAAGGTATCGAATCGGGGGAGCTGCAGGCGGTAAAACGCCTTGAACCTCAGTTTAAAATAATGCGCTTTGCCGAGACCAAGAAGTTTTTCTGGCAGCTAACCGATGAGGAGAAAGAGCTGCTGCGGAAGAAAACCCGGCAGGAGATGGAGCAACTCGAGCAGCTGTTAAAGGAAAGCCCATGCGATGTGCTGATACTCGATGAGATCATGGCTGCCATACACGGGGGGCTGGTAAACGTTGATGAGGTTTGCCGGTTTATAGATAATAAGCCCAGAGGAATGGAGCTCATATTGACGGGGCGCAATGTCCCTCCCCAAATTGCCAGCAGGGCAGACCTTATAACCGAGATGCGCAAAATCAAGCATTATATGGATAAGGGAGTTGGTGCAAGAAGAGGGATAGAGTATTGATAAAAGGCTGGTGTAAGCTACATGAATGGATTTTTTGAGTGCAACCTTATTTGCCTTTTGAACTTGAGTAAGGGCGGTGACAGTGAAGCATTTCAAAACAAATTTATAAAACAGCTAACAAATATGCAATACAATAATATTGTGGTTGTCTAAAATTAAAGTAAGGGATATATATTAAAATTGGAATATAACCTATATTTGCATATTTCTCCGTAAGGCAGGATTTATGAGGCACACTTCAATATAATCTGTTGTAGGTCTGGCATAAACTTTTTATGGTTAGCCCAGTTAATCCGCTATTTCGTACGAGGATTCCCGTTACCCGATAATTGCCGATGCAGTTTTCCTTTTTGCTGTGCTGTTGAGGGAAGACTGGTTGGATGTACAATTTCGGTTTGATCCTGCTTATTGCGATATTGCTCATTTTTCTCATCTATGTACTCATCCGGAATGATTTAGCAAAGGGGATGGGATTGATTTAGCAGGGGCACAGGCCTTAAGTAAAACGCACAAATAGCTAAAGGCATATATAACAGGAAAATTAAATTTTTTGAAAATATATCGATGATTATTTGTTATAAAAATCGGAAAGGGGGATAAAAATGGACGTATATGTAAGGCCATTCACTTCAAGGAAGATCAGGGAAAATACCTGGGTAATAGAGGGGGTTGGAGCCTATTCTTACCTACTCATTGGGAATCAAAAGGCTATGATGGTGGATACGGGCATGAGTAAACTCAACCTGAGGGAATACGTAAGGACCATTACCCCTCTGCCGGTGATGGTCGTCAATACCCATGGCCATTTTGATCATACCGGGGGGAACGGCTGGTTTGAAGAGGTGTACATGCATCCCAACGCCGTTGCCGATGCCAAGAGGGTTTTCCAGGGAGCGGAAGGTTATCCCTTAGATTATCCGATTCAAACGGTTAGGGAGGGGCATGTCTTCGATTTGGGGGGACGCACGGTAGAAGTGATCGAGATTCCTGCCCACAGCCCCGGAAGCATAGCTTTGCTGGACAGGGAATACAGGCTGCTTTTTACGGGGGATGAACTGGAAGCCGGCCAGGTATTGCTGATGGGCTTTGGGGATAATGCGCCTTCCTGCCAGACGGTTGAGCAGCATCAGCGCAATATGAAAAAGCTTAAAGAGAGAATAAATGAGTTTGATTTCATCTGTCCGGGGCATAACGGTACGCCCATAGATAAGAGCTATGTTGATGCTTTTATAGAGAACGATCAGAAGGTAATGGACGGAATTGAGGGCAAAAGGGATATCTATTCTCCATCGTTCCCCAAGGAGATATTCAACCTGCCCCATATAGAATACGTTCGCCGTTCAGAGCACGAGGGAAGCGCCATTGTATATGATATTCGGAGAATTTTCATAGCTAGATAAAATATGTGAAGCGTGAAGCATAAAAGGAGGGGAGGAATTAAAAATGGCGGTAATAAAATTCAATTTTTTGTCTCAGGTGCTGGGACTGCAGCAGAACGTGACGATAATCATTCCCACCTTTAGCTTTGCGGACCTTATGTCAGGCAGGGATGAGGTTTACGTTCCAGGCATGAAGTTTCAAACGCTGTATCTGCTGCACGGCGGTGCGGGCGATGACTCGGATTGGGTGAATTTCACTTCCGTGGTGCGTTATGCCGATGCCAACAAGCTGGCAGTCGTCATGCCTGCGGGAAACAACTCGTTTTATACGGATATGGCCCATGGAGGCGCCTATTTTACATACGTAAGCGAGGAGATACCGAAGGTATGCCGCACTATCTTCCCGCTGTCTGACAGGAGGGAGGACAATTTTGTGGCGGGACTATCCATGGGGGCTTATGGGGCCATGAGCCTGGCAATCAAACGGCCCGATATGTTTTCGGCGGCCGTATGCCTTTCGGGCGCTGCATTTTCTGTTGAGGATGTTATTGCAAGGGCAAAACAAGAGGCATCTGCTGAAGAGGGGCAGCCCAGGCGTAGGATACCCATGCCCAGGATGAACGATATTTTCGGCGATCTTTCAAAGCTTCCAGGTAGCGAAAATGATATATACCACATAGCCAAAAAGAACGTGGAGGAAGGGAAGGGACTGCCGAAGTTTTTCTTTGCATGCGGCGATAAGGATTTTGCGCTGGAAGGCGTAAGGAAGGCCAAGAACTATCTGAGCGATCTGGGTTATGATGTATTCTATGAAGAAGTGCCGGGTTACGGGCATGAGTGGGACTTCTGGGATCTGTATATCAGGAAAGCGATATATGAATGGCTTCCCATAAGGCGCAGCGCAATTTACCCGGATGAATGAAAAAGCGGCATAAACTTTGAATGCTTTAAAGGGTGCATGCTAGCTTTAAAATAAGGCATGGGAACTTAGCGAAGATGTATTGGATTGATCATTTAAAATCAAGAGGTAGAGCTCAATGAGCGATGGGAAACGAGTAATCCTCCTTTCTCAAGGGGGATTACTCGATATTTATTTTGATGATTGCCAAACGGGTTTGAATCGACTACGACTAAATCCGCAAATACATAAAGCCGGTAAGGAGGAGTAATATGGATAGAAAGTTTAACATGGAATCAACTTTAGAGGAACTTATGGCAGAGCCCAAGGTAGTTGAATTCCTCAACAAGGTTATGTCTGAAATAGCACTAGGACCCGCTTTGAATTTCATTAAGGGCATGAAGCTTAAGGATCTCGCGGCTTATATGGATGATGCCCAGAAAAAGATAATTGACGCTGTACTGGATATAGCCAACGGGCGTGAGGTGGATTTTGATATCTCGGAAATACGGAAAATGCCTCCTCGAATCAACGTCCGCGGGGAAATTACATATAACATCGATGATGTGGATGGCCAGCTATGCATGTTGGACCGTAACTTTTCAGGGTGTCTGGTATTGAGATTTACAAAGAAGATGGACGAAAGCGTATATGGGCGCGTAACTTGCGAGGGCAAGGTATTATCCAAAGCTTTCATAAAGTCTGCCTCGTTTGGAGGCGATCATAAGATGCAATTTTTGGGGATACCGGTTCGCGATGTCTTCACTGAGTACGGTAAGGAGTATGTGTTGCATGTAGAGGGCTTTGTGGACGTATATGGGGTTGAGATGCAGCCGCAGGACATCGTTGTGAGGACGCTCCATAAATCACAGCCTGATCCTGCATATAAAGAACACGATGAAGTGGCTTTAAGGGCTGCAAGGGAAGGCATTGTGCTGCTTAAAAATGAGGGCGGAGTATTACCTCTCGCACCCGATAGCGGGATAAATTTGATTGGGGCCAGGCTGTTCCGTACGGGGACCGTCGGAGCCGGGTGGATCAATCCCAGGTACAATATTAATTTAATTCGGGGCATAGAGGAGTACAGCCAGTTTAAGCTGATAGAGGATGCTGATACCGCCATCGTCGTAATAAGCAGAATGAGCGCAGAAAACGTGGATAACAGGCCGGCAAAGGGAGACTTTTACCTCACGGATGAAGAAGAGAACCTTATCAGGGAGACAACCGAAAAACATGCCCGCACCATAGTAATACTGAATACCGGTTATCCCATAGATGTGCGCTTTGCCTGGAAGTACAAAGTCGATGCGCTGATTTGGTGCGGATATCCGGGTATGCTGGGCGGAAGGGCTTTGGTGGAGATCCTCGATGGACGCGTCAATCCCTCCGGCAAGTTGCCCGATACCTGGAGCCTTGATTACTATGACATTCCGGCTAGCGCCAATTTCCACAATGCAACCAACGATGAGGAAGCTTCACCTCCCGATCCTCCATTCTATGTAAATACGGTTTACGAAGAGGATATCTATGTAGGGTATCGCTATTTTGAAACCTTTAATAAACCGGTAGCTTTTCCGTTTGGCTATGGCCTTTCTTATACCACGTTCCGTATAGAGGCACGGGCTGAGGGCCTGCACATTAAGGCCGTTGTAACCAACACCGGAAAGGTATCCGGAGCGGAAGTAGTGCAGGTCTACGCAAAAATTCCCGATGGTAAGCTGGAACAGCCATCGAAAAGGTTGGTAGGGTTTGCCAAGACGCGGCAGCTGGCGCCGGGAGAAAGCCAGGAATTGGTATTCGATATTCTCAAGGAGGACCTGGCATCCTATGATGCCGAGACTGCCTGTTGGATAATGGAAAAGGGAAAGTATGAGCTGTATGTAGGGAATTCGGTCAAGGATGTCGAGAAATGCGGAGAGGTGGTACTGGAAGAGGATGAGGTGATCAAGCGGGTAAAGAATCGAATGGTACCGCCCGTGAAGATCGATGTTCTGTCCAAAAAGAATCCGCAATTCCCGAAAGGCTTGTACTCAGGGATAAAGAAAGGCATTACGGAACTGGATCCAAAGGGAGTACGGGAGCATTTTGAAGAGACCGAAGACGTGGATGATATAGTAAGCAGGATGAGCGTGGAAGAGCTGGCAAGGCTGAGCGTGTGTGCAGCGCGCGGTGCGAGAGGAGAGGCCGGAAGGATATATAAGCTGGACAAGTATGGGATACCCGATTTTTTAGTAGCAGATGGCAATAACAGCGTAAATATCAGCAAGCCCAATATCGGAATGCCCTGCAGCTGTGTGGTTTGTGCCACCTTTAATAGGGATATCGCCTATGATGTGGGACGGGTTATAGCGGAGGAGGCTAAAGAAAACGGCATACATCTGATTCTGGCTCCGGCCATGAATATCCATCGCAATCCCCTTAATGGCAGGCACGCCGAATATTTTAGTGAAGATCCATATCTGGCAGGTACCATGGCAGGCTATCAAAGCAAGGGATTGGAAGACAACGGCGTATCCAGCTGTTTAAAACACGTGGTGTGCAACAATTGCGAATTTGCACGGATGAGAAACCATAGCATCCTGACGGAGCGCGCGCTCCGCGAGATTTACTTGAAAGCTTTTGAAATAGCCATGCGGGTCAATAAACCCGATTCCATCATGACGTCATACAACGCGTGCAATGGAGTATTTACGGCGGAAGATGAAGAGCTGATCCAGGGCATATTCCGTGAGGAATTCGGATTCGAAGGTTTTGTGATGACTGACTGGGGCTCTTACGCGACGGCAGACATGATAACTGCTGTACAGGCCGGCAACTGTTGGATGACTCCTGGCAGCACCGATGATACTTACGTCAAGCCTATTATACAAGGCGTCAAAGACGGAAGGATAGATATAAAAAGGCTTAGAAGTAACGTCAGACATATTCTACGAGTTGTACAAAAGCGCACGGAAGCAGATTTGGGCGTAAAATAAAGAATGGCTGTGTCTGAATGGCTGTGTCTTTGTGACACAGCCATTAAAATTTATGCAGTATTATCTTGTTATAACTTTCAATTTATACTTGTGACTTCAATTGAGCTGTTCTTCGGTAGTTGTAGGGAGTAATGCCATACTGTTTTTTAAAAGCCCTTTGAAAATGGCTTTGGTTTGAGAAGCACAGATAGCTGCTTATTTCGCTGATGCTCTTGTTGGAGTATTTTAGCAAGAATTTGGCTTCTTCCAGTTTGCATTGCATTATGAAGGCTTTGAGCTCAATGCCGAAGGTTTTTTTAAATTTGTGGGATAGATAGGAACGGCTGAAACCAAAATTTTTCGCTATATCCGAAACGGTAATGTTTTTGTTGGTGTTTATCCTTACGTATTCTATTATTTTATTGAGGGTGCCGTAGTTGCTGACCGGCATTGACGAGCTGGCAACCCGGCCAGTATATTCAAGCATAGCCTGGATCAGGAGGGAGTTGATCGACTCAATATCCTTTAATTGTTCCGCCAGCTGTATGTATATATCGGATAATTGAAAAGCGATTTGCGGCGAGAGCCCGCCCCTTATGGCTGCCCTGGTTACAAGCGTAATGGCGCATATGAACAGGTTTTTTGCATGGCGTAAGCTGTCATTGGCAAGTATCCCGCTGTTTATACGTTTGGGATGCTTTAAAAAGCTGTACAGTCCTTTTAAATTGCCCATCTCGATATATCCCATCAATTCGTTTTCGATCTCGTACGAATTGTTGATTATCCCCTCCTCTTTTTTTCGATACATTTCATCGGAAAGCCTGGCATTCACTATATTGGTCCAGTTGTACTCATTGGGCATGAGCACGTCGTTTATCGTAAGCATTTCGTCGTTTATAGTATAATTGATGAATATGAGAATGTTGATGAAGGCATCTACATTTACTGTGGGGATGCTGCAAAAGAAGCTATATAATTTTTCCTTATAAGATGTTGGAACGGAAAACTCCTTTTGTATTACGTCCAGGGAATGTTTCGTATAAGGTATACTGTTTACCGGACCCAAGATGAGAAACAGAGGCTTGTTTTCTATTCGCACGCTGCCATAGTATGAATTAAAAGTGGTCATAATGTAGCGTACCCTTTTGTCGGTCTTTATGAGTTCGGATACGTAATCGGGCGGCGGGAGGATGTTGCTTTCCGGTGGAGGGTAACAATATACCGGCTGTATTTTATCGTCATACAGATATATGGGAATATTAAGGAACCCGTATAGGTATTCGCAGAATTTGCTTAATTCGAGCATATAGCTTCCCCCCAAAGAGCATTTCAAAACAATTGTACAAAACAGCCAACAAATATGCAATACAATAATTTTAAGGTGGTTTAAAATGGAATTGAAGGCCGGGCAAATTAAGACCGTACTTGAGTTGAAATAGAAGCGCACATATTCATGCGTACATTCCAATGAATCCCACGAAAGCCTTCATTGCATTCTGTTGTGATACAGGTGCAGCAAAATGAGAACGGGACTATTTTATGCAGCCTCCAATGGAGAGGCGTTACTGCATAGAGATATACTCATCAAATGAAAAATTAAGGAGGGGCTCTTATGGAAAGGGATATTAAAAAGTTGATTTCTGAGATGACCTTGGAGGAGAAAGCCAGCTTGTGTTCGGGGCTGGATTTTTGGCATCTAAAGGGCATTGAACGGTTGGGTATCCCATCCATAATGGTTAGCGACGGTCCTCACGGATTGCGAAAGCAGCCGGAAAGGGGAGATCACGCTGGCCTTTACAATAGCGTTCCGGCAACCTGCTTTCCCACAGCAGTAGGGCTTGCAAGTTCGTGGAATCGCAAGCTCATCGAGAAAGTGGGCGCAGCTCTGGGAGAGGAATGCCAGGCCGAGGGCGTGTCTGTAATACTTGGCCCGGGGG
>Ga0134093_1003180_pt1 | contig 12018 bp, 11 predicted proteins | sample 4_1taG_FD_94452 | JGI IMG/M metagenome (GOLD analysis project Ga0134093, IMG submission 94452) | Switchgrass degrading microbial communities from high solid loading bioreactors in New Hampshire, USA - 4_13_20_68_A1 metaG | ecosystem: Engineered > Bioreactor > Semi-continuous > Anaerobic >...
CGCGGTCTCTTAGGCTCGACCCATCCTTGATTTACATATTCCCGGGGCGAGCAGCCTGGGTCAAAAATTATCTGCATAAGGCACCTCCCAGAGTAACCTAAATCCATTCTAACAAATTCCAGGCCAAAACAAAGGTAGAAAAAATCGCAGGCTACTTTCTCCTGCGAATCATATACACGGAAATTTTTTGTGACACAAAATCCTCAAAACCTACCCGGTTAAATTGAGACGTAACACTCAGGTCGTTATGGACCTGGGATTGTACTTTATGAGTACCAGCCATCTAGGGCGAGTGAGCATCCGAAGCTCTTCTTGCAAGACTTCAAAGGCTACCTTCAATCCGATGGTTACGCAGCTTACAATGGATTACCTAATGTAACCAACGTAGGTTGCTGGGCACATGCTCGAAGAGGTTTTGACGAAGCCGTAACAGCGGCTGGTGGCAAGAGCAAGAATCCCAAAGCCTTAGAGGGACTCGACTTTTGTAACCAGCTCTATAAGATCGAAAAGGCGCTGAAGGATCACACGCCAGAACAGCGTCATGCAGAGCGACTTCTCCGCAGCAAACCTGTGCTTGGGGCTTTTTCGGCATGGCTGCATGAGACCGAAGCTGTGTCTCTACCAAAGTCACATTTAGGCAAAGCCATCCAGTATTGCTTAAACCAGCGGAACCAGCTCAATGCGTTTCTACTTGACGGCCGGTTAGAGATCGATAACAATCGTACCGAGCGTTCCATCAAGCCCTTTGTAATCGCTCGCAAAAACTTCCTGTTTTGCGACACACCGGGTGGTGCTAAATCAAGTGCTGTCACCTTTAGCCTAATTGAATCCGCTAAAGAGAATGGGCTGAAGCCGTACGACTACATCGAATACTTACTTGAAGAGCTACCCAACGCATCGACGAAGGACCTAGACTCGTTTATGCCTTGGTCAGAGGACATCCCAGAGCATTGCCGAACTCCCAAGCGCCGATAAACTCTCTCACCTAGGCCTTCGCTTGAATAGTGGAGGTTTTTTCACCCTTTACACCGAAATCCAATGTGTAAAACTAAATCAGCCCACTTTGGGTTGTCAAGGTGTGTGCGCTTTGACGCTTACTTTTGTTTAAATTTATCCACTACACCTTTAATACCTAGGACCGCAACCAGTAGACCTAATAGAGCTTTTCCAGCATCTTTCCAAGTTTGAACGTTCTCACTCCTGCAATTTTCACAGTTTGCATACTTGTATGCTTGCGGCAGTTGTCGTTGACATTTCCTACACCTTTTGATTGTCACTCTTTCCACCCCCGACTAATTTGCCTTTTTCCCAAAAAGGTAGCTCTTGAATTTTCCGTTTTATGTGGGGCAAGGTATTACTCCAATAGTTCTTTGGCGACGGATCTAATAGATCTAATCTCTCCACCAATCCACCAGTATCAAGGTATGTTCTATCAATGTAATTTGCATAATATTGCAAGCTTCGTCGTGCTGCCTCATGTTCACCCATTTCCAGATAAGACATAGCTGCTACCAAAGATACCATATTTACTGCGCACAGACTTTCACGAATTTCGTTTATTCGGGTGTTCACTTTTCCTGGCTTCGCCCCAGATCGGAGTTTCCCCCAAAAAGATTCTGGCTGATTCTTTATGAAAGCCAGATTGGCGTTTTGGCTTTGCATTAGAAGATTCCTGCTATCTTCAGCGTCATAAGCGATCCTTAATAAAGCGGTCGTTTTTAATTCAGGATTGTTGATTACCGTAGCCTGCAAAAATTTCTGTTGGCAACTGTATGCCATAGCCAATCGATCATATTCTTGCCCCTGCCGAACCTCTTCCACCGCAACCTGTATAAGCTGAATCTGTTCAGCTATTTGAGCAAGCTGCATTTGAGTAGCATAACTTGTCATGGCGTTAGCTACTTCCGGTGTGATTTTTACACTCTTTAACGAAAGGTTAGATACTATCTTACCGGTTTTCGGGTCTACCAAAGTCGCCATCAAGGACCCATCTTTCTTTGTCAAAAGCTTTAGCGCACCTTCGGCAATCTTTGAACTTTGTCCCTCCGTCAAAACCACTTGGAGGATCTCCTCTGGCACCTTGGCCTTTATGACATTCACAAATGCCGGTATTGAATAAAGCATACGTTCAATTTCCGATAGTGTGATACTTGCGCTTTGGAGCAAAGGTTGCCCAACGTCCGGTACACGAAAAAAGTGTTCTGCCAGATCTGCATAGTAGTCTTCCTGATTAATTATCTCAATACCATCCGGCGTTCGAAAACTCGTCGTACCCATACGATCATCACCTCGTATTTCACTCTGGCCACACCAGTTAAAGATATTTGAAGTCGACAAGTTAGAACTTAATCGCAAAAACCCCTATGATTGCTCTTCACTACTAAATAATAGTTCGCCAAATTTACAGTTAGTCCCTGCCCCTTCGCAACACATATAACCTGTCCTGCCCCTGACGTGGTCAAGCAAAATTGTAACACCAACACATAAATGTTAGGCTACTCTTGCAACTGCCGGCGTTAGACCTCCGTTATAAGTGTGGGGTCGTATTCGGTTATACCAGCCGTACGCAAATTCTGCTACAGCGACGTCCAATTCACGCTCCGTTTCATACTCGAAAAGATGGATAAGCAGGTGCTTCAAGGCGTTGAAATATCGTTCCATCGGTGCATTATCATCAGCCATAATATGGAAACCAACGCCATTTTCAGCTTATCACGGTTTCGGCTAATTCCAGTAGTCTTTTCGCTAAGTCACGATTCACCGGGTTCAATCCTTTCATGCTGTCAAAACTAAGAACCCCGCGAACATCAAGACACAAAAGCAAATTCGGGTATGAATCACATGGGATCCTAAATCTGCCATAGAGAAATCGCCACAATGTAGGCCACGATCCCTTCCGGGGTCGACCGGCGATTTCGCCGGACTTAGCCCGATCAAAGAGCGACTAAGTTAGATACCTGGGCTTAACCTCTCTTCGGTGGAACATAGATAATCAGTTTGTGTTCTGAGTACAGCCTTTTTTTGGTCTGAACATCCCAGGAGGTGAACTTAACTGAGAGAACGGTTATGGAGGCTGGATCATATCTAATAGACTCCTTATCCCCAGAAAATTGAAAACGGTCCTTCACTAGCAAAACTTGTCCCTGCAAAACGTGTCTTTCAAACCCATCATCTTTGTCACTTAGGACCAAAGCTTTTTTCAATTCCTCGACATCAGTTAAAATGCATAGCTCATGATTGGTAAAGTCTCCTGTTCGCAGGATTGCCTTCAACTCAAGAGGAGACACAAGTCCACTCAAACGATCCTCAATTTCCTGAACAACTTCACAGTGAGATTTCCGCGTCAACTTATCACCTCGTTTAGATAAATAGACTCTAGGAGCTACACTTACGGGACCAGTCCCCTAAGTCTTACCAACTAGTGCACTAAAGAATAGAAGCAACGAGTCGAGACAATGCCCTTCTATCACCGATCTGCCTTTACACTATGGAATCTAAAAGAACAAGTCAAGCCGGGCTAACAACAAGAGTTCACATGAACCTGGCTCATTTATTGACCACTGCTCGATTAAATATGTTTCCGGTAGGTCTCCAGGGAGAAGAGCGATAATCAACGGTATTAGTCCATATCTTTGTTTCCGTTTCTACGAGCTGCTTATGAATAAGATGTCTGCCAAGCGAACCGTTATCTAGTAATCCGGATAACTGGCTACGCGAGGGTCAGGTTTGAGATAGAAAGTCTATTACTTCTTGATTTGCAACCATCTGACCGTTCCGTATGCTTCGTGCCCTGTTAGCTTGATTCCACTCCCCCACAAGATAAACATACGTGTCCCTTACCTGTTCTTGTAAGTGCTTTACCAAGACGCGCAGTTCATCCTCTGACGCGTTCGCGACATCCAGACTGAGTAGCCTATGAAAATCTGCTGTAGTCTTATTTTTCACTCTTCCCCCTCCTTTTCAGTCATATTACTTTAAAAAGAAGAGCCCCTCGCGGAGCCCTTCTATGAACTTACTTATGAAACTATCCAAGCAACTGCAGTACCGACTGCGGTGCCATGTTAGCCTGTGCCAACATAGCAGTTGCAGCCTGTTGGAGAATGTTGTTCTTTGTGAATGCCATGATCTCTTCAGCCATGTCTAGGTCACGAATACGGGACTCGGCGGCTTGGAGGTTCTCAGCAGATGTGCCAAGGTTAGCAATGGTGTGCTCTAAGCGGTTCTGCATTGCACCAAGTTTGGAACGCTCAGCAGAAACTGTTTCAAGAGCGTCATTGATGGTTTTGATTGCTTTATCTGCAGATGTTTGGGAAGACACATCAATTCCCGAGCCTGTTACAGTAATCTTACTTCCTACGTTTAACCCGCCATCAATCGCGATGTTGGCAGTATGGCTTAGCAATGATTTTGTCGTATCATTTACGTCAACCCAGCGATCCACGTCTTCTAATTTAGTAGCCTTCGTATTTTCACCCTCATAACCCAATGCTACAATATTTCCACTAGCGTCTTTTAAGCCGAATAGCGACTCAGTACCATCACCATACATTGCGTGGTCTTTCAGATCCACAACCTCATATGTGCCGGTCTCTAACTTATTGTTGTCACCTGTAATTCCAATAGTTGCTGTGGCTTTTTTCCCATTATCGGTGACTGTTACTTGTGTAATCTCCGCGTTGAGTACTCCAGAATTAGCGATTACGATTACGGCGTTGTCATCATCTGCACCCACACCAGTAAAGACTCCGTCAGCAGCACTGGTGCCTACAATTTGGTTGTTAGAATCAACAAGTACATGTGTTACGCTAGCCCATTCTCCGTTGACAACATTATCTGTCAGTGCAGCACCTTTATAGTCGCCTATAGCCATAACAGTATATGTGCCGTCAGCAAAATTTCTGCCACCTGGGTCATTTGCGGCAGTAATGTCCTTATTAGCCACGACCCCAAGTTTAGCCGATTCTGTTCCAGATACGCCAAGTGCATCTGCATCCATTGCATTGATCTCTAACTCAACGTTTTGTCCTTGGTTGGCGCCGATATGGAATTTCGCTTTAAACTGTCCACCTAAAAGATTCTGGGTGTTGAATTCAGTATCAGTAGAAATCCGAGTGATTTCTGTAGCTAATTGATCGATTTCCTTTTGGATTTCTAGTCGATCTTCTGGCGTGTTGGTATCGGTAGCGGATTGAGTAGCTAATTCACGCATTCTTTGAAGAATCGCATGAATTTCATTCAAAGCACCCTCAGCAGTCTGGATCAAGGAAATACCATCTTGAGCATTTCTTTGAGCCTGCTTCAAACCACGGATCTGACCCCTCATCTTCTCAGAGATTGCTAGACCTGCAGCGTCGTCACCAGCACGGTTGATTCTCATACCGCTGGAGAGTCTCTCCATGGATTTTGCACCGTTGGTTTGATTTACAGCCAACTGCCTAAAGATAACCAGAATTTTCTGAATTTATTCAGGGGTATATCCATTTGCAAATCCATGCACCAAGACACATTTCGGAATCAGATGCCTCGGCCATTGATGTTTCTAAAGAAAAAACAAAGAAGTGTTTCTCTAAATATAGAGTTTCATTGATGTTTCAAGAGTCTGTGTCTAGGCCCAAATTAGATTTGCTGCCTATATAGACTGTATCGGCACGGATACATCTCCACTTGAGTATAAGTGGCATGGATATGTCAGAGCAAACTGCCAAAAAGATAGCCAGACTTTTCTGAGTTTATCCAGACACGCACCGATGAGTGAGTCCATATACCAAATTGCATTCCGGGATCACATGTCTCGCCCATGGATGTTTCTAAAGCATAACAAAGGAGGCGTTACTCTATGTATAGGGATTCATTGATGTTTCTCTAAGCCGTTGAACAAGCAATGTAATGCCAATACCTATCCACATCGTCTACGAAGACCCCCTGCTACAAGGCATACAATCGTGAGATGGACCTGACAAGACAAACACTTGTTCAAAAACGCTTTCTATGGGAACTCTGATATGCATGTCCAGTTCGACCTTAAGGAACATAGTTGGAACCTCTAGAACGCTACATCCGATAAGGCAATAGTCTATCCGAGACACGACTTCACCTGCTCCGCATACCCGTACTTCTCCATGAACTGAATGAGCGCTGCTTCAAATATCACCCGCTGGCTAACACCCATTTCAGCAGAGAAGTCTCGTATAAGCTGATCTAGAGTGCTGCTCATAGAAACAGATTTCGTGATGGTAATTCCGCCACGGAAGTTGTAATGCGGTATATTCTTGGAGTCATAAGTCTGCAGAATCGTTTCGAGGCGATCCAGATTCTCTTCCAAATACTCCAACAAAGGCAAGAATCTCCGAATGTCAATATCCGCTGAAATCGAAAGCCCATTCTCTTGGTCAGTTACTTCCTCTGTTGGCTCTATTTCAGCAGGACCTTCTTCATCACTAATACCTTCCTTTATATATGTCCTCTCAGTCGATGACCAGTTCCACCCTTGAGCTTTCATGTACGTTGCTAGCTCACTACGATCTCTAAAGCCTGCCTTATTGGCTATCACAGTGAAATCAGTCTCTCCCGCCTCGATAGCTCTAAGAACAATCCTGACAGATTGAGGAACAAACGGTTCCGGCTGAAATTCTCCCTTCTCCTCCGGTAAGGCATAGCTGTTGTTTCTATATACATATCCCTGCCGCCGCATGAAGACGTCTAAACCACGCCAATCCTTATAGCCAAGAGTAGCTGCCAATTCGTCTCTACTTACGCCGGCTCGTTGACCTTCCAGGACGGTCATAACCTTTTCCTTGCTACTTAAGCGTCTACTCACAAGTTATTCCTCCCTGCTTGTCTGTTAAGGGGCAGATGACACGCAGCCATCTACCCCAACGTCTATCTAAATTGCATTAACGGCTTCTACCATCCTATCGTCATGGAGATGAGCGTATACCTGCGTAGTAGTTAAGTTGGTATGCCCGAGTAGTTTCGACACTACCAGAATGTCTTGTGTCTTCTGATAAACTTGGGATGCAAAGGAGTGTCTTAGGATGTGAGGTGTAATATCCTCTGACCACCCTAGCTTCCTTCTAGCCTCCCTAAGCTCAGCCTGGATAGTTACCGATGAAATATGCCCAGTTTTCTTAGTAGCCAGCAAATATTCTGAGTCTACCCTCCATGTCATATAATCCCGTAAGATCTCGGCCAGAGCCGGGGCAATCGGAACCCTCCGATATTTACCACCTTTACCCCTTCGGACTATGAGCCAACCGCCGTCTTCGTCCAGCTGTACATCATCCATTCTAAGATTTGTAGCCTCATTGATGCGAAGCCCTGCATAGTACATAATCCATATCGCTACCTTGCTTACATCGTGATCAACCGCGTCCACCCATGTCTTAACTTCTTCAGGACTAAGAAAGTGACGCTCATTGTCCGGTACCTTAATAGTCGGTACCGTCTCCGCTAGGTCTACATCGATATATCCATGCTTGTAAGCCCACTTAAAGAATCCCTTAAGTGTGGCAGCTAGTCGTCTTCTGCTAGCTGGTTTATAACCTCTCTCTTCCTTGAGGTGTAGGAGGAACTCATTAATGTCATTTCCTGTAATGTCATCAATCGTTATTGGCCCATTGAACCTTTCCTCCATCCAATTCTGGAAAAAATAAAGCTCACCAATGTAGCCACTGATAGTTCTCTGACTGCGCTCAAGATTAACCAAATGTGCCTTGTAATCTGCAATTTCCCTATTCATGCCGTCAGTCCTTTCTGCTTATGGTTCAAGATAATAATATATGCTTTGAAACAAGGTCATTTCATGAAGCTTCAGGTAGTCGCTAGCTATGATATCAGCAGCCCATGGCCTGGGTCGTAAGGGGCGTAGGGGGCGTGAACTTTTGGAAACTGATTGTGCCGGAACACTTCCTACTCAATATCGGTATTTTCCATTAAGCTATACCCCCTACGCCATCGCCGACCTAGTCAAGGTACTGAAGCTTAGATTTGAGGTGTACTAACTAGCCGTAACAAGGCCTGCTGCAATGTTTCGCCCCATAAGTCCTGCTGTGTAGGCGTAACGGTAAGCTTGGTTTAGCTGCCTTGCCGTATTCGCTAGAGTTTCCTGTCTACATTTTCCGTCTTCACGGAGCCAACTCATGAAATCCGACAGGTCTTCTTCTGTCAGATCGGTCAAACCAACATCAGGACCCAAGTTGTACTCTGCCCACATATCAAGCCACATTAGGACTAACTCCATACTCCGAAGATCGCAATCGTCTACTATTTTTTCGATACCGCTTATTAGTTTAGAGATGCTCTCATTAATTTCCAGTTTTTCTTCGACTGAAGCTTTTACCCCACAGCCGTTGTTTGTTTGGATTTCATAATTTTGGTCTTCATTAAAAATCTCGTATTTTATTGTCCTATTTGGCTGCTTTATGGCAAACCGAATACCAGGAATCTCACCATGCTTAACGTGCCAGCTGAAGAAGCGACCATAGAGTCGGGGCCGTCTAACTATGGACCACCAAGGGCCGAAGATTTCTTTTAGAGTGTATAGACCAGGCTCCTTACTTCTCACCAACTCCCTTAGCCAGTTCTTGTTTGTAAAGAGAACTGGGAAGTCGTAATCTCCTCGCCGTTGGTTATGTTCAGCAAGGATTTCAGCTGGGGGATTCTTGATAAGACGTCTAGTTAAGAGTAACTTGTAGTATTCGCGATCAGTGTTAATTCGCAAGGGCTTACGATTTGTCATCGGATTTCATCCTTTCGTTTAGGATTTTAATTGAACCAGTGTTTCTTCTCACCCTAGATAGGTGGTAGAGGGCATGGAGATTAATAAACTGTCGTACCAATAACATCACCGATTCTTGGAGGATAAGTTTGTGGTTTTCCATGCCCCCTCTGCCCCCTGTCTCGGAATATAATGTCGGTTAAGCAATTTTGACATATAAAAGATAACGAGCAATGTCAGGTCATCTGCCTGCCTAGATAATGTACTCCGTACTGCCATCGGACCGCCGTCCACCAACAGCTATGTTTATGAGCCCTAATTCTGCTGCTCCCTTAAACCAGCGGACATAGTATCTATGCCTCCTAAGATGAGGCCAATGCGATGCAAACAACTCATTAAGTGTATATTTGCCTGGGGCATGGTTATCTATATAGTCATTTAGATAGGCGAAATTCTGAAGTTCACGGGGCACTCCGTTAGCCCCTAGCCTCATTTTCATCTTCTTCACCTCCTTTCCAAGGGGAGGTAGTGGTTAATAGGTGGCTCAGGTTTGGGTAGGTAGGCCACCTACCACAGCCTTTCCCTACCTGTGTTTGTATTAATAGGTGGTGAAGGTGGCGAGTGATTTCCAGAAATCATCTGGAAGATGTGGAGCTAAACCACATAGTTGCTTTTTGAGTTTCCTTGCCACCTTCGCCACCCGGGTTACTATTTAGGATTCATCAAATAGCTTTTCAAAGTCTCTCTGCCTGCCCGCCAGCATTGCTGAGTAGTTCAAAGTTCTCAATGTGAACAATACCGTTGACCTTCTTTTGGCTAAACTTGAGACCTAGCTCGGCACATGCAGCCTTAAATAGGTGCCAGAACCGCTGCCTACTAGGGTTATAATCGCTACATCCATTCCGCCTAGCCCAGTTCTGAAAGGCTGGATACAGCTCACTTTGCCTAGCACTTGAGCCTGGGTTAAATCTTAGCTCCTCTCGAACAAAGAGTAGTACCGGATTTTGCTCTGCTTTATAGGCTGCCAACGCTTTTTCCGATGCCTGGCAGGGCGATAGCCGGTAGTCATTACGGTACAGACGCTGGTACCCTTCCAAGGCAAATACTAGGATCCCCTCGAGTTCCGTCAGAAGCTTATCGAGCAAATTCGGGTCTTGCTCTTCTTCTCTAAACACCTTTTGGAAGGGAACTATCACTAGTCGTCGGTAGTAACCGTGGGAGTGGTCTAGGGTCTTGGGCAGCTGGTTAACGGATATCAATAGCTTACAGAAGAGCTCGCAGGAGAACGAGTCCTTATATTTTTGCTCCACATTGACCACGTCACCACCAGTAATAGCTTTGAAGTTTTGCGTATTGAGGTGTTTGTCTCCCAGCTCATTCTCAGTGGAGATGTTCACAGTCTTTCCAGGCAGGTTATCTAGCCCAAAACGATCTGTGAGCTTTGCGAGCGGAACGTTCGATACATTGTCTGGCCCTGCTATGTGGCGGATTACTTCTGCTAGGACACTCTTGCCATTAGCACCCACGCCATAGAAGATAAACGCTTTTTGCAATCGGCGCTCTTTCGTTAAGACATATCCCATGATTTCCTGCACCAAATTGATGCGTTCTTGGTCACCATCGAATACTGACTCAAGGAACCGCTTAAATTGGGGGCATTTTGCGTCTGGATTGTACTTAACTGGTACCTGAACCGTCGAGTAATAGCTGGGGTGGTGAGGCTCGAGGTCCATAGTTCTAAGGTCGATCATGCCGTTTCTTAGATTGATGAAGTGCAGATCTTTATCCATCTTTTCCACAAGCTCCGCTTCAAGCTCCAAAGCTGAAATATACTCACTACTCCAGCTCTTCTTCCAGATACCATCCTCAGCCTCATGGAGGATATCTCTGCAAAGTTTCTCAAGCTCTAGCCGTTCCATTGGGCGCCATACTCCACTAGGCTCATATGTGAAAAATCCCTGACCATTCACATAGACAAGTGTCCGGCGCCGTAGAACGTACTTGGCAAAAGTGTTGGCGTTCAAGCACAGCCTGTCCGAATGATAATAGAGCCCTCTGAGCTTCATAGCTCTAGCCTTCTTTAGTGCCTTTAGCTCTTCCAGTGGGTTTGCATAGTCTTTTGGAAGGTCACCATCAAAGCCAAGTAATGCGAAAGTCTGATAGTTTGCTACAGGCAGTTTCTTACAGCTCTCGAGCAAGCTGTCAAGCTGATGAGCCCTGCCATGCTTATCTAGGAAGGCCCTTGCTATATCCAAACCTTCTTCTCCTAGTGGAGCCAAGTTGGTTATGAGTGCTCGTGTTTGATCCGTTGATGGATTTTGCTGCGATTCCAGCCATTGAAATACTTCTATTTCCTTATATAAGTCACCATAGGTTGGGTCGACGTTATTCCTGACCATCGTGGCCACCGCCTTTCATATATATGCTTTTTATTTCAGCGAGCTCTGTCCTGAAGGCTATCTCTTCACTTAGGGCCAGGGGAGTTCGGTTTCTTCCCCTGTGCTTGCAGAATGTGCAGTAATGTCCGCCGCTGATAGCCTCAATCTTGGTACACCCGTAACAGTTCCGAAACGAACCTGCGTGCTGAAACTTGCGGTCCGTTTCACTCTGAGTGTATCCGGGATAAGGTGAGCTGTACCGATGGACTAGTTCATACCCATCGTTTATCTTCGAGAAAATTGTCAGCATTGCGAACCACTCCGGCTCGGGAAGCGTAGCCGCGTCGTCTATGCAATGTCTGAACCAGTGGCAGCCTTCCAGAACAGGCTCGATACTTAGGTGCTCCCGAGGCATTATGACTGAACCTGCCCCGGACTTATTAATTTTCACTATTAAATCAGTTAGGTAGCCCTCGAAGTCTGAGGGATAAAAATAGCTGACACTAGCTTCAGAATTAATAGTGTACCGCTTCAGAAACTGTGCTCCACGATAATCACCTTCATCTACGGATAACCTAAGCCTAAGTTGTGGGTCATCGTTCTTCGACTTACCTTTTTCGGCGCCCACTATCACTACCGAGTATTCTCCATCTGGAACTTCAGAACCATGAAAGGAATATCCAAAGAAGCTTTCATATTGCTTGAGTTTTTCCATTAAGACCACCTCTATCTGTTTATTGGGGTTACGTCAGCGCCTCCGTCTACATTTGAGCAAATAAAAAACCTCGCTTAGGCGAGGAGCAGACTGTCGAAAAACCCTCGTTTTCCATGTTTTATGGATCGCGAGGGTTTTTTGTTGATGGTAGAATATAGATGGTGATGGAAATGCTCGAGAGATCAGGAAATAGAAGGACTCAGGTTCAG
>Ga0134093_1003185_pt1 | contig 11991 bp, 11 predicted proteins | sample 4_1taG_FD_94452 | JGI IMG/M metagenome (GOLD analysis project Ga0134093, IMG submission 94452) | Switchgrass degrading microbial communities from high solid loading bioreactors in New Hampshire, USA - 4_13_20_68_A1 metaG | ecosystem: Engineered > Bioreactor > Semi-continuous > Anaerobic >...
CACAAAAATGCCGGCGACTGCTTATTCAACCCCATTTTTTCAAAACGAAGGTTTGGTTCAAAACTTCGGAATCGTGGTAGGAACAATTCTTTATCTCATGACTGCCGGGAAATTTGTAAAATCATTCAAATCAGGGCTCCGCATTCCGGTAAGAGAAGCCCTTTTTTATGGTTTTGGCGGCATCACCATGGGGTTGGGGACTCGCCTTGCTAACGGTTGTAATGTTGGGGCCTTGTATAGCCCAATCGCCGAACTTTCGTTATCAGGCTGGATTTTTTTGGTTTTTATGGTGTTAGGAGCCATAGTTAGCGAGAAGATGTTTTTTAAATTTCCATCATCTAAGTAGGTTGCAAATAGATTGATAGCGAGTTATTTTGATATGTTGGCGATTCAAATTAAAGGAGGCATTAAGATGGGGAAACGGATTTTGATTGTAGGAGGAGTGGCAGGTGGTGCATCAGCTGCAGCCAGACTGAGAAGGCTTGATGAATTAGCCGAAATAATAATGTTTGAAAGGGGGCCCCACGTATCGTTTTCCAATTGTGCACTTCCCTTTCATTTAAGCGGCATTGTGACAAATAGCGAAGATTTGATTTTAATGACCCCTGAAAAGTTTAAAAAGCAGCATAATATCGATGTTCGGGTCAATAGCGAAGTGGTAAGGATTAAAAGGGACGAAAAAAAAGTAGTCGTACGAAACTTATTGACCGGCGAAGAATATGAAGAACATTATGATAAGTTAATTTTAGCGCCAGGTGCAAGGCCTGTTTTGCCCAAAGGCATCGAGGGCTTAGATCGCCCTAATGTGTTCACGCTTAGAAATGTAGTAGATGTGGCTAGAATAAAGAACTACATTGAAAGTAATAAAATAAGTGATATAGCAGTGGTGGGCGGCGGATATGTGGGGATAGAGGTCACAGAGAACTTGAGGATAGCAGGATATAACGTCAGTTTGATAGAGGCCATGGATCAGGTCATGGCTCCATTTGATTATGATATGGCCCAGATACTCCACAAAGAAATTTATGATAATGGCGTTAACTTGATATTGAATGACTCTGTGGTCAAGATATTTGACGATTCGGTGGAATTGAAGTCAGGCAGGAAGGTCAAGGCTAAAGCCGTGATCATGGCAGTAGGAATACGCCCGGAAGTTAGACTGGCCGAAGAGGCAGGTCTTGAGATTGGCGAAACCGGCGGCATTAAGGTCGATGCGAATTACAGGACGAGCGATAAGGATATATATGCTGTAGGAGACGCCATTGAAATATATAACACTATCACCCGCAAGCCTACGATATTAGCTTTAGCGGAGCCGGCTCAAATGCAAGCCAGGACTGCTGCGGATCATATCTATAACATCCCCCATTCCAACAAAGGCGTAATAGGATCTTCCGTCGTGAGGGTCTTTAGCTTGAATGCCGCCTGTACCGGGATTAATGAAAAGACGGCCAAGGCTTGTGGAATTCCTTACGATTTCGTTTACATAATTCCTAACGATAAGGTAAGTTTGATGCCAAACTGTAATCCTCTTCATCTTAAACTGATATATGAATATCCCACCGGGAAAATTTTAGGAGCACAGGCCATAGGCAAGGGAGCGGCGGACAAAAGAATAGACGTAATTGCTGCTATGATTCGCATGGGCGCAACCTTGGAGGACTTGAAGGAGCTGGAGTTGAGCTATTCGCCTTTGTTTAATACAGCAAAAGACCCGGTAAATATCGCAGCATTGGTCGGACTTAATTTGCTGCATGGCCGTTTCAGGCAAATTCCGGTAACAAAGGTTAGGGAATTGGTGGAATCTGGCGCCTATATAATTGACGTACGAGAAAAAAATGAGTACGAGAAGGGTCATCTTAAGAATGCGGTTAACATACCCTTGAGCGAGCTAAGAAACAGAATTGATGAGGTTCCCAAAGATCGTCCTGTATACGTACACTGCAGGTCCGGACAGCGCAGTTATTATGCTGTGATGGCACTGCAGGGAAGGGGCTTTGAAAACGTTTACAATATATCAGGAGCGTTTTTAGGCATATGTTGCTATGAATACTACATGGATCAGGTAACGGGCAGGGAAAGAATCGTAACAGATTATAATTTTAAGTAAACTAAGGACGACTAAGTTAAATAAAAAGGGCTGTCCATCAGATGGAGGCCCTTTTTATTATTGGTGTATAACCTTTCGAAAAATTTTTCCATCAGTCCAAGATATAAGATATACTGTGTATAGCAATAGCAAAGACATAGCAGTTGTTTTGCATGACAAAGATAGATCACTATACAAAGGAGGCACTTGAGGATGCTGGACAGAAATAAGGTGCTGGAAATTTCAAAGGACCTGCAAAGTAAGGGGATTGATGCCTTTCTTTTGGGTCCGGGAGATGATTTGGAATATTTAAGTGGACTTAAAACCGGGGAATGCGAACGGTTCAAAGGGCTTTTTATATTATCGAACGGTAAATACTTTTACGTCACACCCTATTTATATCTGGAGGAATTCGAGGCTGCTTTCGGCAAGAATACACCTTCATATATATGGGAAGATAAAGATTGGTTTTACCCGACATTAGCAAGAGCCATGAACGACTTTGACCTTAATGGCAAGCAAATTGCTGTTAACTACGGGATACGTGCGGTAGATGCCATCGAGATAGCCGATAGACATGGGGTAAAGTTGCTAAATGGCTGGCATTTCCTGGACAGAATGAGGATAATTAAGAGCCCGTCTGAAGTAGAAAAGCTCGAAAAGGCAACGCAAATTTCTGATGCGGCCTTTAAGGAGCTTTTGGGTTTTATAAAACCGGGGATGACGGAGGGTGAAATTAAAAAGCAACTTCTTGATCTTTTTGAGAAACACGGAGCTGAGGGTCCGGCGTTTGACATCATAGTCGCACGAAAGGAAAATGCATCAAAGCCTCATTATAACGGCTCAAAAGGAGTTATAGGAGAACGGGATCTTGTGCTGGTCGACTTTGGATGCAGGTATGAAAGCTATTGCTCGGACACTACCCGTACTGTCTTCGTAGGCGAGCCGTCGGAGGAAGAAAAAGAACTTTATAATATAGTCTTACGAGCTCAGGAAGCCGGTGAAGCTGCAGTAAGGCCGGGAGTTTCGGCTGAAGAGGTGGACAGAGCAGCAAGACGTGTCATAGAAGATGCCGGTTACGGGAGATACTTCAACACCAGACTGGGCCACGGCATAGGCGTTGCAGTTCACGAGGCTCCATATATTATGGAGGGCAACAAGATGCCTCTGGAACCGGGCATGACCTTTAGCATAGAGCCGGGAATTTATATCCCCGGAAAGATAGGGATACGCATCGAAAATATCGTCGTCGTGACAGATGAAGGTTGTAAACCCCTTTCTAAACTGCCTAAGGAGATCACGGTTATTTGACATCTCTTTAATTGATCTATATACTGTTACGTAAGTGGTCATTAAGCAATAATCTTGGGGAGGTGTTGTTAATATGAGCAAGGGATTGGGCAAAAAGCTTATGTGGTTGATGGCAATTATGCTCTTAGTTGGGTTTATGACCTGCGGCGCTGCTTACTGCGAGGAAAAAGTGATAAAGATAGGCACGCTTTTCCCCTTAACCGGGCCGGTGGCGCTGGCAGGACAAAGGTGCAAGGCCGCAGTCGAAGCTGCAGTTGACCTCATAAACAACTCCTATCCCAACATCCCCGTGCCTTTGGCTGCCCAAAAGGGCTTGCTAGGTGGGTACAAGATTGTATTAGTTAATGCAGATCACCAGGGCAAGCCTGATGTAGGTAAAAGCGAAGCCGAGCGCCTTTACGATCAGGAAGGAGTCTTTGCCGTTATTGGATGTTATAACAGCGCCGTCACAAAACCTGCAAGTTTAGTGGCAGAGCGTAGAAAGAAAATATTTATGTGCGGTTGCTCGAGCTCAGCTGAACTGACCAAGAGGGGAACCAGGTACTTTTTCCGCATAGCTCCGACAGATGAGACGGAATCAATCGAATTTGTGAATTTCATCAAGTGGCTCAATGCGACCAAAGGGACTAACTATAAAACCTTTGGTGTAATTTATGAAAATACCGAGTTTGGCAAGCATGCCGCTCAAGAAGCCAAAAAAGCCATAGAGGCAGCAGGATTCCAGTATGTTGCTGACGTTGCTTTTAATCCTGGTGCCACAAACTTGAATAGCGAAGTTCAGATGTTGAAAGGCAAAAATCCTGATGTCGTGTTTGGTGCTTGTCTTGGCGCCGACTACATCCTTTGGATTAAAACTATGAAGCAAATGTCATGGCTACCTAAGGTTGCCCTTAACTACTGCTCAGGATATCAGGATCCTCTGATCGCGAAACAATTAGGAACTGATGGAGATTACTTCATGGGTACCACAGGATATTCTCCTGAGTTGGCTGAGCTGATGCCGGCAGTTGCCCCTGTCGAGGAAATTTACAAAAAGAAGATAAATCCTCCCGTTCCCTTCGATAGCGACAGCATCCAAGAAGCGGTAGCAATGCTTGTTTTAGCACAGGCCATTGAAAAAGTGGGTTCGCTTGATACGGAAAAGATCGTAGATGCTTTATATGCCAATGAGTGGGATTCGCCGCTTTCTTTGGGCGGCAAGGTGGCTTTTGCCCCAGGTGGCCAGAATATAAAGGCCATGAGCATAGTTACTCAGCTCATCGGAGGACAATATCAGCGTGTATTCCCCGAGGAATTTGCAAACTTTAAACCTGTAGTGCCTATGCCTTCTTGGGATAAGCGCAAATAACAGCTTAATTTAAACAGGTCTTAGGGAGAAGGCTTCGTCTTAGAGGCCTTCTCCCTAAATTGAAACTGGGGAGGAGTCGACGATGGCCGTATTTCTTCAGGTTGTGCTAGATGGGTTGCTCAACGGTATGCTTTATGCGCTTATAACTATTGGACTGTCATTAATTTGGGGGGTAATGGACGTTATCAATTTCGCCCACGGCGAGTTTTTAATGGTAGCCATGTATGTAAGTTATTGGCTAGGCTTTTTAATGCATGTAGACCCGTTAATTTCCTGGGTTGCTTCTGGGATATTTGTCTTTCTGTTATCTGTCATAGTTTATAAATTGATAGTGAGTCAGCTCATCGGCAAACCTGCCCTTTCTGCATTGCTGGCTACCTTTGGATTGTCGATGCTCCTTAAAAACATATGCTTGAACAGGTTTTCGCCAAATTTTAAGCTTTTGTCCGACACTTATCTAGGTGGGAAAGTTATACAACTTGGAAGCAATTTGGTCCTTTCTTTGCCTCAATTTACGATTGCTGTTGCTTCATTGGTAATAATCGTGTTGATCTATCATTTTATGACACGCACCAAAACTGGCTGGGCCATACAGGCTACAGCCATGGACAGGGATGCTGCCGAGCTGATGGGCATAGATACGAGTAAAATTTATGCCCTGGTCTTTGGCATTGGGGGTGCCTGTGTTGGCGTAGCGGGAGGCCTGCTTCCCATGTATATGCCTGTGCATCCCGAAGTGGGAAGTCTATTTAGCTTAATTGCTTTTGTATGTGTAGCCCTAGGTGGATTTGGCAGTATTATAGGCTCCTTGCTTGCAGCGTTGTTCGTTGGATTGGTTGAGGCTTTAGTAGGGTTTTACATAGCGCCTATATTTAAGTATGTTGCAGTCTTTGGGCTCTATTTGATTGTCATATTGATCAGGCCCAGAGGCTTATTCGGGTGGTGATGACGCGTGGGCCATTTACGAAGAGATCGTTGCCTTTGGTACGCGATGCTTGTTCTTCTTGCCGTGTTGCCGCTTATTCCAGGGCCGTTGCAAGGTCCCTTTGCGCAACATGTTTTGGTGTCAATATTGCTTTTTGCATGTATGTCTCAGGCTTGGAATATTTTGGGAGGTTATTGTGGTCAGGTGTCATTCGGCCATTCAGTTTTTTTCGGGATAGGTGCTTATGGTACAGGTATGGCCGTCGTAACTTATGGTCTTACCCCTTGGCCCGGCGTTATCGCTGGTGCCTTTCTGGCAATGATCGTAGCGATAGCCATAAGCTACCCGTGTTTTAGACTAAAGGGACATTATTTTGCTATAGCTACATTTGCTATCGTCGAGATATTCAACAGGCTTTTCATGGTCTGGGATTGGGTAGGTGGAGCTATGGGGCTTGACTATCCAATAATAAATGAAGGCTGGAAGAATTTTATGTGGTTTCAGAGCAAAACTCAATATTATTATGGCGCTTTTATATTATTTCTGATAATTTTTTCCTTCGTTCGCTGGATGGAAGCTAATAAATTGGGTTACTACATGAAAGCAGTGAGGGATGGGCAAGAAGCAGCCGAGTCTTTAGGTGTTAATAGCACTGCCGTTAAGCTTACGGCCATAGCAATTTCGGCTTTTTCGGCAGCCCTGTGTGGTGCATTTTTCGTCCAATACAACCTAAGGGTGGATCCGCCAATGGTCATGTCCCTGGATATGTCCATGAGATTTGTGCTTATAACGATTCTGGGCGGGCTTGGCACCCTTTGGGGGCCACTGCTTGGATCGGCTATATTGATCCCTTTGCAAGAATATACTCGCGCCATATGGGGAGGATTGGGCGGAGGGGTCGATTTAATCATATTTGGCATCTTGATAATAGTCATCGTGATAAGGCAGCCCAAGGGCGTTATGGGTTTTATAAGCTGGTTGGCAAGTCGTTCGAAAGCTGCTAAAGGGGGCGATGAATGATGGCCTTGCTTGAAGTTCGCAACTTGACGATGAAATTTGGCTCCCTTATTGCTAATAACGACGTTTCATTTGACGTAGAAGAGGGCACAATTGTAGGTCTCATAGGCCCTAATGGTGCTGGTAAGACCACCCTTTTTAATTGTGTCTCAGGTGTGTACAAGCCAACATCCGGCAAGATTTTATACGATGGTGTCGACATCACAAAATGGCCTCCTTACAAGGTGGCCCGATTGGGAGCAGTCAGAACATTTCAAATAGTGCGCCCCTTGAACGACATGAGCGTCATCGATAACATCCTTGTTGGGGCTTTCTTGAGGAATACGAACATCGATGCTGCCTTAGACGCTGCTGAGGCGTGTCTTAAAATGTGCCATCTGGAAGATCATAGAAATAAAAAAGCTGGCAGTCTTACAATCGGTCTAAAAAAACGCCTGGAGCTGGCGAGAGCTTTGGCTACCCAACCTCGCATCTTGATGCTCGATGAGGTAATGGCAGGGTTAACGGGCACCGAATTAAAGGAAGCTGTAGATTTATTAAGAAACATAAAGACAAAAGGTGTAACGCTTTTGGTAGTAGAGCACATTATGGAAGCACTCATGCCTTTAGCCGATAAGGTAGTGGTCCTGGATGGTGGCGTAAAGATAGCGGAAGGACCACCGAGCGAAGTTGTTCAAAACGAAAGGGTCATAGCTGCATATCTGGGCGATAAATTTAGCAACCGACTGAGGGAGATGAAGGCGTGATGGCTGACTTTGCGCTGGAAGTGAGAGATTTATGCGCCGGGTATGAAGGAGTGCCTGTGCTTCATGGTATTTCGTTTGAAGTAAGAGAAGGCGAGATCGTTGCCATCGTGGGAGCCAATGGAGCGGGTAAAACGACTACCCTGCGCACGATAGCCGGATTGTTGCGTCCAACAGGTGGTTTTGTCAAATTTTACGGTGATGATGTTACGGGACTTCCCGCACATGTCATGGTAAGGAAGGGTCTTACATATGTTCCTGAGGGCAGAAGGGTATTTGGCAAGCTTTCCGTCAAAGAGAACCTGGAACTGGGAGCCTTTAAGGAAGAAAGCAGAGAAGTTGTGGAGCAGCGTTTGACATGGATTTATTCCTTGTTTCCTATTTTGAAAGAAAGGCTTAATCAAAAGGCTGAAACAATGAGCGGCGGTGAACAACAGATGCTTGCCATAGCAAGAGGGCTCATGAGCGCTCCAAAAGTAATACTCTTAGATGAATTAAGTTTAGGTTTGCAGCCCAGTTTGGTCGAAAAGGTATTACAGACTGTCAGCGAGATAAGGCGACATGGAGTCACGGTACTGATGGTAGAACAGCGTGTCTTGGAAGCCTTAGAAATTGCTGATAGGGGCTATGTTATCCAGTCCGGTAGGGTTGTATTATCCGGCACGTCTAAAGAGTTGCTTGACAGCGAAGAGATAAAGCGGGCATATCTTGGGATGTAAATATGCCAACTAAGACCGTTTTGGTAACGGGAACGGTCTTAGTTGGCATATTGTAGATGATTGGACTATTCTTGGTTGTTGCTTATTAATTTTTTTGCTTTGTCATACTGATTTGGGAACATGTCGGTGGGCACTTTAGCTCTGCCTAGTGCTTGTGCTACCATAAACCTGGCGCATTGTGAGTTGTCCCCTAGACAATAGCGCTTCTTCATTACATTTGCAGTTGCCGGCATATTGTTCATCTTATCCTGAAAAAATATGCAGGTCTCAAGGTATGGGCACTCCATGCGCACCACCTCCGTCTATGTTTTTTGCTCACTGAGCATATTTTACAGCATTTTGCACAAATTTGAAATAATTTTTAATTACAGGTTATGCATCCGCTATGCTAAAGGAAAAGTAAACTCCTATTATTCTGATGTTTCTATAATTTATTTGGCTAGCCCTAAATCAGGTTAGAATTAAAGAATGTATCCCCTACCTTCTTTTTGTGCTTTTTTGTAGACTACTGTTGTGCAAGTAACATCCATGGTACCTGTTCCTGTGGGGATGCATACGAATACTTCCTCTCTTTTTTCGCGACCTTTTTCCGGCAACGATTTCCGGTATGGTTCTATTGAATTACACAAACAAGGGGACGATTCGTAGCTTTAAGGTGTCTACCAAGCCTTTGTCCGTTATTTTCAAAGCAGGGCTTACAGGCAGTGTAATAGTACAGATGCTCATGATCGGATTGGTAGATTTAAATCCGTGGTTTATGAGGGCGTCTTTTACTGCAGCACTTGCTTTGGCTATCTCTTGGACGCAATTTTCGTTGAGCAATCCGCCGATTGGAAGGGGTAAACAAGCCTCAATATCTCCGTTTGATACCAAAACCATACCACCTTGATATTTTACGACCCAGTTTGCGTCTTTCATCATGTCTCTTACATTATCGCCAATGACCAGGAGATTGTGATGGTCGTGGGCATAGCTGCTTGCGAAAGCCCCATTTTTGATTACAGTGCCGCTTACCAAACCTGTAGCATGACTGTCTCCGCCATATCGATTTATTACAGCAACCATGTTGAGACCGGTCTCCTTCCACATCAGCTCACCCTCTCTTACTGGTACGTCGACGAAAACTTCTTTTGTAGATGTGCTTGCCGGATTTTTTTCTATAACTCGACATCTCTGATGGCCCTCTGTTATTGGTGGCACGAGGAGAAACAATTTTTCTTCGATAGGAGGAGTATTGACGGTCTCATAAAACTTATTGCTGAAGGATTTATCGAAAGAAATCTGTTCAGTTGAGTTAGATGTTAAAGGATAAAGCCTTCGGCCAACATAGCAGGTACAACCGCCACGATGTATGCCATTGTTGCAAAGGTGGTAAGCCCCGCGATGACTTCTGTTTTGATGTTAGTATGATTTTCTTCAAGGCGAAAATATCTGTACAACCAATTCTTAGACTCTTTATCCATGATTTTTCTCCCTTCTCTGGATAGAAGTATACTTTGATGCTTAACAGATAAAAATACTTCTATTACACTTCTAAATCGATATTGTCAATGAGCCTGGTTTTCCCGACATATACAGCGGCAGCAAGAAGTACTTTACCCTTTATTACGGAAAGATCTGACAAGTCATTGCCGTCGACAACCTCTACGTAATCCACGCGGATTCCTGGTGATGACTCCAGTATTTGTTTAATATGCAGCCTCACCTTTTGGGGATCGGTCTCGCCCTTAATGATCATATCCCTACCTGCTGATAAAGCTCTAGGTAGGGCAAGAGCTTGGGCTCTTTCCTCCTGAGATAGATAAGTGTTGCGTGAGCTAAGTGCCAAGCCGTCTTTCTCTCTGACTATGGGACAGGTTATGATCTTAACGGGAATATTTAAGTCGGAGACCATTTTTCTGACGACAATGGCCTGTTGGGCGTCCTTTTGCCCGAAGTAGGCATGATCAGGTTGAGCAATGAAAAAAAGTTTCAATACGACGGTAGTTACTCCTTTGAAATGTCCTGGTCGAGATTTTCCGCACATCTTTTCAGTAATGGGGCCTTTGACTTCAACATAGGTGTCATACCCTTGCGGGTACATTTCCTCGCTAGTGGGAGCAAAAACATAATCCACACCAGCTGATTCTGCTAATTTGTTATCACGGTCCAAATCACGTGGATAGGTGGCAAAGTCTTCTTTGGGACCGAACTGGAGAGGGTTTACGAAGTTGCTCATTATTACGATATCGTTTTCTCTCCTGGCTTTTTTGATCAGACTTAAATGCCCGTCGTGAAGATAACCCATGGTAGGCACCAACCCAATGATTCTTCCTTCTCGTTTAAGGCGAAGGGATATTTCTTGCATCTCAGCTGCCCTTTTTATGACTTCCATGAAACGAAATCGCCCCCTTCAACAATGTAGTGACTTTATGGTGCGAAATTGCCGGCAACGACGGTTTACTGCTGAGACCGATCAAACCGAATTCATGGAAATTCAACATTTCAATATTAAATATTTAGTAGAGCTAAGCTACTAAAATCTGTGGGCAATATAGCGGGTCGCCAGGTGCCTTACTTTTCCTCGTCTCCCTAAGTTTTTTGCATTATAGCACGTATACATAGTAGAGACAATGAAATTGACAAATGGGTTGCATTTGAAAATAACTCGCCATGGAATGGAATAGCGTTAATTTGATTTCGTGATACACTTAAACCCGTATGCCAGAAATAAACAGAGGATATAGCTCAACAGCTGTTAAGAGGAGGAATATGAATGGATGCTATAACGGCTTTATTGATCATCGCTGTTGTATATGCAATTGGCGATTTCGTTTCTCAAAAGACTAAGGCAATTTTTTCCATGTTGTTCGTCTCCGGGATTATATTCATGGTAGCCTTTTGGCTCGGAGTCCCAAAGACCTTGTTTGAGGATGCCGCCATTGTAAAGCTCTCTCTGGCATTGATTCCTGTGCTTATGGTGCATATGGGCACATTAATGAGAATCAAGGATTTGCGCGAAGAGTGGAAGACCGTGGTCATAGCTTTATGCGCCATAATATTTGCAAGTATCGCTCTGTTTCTTATAGGCTCTCCTCTTATGGGTAGGGAGTTTGCTGTGCCTGCAGCGGGTCCTATTTCTGGCGGAGTGGTGGCAACCCTCATCATGAGTGAGGCTGCAAAGGCTAAGGGCCTAGAGACCGTATTGGTATTTCTGACACTTCTGTTAGTGCTTCAAAACTTCGTTGGCTTGCCTATAGCTTCAATTTGTCTGTCACGAGAGGGGCGCCGTCTTCGTGATGTTTTTAGAAACGGAGGTATTATTAAAGACGATTTGTCTCAGAAATCCCAGACTAACACTGATCATAATGAACGGAAATGGAGATTTATACCGGATACCCCAAAGGAGTTACAAACACCCTTTATCTTGATCATGAAGACCATGCTTGTGGGATGGTTGGCAGTGATAGTCTCAAGGCTTTTGGGCGGTGTCATCGATAAGTTCGTGATGGCATTGATATTTGGCATCGTGTTTTACGAGATTGGTTTCCTTGAGCCGAAGATTTTAACCAAAGCTAATTCAGAGGGCTTTACCCTTTTTGCCTTGTTGGTGCCAATTTTTATGAATCTAAATAAGGCTACCCCTGGTATGGTTGCATCCCTAATAGTTCCTATAGCTTTGTCCTTTGCTATTGCAGTGGTTGGAATTGTCATCTCTTCCGTAATTTTGTCTAAATTTTTCAGATATTCATGGGAAATGAGCCTGGCAATCGGTGTTTGTTGTCTGTTTGGCTTTCCGGGAACCTTTATAGTGTCCCAGGAAGTGGCAAATGCAGTGGGTGAGACCCCCGCAGAGAAGG
>Ga0134093_1003187_pt1 | contig 11989 bp, 14 predicted proteins | sample 4_1taG_FD_94452 | JGI IMG/M metagenome (GOLD analysis project Ga0134093, IMG submission 94452) | Switchgrass degrading microbial communities from high solid loading bioreactors in New Hampshire, USA - 4_13_20_68_A1 metaG | ecosystem: Engineered > Bioreactor > Semi-continuous > Anaerobic >...
CGGATAAAATTGAGAATTAAAAGTATGCATATATTACAGAGGAGAGACTTTATTTGACATTATAGGAGAGCGACGGTTTCCTAAACCGCAGGCCGGAGGTTCGAATCCTCTTGGGCGTACCAATGAAAATCGCTTGAATTGATAATTCGAGCGGTTTTTTAATTTGTTTTTTCAGTAAAATATATGGAAATTATTACTAAAAACTTTGTATGAAATAGGTTTGACAATGATATTATTTTTAGTTATAATTTATTAGCAATCATGCTTTGTAGGAGATTTTTGCTTGGACCAAGAATACCTTTTTATGAAAGAAGCTTTGAAGGAAGCCAAGAAAGCTTATAAGAAGGAAGAGGCTCCAATTGGAGCAGTTATAGTGAAGGATGGAGTTGTGATAGCAAGAGCACATAATGAAAAAGAGTTGAAAAAGGATCCCACCCTTCATGCAGAGATAACTGCCATAAGGAAAGCTTGCAAGAAGCTTGGCACTTGGAGACTCAACGGTTGCGACATGTATGTCACATTGGAACCTTGTGCAATGTGTGCGGGAGCGATTATTCAAGCAAGGATTGATAGGCTTTTTATCGGCACTCCCGATCCGAAAGCCGGTGCAGTGGGTTCTGTAGTTGATCTTTTAGGTATTCAAAAGTTCAATCATAAGGTTGAAGTTTCCTACGGGTTGCTTGAGGAAGAGTGTTCCAATATTTTAAAGGATTTTTTCAGAGAACTTAGGCAAAAGAAAAACAAATAATTATACATGGAGGCGTATCGAAGTGGTCATAACGAGCCTGACTCGAAATCAGGTTGTCGCGTAAGCGGCACGTGAGTTCGAATCTCACCGCCTCCGCCAGTAAACCTGTTTGTATATGCAGCAAGCAGGTTTTTAATTTTTCCTTTTTCTTAATCTCTTTCAAATATATGATACAGGATAGGTTTATCTTATAATTGAAATAATGTATAGTTAAAAAGGGAGGCGATTTTTTTGGATGATATTATAGTCTTAAATATTAAGTATAGATTTTACGATAATGAAGGTATTATTCACCCTGTTGTTTTAAAGGATGATAATGAAACGATACTGGTTGATTGCGGTTATATAGGTTTTATGCCTGTTATTGAAGAAGCTTTTAGAGAGAGAAATTTAGACTGTAATCAACTTACTAAAATTATAATTACACACCATGACCACGACCATATGGGTGCCTTGGCAGATTTTAAGCAAAAATATCCTAATATTAAAATTGTCGCAAGTGAAACAGAAGCTCCTTATATTGAGGGAAAAAAGAAGTCCTTAAGGTTACAGCAGGCAGAGGCACTACAAGATACTTTAAGTCCGGAGCAAAAGGCATTTGGGGAAGCTTTTTGTAAAATTCTAAAAAGCGTTAAACCTGCTAAGGTGGACTTATTGGTGCACGACGGTGAAGTTATGAACTGGTGTGGTGGATGTAAAATAGTAGCAACACCGGGACACACTCGAGGACATATATCTCTATATTTAGAGAATAAAAAAACTATCATAACTGGCGATGCAGCTGCATTGGAAAATAATCGGCTGGTTATCGCAAACCCACAGTTTACATTAGATATTGAAAATGCAAATAAATCTCTTTCGAAAATTTTGAACTATGATGCGGAAAGTTTCATTTGCTATCATGGGGGAATATATAGACGAAACAATAGTAATTATTGACACCTTGATAAAACAGTATTAGTATAGTATTGTTTATTTGAAAGCCTAAACTTTGCCACCGGGTAAAGTTTTTAAGGTGTTCTGAAACATTCCGTTAGGTCTTGGAAGGAATGTTTTTAGGACACTTTTTTATTGTAGAGGGAGGATTTTTGTGGAAAATTCCATTTTAAAGGTATTTATAAAGTATGTCAGCTTAAATGTATTGGGAATGATAGGCCTGTCTTGTTACATATTGGCAGATACTTTTTTTATTGCAAAAGCATTGGGAGCCTTAGGTATTGCAGCCCTTAATTTCTCTATTTCGGTTTATAGTTTGATTCATGGTACCGGATTAATGATTTCTATAGGTGGAGCAACAAGATATACTATATTGAAATCTCAACGCAGAGACAAAGAGGCCAATATAATATTTGCCACATGTATAAAACTTAACCTTATTATAGGAGTTATTTTTACATTGGCGGGTATATTCGGGGCAAAGCCGTTAGCTTTGATTTTAGGTGCGGATATATCTACATTGCCTATGACAAAGACTTACCTTATGACCATATTATGTTTTACGCCATTTTTTATTCTAAATAATATCATGCTGGCCTTTGTACGTAACGATAATAACTCCAAATTGCCGATGGCAGCAATGCTGATAGGCAGCTTTTCTAATATTGTTTTGGATTATGTGTTCATGTTTTCAATGAAAATGGGGATGTTTGGTGCTGCTTTCGCAACATGTCTAGCACCGATGATAAGTACAGTGATACTATCGATACATTTTGTTAAGAGGAAAAATAGTTTCAAATATGTTCGAGGCAAAATAGTTTTTTCTTATATTTGGGATATATTAAAACTAGGTTCGTCTGCTCTCATTTCTGAGATTTCTTCTACTATTGTACTTATAACTTTTAATCTTGTAATTTTAGGACTTAAAGGAAATCTGGGTGTTGCTGCCTATGGAATTATTGCCAATATAGCCCTTGTGGTGCTTTCGATATTTGCTGCAATTGGACAAGGTATACAGCCTATTGTCAGTAAAGGTCACGGATTAAACAATCATGAGCTGTTGAAAAAAGTGTTGAAATATGCTTTACTGGCATCAACTTTTGTGGCATTGATTATGTATATAGGTATGCATTCTAATATTGACAGAATTATAGGAATTTTCAACGGTCAGAAGGACTTGGAAATAGCCCGGATTGCAGAAATGGGATTTAAAATATACTTTATGGGCTTTTTCTTTGCCGGTGTGAACATTATTGCTGCTATGTATTTTAGTGCAACGGAACATGCAAGAGAGGCATTTATTATTTCTGTTATGCGTGGGTGTATTGTTATCGTACCCCTGGTTCTATTGTTGAGCAGAATCTGGGGAATGGCAGGTGTATGGTCTGCATTTGTTTTGGCGGAATTAATTGTGACTGTCATAGCAGTTTTTATAGCTAATATTAAAAAAAGTCGCCAATAAAGAAAGGATAAGTCGTGCATTGCTGTAAATTGTTTGTTTTTGGAAGTTTCAAAGTTTTGAAATTTTACTTTTATAACTTATTGTTCAAATTATGATATACTTAATATAGAAGGGTTATCAGCGTAAAACAATCGAAATGTAAATAATTTTGCAAAGTCAAAAGATTGAAAAATTAGGCTTAGAGAGAAAATGATTATTGGTTTTACTAAGGGGGGATATGGACTTGTATAACAGGTTTAAAAGGCTATTTTCTTTGCTTACAGTATTTATTCTATTGGCTGTAATGTTAATATCGGTTGGTACCTTTGCATTGGCTCAAGAACCCTACACGGCATATTTATTTGTCCATTTTACCGGCGAGAGTGCAAACGGGGAACAGACCTATTTTTCAGTCAGTAAAGACGGTCTGCATTGGACGGACCTAAATAATTCTGCTCCTGTTTTAATTTCCGATGTGGGAGAAAAAGGTGTCCGAGACCAAGCAATTGTTCGTTCGGTTGACGGCAGTAAATATTGGATACTTGCGACGGATTTAAGGATTGCCAGTGGAAAAGGTTGGACTGCGGCACAGTATAACGGAAGTAAGTCCATTGTCATTTGGGAATCGACGGATTTGATTAACTGGTCTTCACCAAGACTTGTGAATGTGGCCGGCAATATCCCGTCGGCTGGTTGTGTATGGGCACCGGAAGCGATTTATGACGAGGAAACGGGTTATTATGTTGTATATTGGGCTACCACTTCCCCGCTGAATGGAATTAATAAGGCACGAATATATTATTGCACAACAAAGGATTTTGTTACGTTTTCTGAGGCCAAGCTGTACATTGACCGCCCCGGAGATCAGGGCATTATCGATACCCAGATATTAAAAGTAGACGGTAAATACAAGTATATAAGGGCTTCCAGGGATGGACAAATTACTCTAGAGGGCAGCAATTCCATTTTGGGAAACTGGACTTATATAGGAAACATTTCGCACTTGGGATATACGGAGGCTCAAGTGGAAGGTCCCATTCTTTATAAATTGAATAATGAAAATCGCTGGGTGTTGATGGTTGACCAATATGCATCAGGTAAGGGATATCTTCCATTGATAACAAATGATTTGACTTCCACAGCCAATTTTCGGGTGCTTAATTCCGGAGAATATTTTCTTGGTGCAAACAAGAAAAGACACGGAAGTATCATTAACATAACCGAAAAGCAGTACAATGATCTTGTTTCCAAATGGCCAACCGACCCTAGCAGTAGAATACAGTCCTATAATTATCCCGACAGATTTGTTAGGCACATTAATTTTGATGTCCGAATCGATTCAGATATTTCTCCTTTTGCCGATTCTATGTGGAGGATTGTTCCGGGTCTGGCCAATCCTTCGGGTTACATATCCTTCGAATCGGTAAACTATCCCGGCTATTATTTAAGACATTATAACTATGATTTTGAGCTTGCAAAAGATGATGGAACAATGACTTTTAAAGCTGATGCCACATTTAAACAGGTACCGGGGCTTAAAGATTCAACTTGGTCGTCCTTTCAATCTTATAATTACCCTGATAGGTATATAAGGCATTATGCTTATTTATTAAAGCTCGATGAAATTTCAACAGACATTGAAAAACAAGATGCCACTTTTAAAATAATTGATTCCGGTATTGCTGTAGGCACTCCAAGCCCGTCACCTACAGTGACTCCAACTCCCAATCAAAACATTTTATATGGAGATTTAAACGGTGATTTAAGTAGAGATTCTATTGATTTTGCGATTATGAGAAGATATCTTTTGGGGAAGATTAAAGAGTTTCCGTCTCCCAAAGGGTTTGCAGCAGCCGACTTAAATGGCGATAAAAATGTTGATTCCATTGATTTTGCTTTATATAGACGTTTTTTACTGGGCTATATTAAAGAATTTCCTGCAGAAAAGATGTAACTTGATTTTAAAATGAATTTAAAAGAGTGATTATTGACGAAAACGACAGAAACAAATAAACGTAAAAAGCGATGAGATTTTATTCCCATCGCTTTTAATATTCTCCTATTAAAACAGACTGAAAGAGTATAACCGGATGAGGGGTTTATGCCTGTTAACTTATAATACTGTAAAAGTAGCTGTTACCATATTGCCAATGCTGTCCCTGAAAGTAAATTCATAACTGCTGTTACAACTATAAATGCTACTATCAGATAGCGCAAAATACAGCACTCTCCCTCCAAGAAATATATTAATTTTTATTTCAGATATATTATAATACTTTATCTGGAAAAATTCAAGATTATTATTTTTATAAATTATATCTAATTTTCCAGGTAAGGAAAGGACTGTTGCTATTGTTGTAAAGGCTGATGAGGCCTTTTTGCATGATGCTTTCTATTTGTTTGACACATGGTAAAAGTTATATTACCATAAAGAGGGAATGCAGTTTGTACATTAGTTTGTCTTTCTCCTGCAATTAAGGGATATGTAATTGAATCGTCAAAGCTACAATGCTGTTATTTTTGGCATTCGGATGGAAAGATGCAAGTAAAGTGAATATTATAAGAAACGTGAGGGTGAAGATGTACAAATTTGAGATTTTATCGGATGAACCCAAAAAGGGAAAGGTAAGAATAAAACTGGGTATAGCGGACAGGATAAAGTACATTTTTGATTCTGTCGTATTGAGTATGGTTTCAGTAGTGTTTACGGTTATTGGATTTAAATACTTATTTATAGATGGGTCTAATGAAATTGAAAAAATCATTCCAGTAACTTTTACTAAAATGTTAAATATTATTGTTGTCGCTATTATTTTTTCGTATTTCTTTTCCATTTTCATTGTATCATTAATTGATTCAATAGATTGTCTTAAGAAAGTGTTCTTTGGCGGTGAAATACTTGAATTTAACAGAGAGAAGAATGTATTATTGGTAAATAAGAGAGAAGAATCTTCGCTAAGTGATATAGAAAGTGTTCATCTGAGAATTTTTCACTCAAACTCCGATAAGAAGGATTTACACAGGTTGTATATAAAAACCGCCAAGCAGGGTAAAAAGTTTATTTGCCAAGATGATGACTATGAAGCTATCCACCATTTATCTGTATTTATCAGTAAATACTTGACTATTCCAATAACAATAGAATAAAAGCATCAAAGCAGGATTTTTGTTTTATAATCAAATATGGAGGCTACACAATATGAACAATATGCCCAATTCAATAAAAACATTATTAGAACCTGATTATGAGATGATTGAAAAAACCGGGGATACAATAGAAATAAAGATAATAAAATCAGTTTCATTTCAAGAATTAATCGGTAGGGCTTCATTTGGAGTTTTTATGTCTTATGCTTCCATGATTATTTTAAATTTGAATTATCGTTTCTTGGATAAAAAAATAGTATATATAGTTTTAATAAGCCTTTGCATTATGGTTAATATTTCATTGAGTTATTTATTCAAGATGCTTAGAAAAAATAATATATTACTTGAGCACGATTCATTTATAGTAGATAAAAAAATCGGTCTATTTTATAAAAATAGAAAAGAAATATGCCCAACTTCGCAAATAAATAAAATTCAAATCGATATAGATAGAGATTCGGAGGGAAGCGAATCATATGATTTGATTTTAATTCTAAAGGATGAAAGTAAAGTAAAGATCTATTCAAGCAATTTTTTTGGATTACTATGTGATATCGCTGATGATATGGCAAATTTTATGGATGTTGATATTTATATTGAACAATGAATAAATTTACCGGAATTCCCCATTTGGCATATCCCATAGGGGTGGAGATTAATATGAGGATTGTTAGGTTATACCATAACGAAGATATATCAAAAGGCACTTCAAAGTTTTATTTATACTTTAAAAACCTAATTTTTAAAGTAGAGAACAGCTTTTGGATACTTACTACAGGTTCCTTTAAATTGCCCATTTACTGGTTCCCCGACAGCGAATCGGATATAAAAGCAGAGTTGGATGAATTTGAGTCGGCTATTATATCCAAGATGGGTGAATATATGCTTGTTGACAATAGTTTTATGAAAAAATACGATAAGTATGTTAAAGACGATTGGAATGAACTGATGTGTTTTTACGGGGATTTTGCATATTTTGAAAAAGTACTTGAGCATATGAAGGCTTCCTCAGCGGAAGATTTGATAAGTTTGGTTTTAAATAAAGAAGAGAAAGGTGAAATCAACTTTGAATTTCTGCTAAATAATTGGGACTCGGTATATTGGGAGCAGTTAACGGAAAAAGATGAATACTGTAAAGTTTTATTAGCTTCTATAAACGGTGAGAAGGGGATAATTATTGAAGAAATAAGCGGGTAATATTCTTTTTTAGTCTTTGGGCCTACATAAACATATTAGATAAAGATGAGTAGAAATTATTATTTATGGACAATACATCGAATGAAAAAAGTAAATTGGAAAAGGTTAAAACGCTATTATCCTCAAAATTAGGTACTTATGTAGTGATTGAGGAAAGCGAATGGAAGATTGAAATCGAGGATATTACTGCTTTTTCAAGTAAATTGCCAAAGGATGCTGTAGTTATAGGCAATAACGGGTATGGGGATATTTTGTTCATTTCAACCAAGGGGAAGGAAGAAATTTCTGCTGATACTATGATATCTGTTTACAGACATGAGGGAGGGTTAATTGAGAAACTATCTCTTAGCATCGGAAACATACTTATTGATACTCCTAATCCATCAACTCAGAATTCGGTTTATTACTATGGAACTAAAGTGAAGGTAGAGTTAGGTGATGAAGTGGTTGCAAGAGATATTTTTTTCAAAAGAAATGGACGGGTAGTTTATGTTCCCGGAATATCTCCTTTAAATACTGAATTTGAGTGTGGAGGGCTAAAGTGGATAGGCATTCGTTTTAATAAAGGTTCCATAAGTACAGCAGTTATTGATTTAAAAACGGGTGAGGTAGATAAAAGCGTAAAATTTGTTAAGCGGAATAAGAAGGATATTAATGAGATGAAGCCAAATTTCCGGTTTATGTAGTTTATGAGAAATTGATTCCATTTGAATTTGTCTTGAATTAGATTCATTTGTCGAGTTTACAAACGGGTTAAAAATGCAGTTTAGACGATTGATAGATTTATAATTTAACCATTTCACAAACCTATCCTGGATTTAAAAATTATTCAGATTGTTTTTATATAGACAAATATGAACTTGACAAAAATCATTGGGAAGAAGGATTTGTTACATGGGAGGATGCAAAATAAAATCATGTATACATTGCTGAACTTATGTAATTTTAAAGAGTATATTGAAATTTAGATTTATATGTATACTTTTGCTAAACACAAATCTTATGGAGTATATAAAAATGGGCTTGGATATCTTATTATTCGAAAAAAACAATAAAATAATGGGAGAAGTAGAAATTACACTTTCAATTCATGAAGAAATTTTTAACGGAAAAATAAAATGTAACTGGGGTGATTTTCCTTATCTAAGGAAGCTTAAAAACTATTACAAGACTAATGTAATATTTAAGGATAGTGAAATTAAAGCATTTTTGAATGATTTATTGAAATTTAAATCATTTCTAGATGAGCGATATGAAGGCGAATTAAGTAGCTTAATAAAGAACTTGGATAAAAATGTTTATAAGATACACATTATGGGAGATTGAAAGTGAACATTCGGAAGTATAAATATGTGTTCAAAATGGAGGTAAAAAACTGGACTTACTGTTTGATAGAAATGTTGGCAATGAAGTAGGAAGATTTGTTGGGGATGATAATTATGAATGCAATAGATTTTTTAAAGACAATATATTTTGGAGATAGATATTGCACTAAATTATTACTTGATAGTGCTAATAATAAAGTTGAATTACATATTAATCAAATATCCCGTATTAGAGACAAATCTGGGGAGTGGAATTATTATACAGATGAAGACATTGAAAATGGTGTTCTCGTATTTACCGGCATAAAAAAAGTGTTTTTGGATAAATCAGGGCTATTGCCAAATGACCAAATATACGATGTATATGCTAATGAGCATGATGGTATTTATGAGTTTGTTATCGAAACAAGTCATGTTGATGTTAGTGCTTTGACACATGACTTAACAATACGGATAATTGGAGAAGGGGTCTATCTTTTAGATCCTACAAAACCAGATATAAAAATACAGGATTAAGTTTATTTTCTGGCATAATAAACGGGTTATCTTTATGATGACTGTCTATCATTTATTTTATAATTTGACTATACATTATTTATGATTTTGATGGGAGTATTATCATTGGATGAATTTTACTTTAATAATAGAAGTTTTCGATACATTTTTTATTTCATAAAAGAGGTATAAAACATGGAACATAGGGAATTCGAAATAAAATTAATGAAAATGCTACTTTCAGGTGAAGATGAAGTTTTGGCTAAATTAAGGAAACAATATGAAGTTGCACGAGTTGTGTCGCGGGAAATTACTGACGCTGGGTTTTTTACTTCATTTTCAGTAGATAATAGGAGCGACTTGTGTATAATGAATAAGTCATTTTATATTGGTGATGTTGATGGTAATGTTGACGGAATTAAAGGAGCTGTTGGTTTTATGCTTTTTGTTAGGAATGGATACATTACACTGTTGGAAGGATATACAAATGTAATCGATGCATGGCCAAAATCGTATGACAAAATAGTCCTTAACTATGATTCGGGTGAAACACGAGATATATCGAGCTTAAGAGCAAAATTGGTATAACATAAATGTTTATTAGGACCATTTTGTTAGACATAAAAAAGTATCGGTAATAACATACACAGAAGGATATAAATGATGTTTGAAATAAAAAATTATGGAGAATTTGTTAAACTTCTTGAACAAGGTAAGGTTAAGGATTAGGGAATGCAATTTATTTATGAAGATATTATGGAAGGATTAAGTAAAATGCTAGATAAATTCAAGAATATATTGAATAATAACTCTCTTGATAATATCTATTTAACTGGTTTTGTAGATTATGAAGAAGATGGGGTTGTTCAATTCTATCCTGATATGCGGTTTTTGTATTTTGAATTTGGCAATGATATAGTGGAATTTTACAAGTTTGAACCGGTTAATCACTGTTCACGGATACGTATTACGATGGTTGATGCTATAAAACATGAGTTCGATTTGGAGGATGTATTGCCTGGCAGGGCAAAAATAAATGAAATCATATTTAAGAATTCAATGGCAGATAACAAAGTCGCAAAAATGTATTTTTTCAATCTTCAAGAAAACGAGAATGAATTGTTATGCGATGCTATTCATATTAAGTTAAATAATGGACAGGATATATTTTTGGATCCTGGATTTCTAGGTATAAATATAGGGGGGTTAGAGGTCAAGAAGGTATGGGAAGAGAACTTGGTAAATGGTGTTTTGCCGCAAGAAATTTGTATAGAATTTGATAACAAATAGTTTACTGTAAACCGTGTAACAATATAAATAATGAAAATTTTAGATTAGAAATGATACGTTTAAATAGTAATTTAATTAACCATACATAACTATGGAAGAAGGCTATATAAAGTTAAATTGTTTTTGGGGGACTTATGAAAAGATATATTGAAATTAAGGGAAATATATTATTCAAAGAATATACTTCAGAGAGTTGGGAATTGATTGTTGAATTATATCCGGAAGACATAGTACCTTTTTATATGGAATTACAACTACTTTCTTCTAATCTAAGTGAGTCTTTTTCAATGAGATCTTCTAATTCGTCTATTAGCGTTAATATAACATTTTTGAAGGATACTAAAGAGTCAAGAATTAGGCCTGAAAATAAAAAATATAAGTTGGAATTGAATAATAATGACTTTGATGTAATTTCAATGTTTATGCTTCAATTTTATCGGGATTCTTGTGCACCAGTCAGTCATATACATCTCAATTTAGCTAAAGATGAGTCTATAAAAGGCAATGGCGAACTGACTATATTTGCGAGTGCTTCAGTATAACCTATCCAAGGGAAAGATTGAATTAATGAACATTATTATGACTCAATAGTAAGAAGGTTTAAATGTAAAGATTTGGAGGTTTGCTTATGGGATGGAAACATCTTGTTGTTGAAGGGCATTGTTTCTTTGGCATTTTAGAAACTAGAGATAATATTCCAAAATGTTGCAAAAATGGCCCTGGACATGTTGGAATTTATTGCCTCGATTCAGAAGAAGGGGAGTATAAACGGTGTAAATTTTTTGGCTACGGAAAAGCACGCTCAACACTTGTTTTGACTGATGCTTCGGGAGAAGAAGTAACGTTTGACTCATTTTGGTCTGACGATGATAGAGACAATAACGACTTGTGGGTAAAAAAAGAAAATGCTTGGATTAAGAATTTAAAAGAAAAAATCGATAAAGGAGAGTTTTAGGTCGTATTGTTTGTTAGTCCGTGTATATGTTGGCAAAGAAATAAACACCTATTTCAAAATATATGTACAGTAAGACTGGCGGAACCTTGTTCTTAATATTGATGGCTACTTCCTTCTAAAAGATAAATTTTCAAATAAACTTTTTGAGCTTTGTAAAAAAGAATGCAATAACAGTAAAATTGATGTGGGAAAGATGATGAATATATATCAGTTGGGAGACTTCTTTCATATAAATGAACAGGATATGGAGAATATCGATGAAAAATTAAAGACTCTTGGAAGAGTGCTGAAATTTTTCAGGGAAATTAGTTTTAGTTACAGATATCCGAACATGCATATTCCGGCTTATTCGGACGGCGAATCCGGAAGCATCCGGACACTGTTCCGGCAGTATCCGGACAGCAATTCCGGCATTAAAGGCACCTTGTCGGAGTTTTAATTTTGTAGGGCCGATA
>Ga0134093_1003193_pt1 | contig 11976 bp, 9 predicted proteins | sample 4_1taG_FD_94452 | JGI IMG/M metagenome (GOLD analysis project Ga0134093, IMG submission 94452) | Switchgrass degrading microbial communities from high solid loading bioreactors in New Hampshire, USA - 4_13_20_68_A1 metaG | ecosystem: Engineered > Bioreactor > Semi-continuous > Anaerobic >...
TACTGGCCCGACTGGCGCTGACGGCGCAACAGGTCCTACAGGTCCCACTGGCCCGACTGGCGCTGACGGCGCAATAGGTCCCACTGGTCCTACTGGCCCGACTGGCGCTGACGGTGCAACAGGTCCTACAGGTCCCACTGGCCCGACTGGCCCCGGTGGTACTTTAAGCGGCGTTCAATACCAATTGGTTAGCTCGGTACCTGGTGAAATAGCTATTAATACAAACGTAATTTTCAATACCCCGATTAACACTGCTTCACCGAATATCACTTATGACCCGGTTGGTGGGGTATTTACTGTAAACGCTGATGGCAACTACTACGTTTCATGGATAGTTGCGACTGATGGGGCTCAAACCTCGCCAGTTGTAACCTTTGACCTCTTTGTAAATGGTGTAACCTACTCGCCATCAACAAGCCCGATTACAACAGGCCAAGTAACAGGCAGTGCATTAGTAACAGCTGCTGCAGGAACAACAATTGAGCTACGAAACGTAACAGGTACGGCTGTAACATTGGCGGATACTCCAATTAAAGCTAACATCGTAATTTTGGAAGTTAGCTGATAAATAAAAACAGGCAGGCTAAGTTTTAGCCTGCCTGTTTTTTAGTATATATTTCCTATCATATTGCCAAGTTGCTTTGACGCTTTTGTTTATGTAAACGAAAATAACAATTAAACTAAATATTTCTAAATTAACCATTGACTTTGCAAAATTTTTGAGTATAATTATAAATGGTTAGCGGGTGCTAACTTATATTTTAACCAATTTGTTAGCCTAGTCTAACCAATTTAAGGCAATTGATTAACATAAATACATAAAATCAGGGATTATTTCCGGGAATGTGAGGGGGAGAAGGATGACAACATTAAAGGACATTAAAGTTGGCCAAACAGTAAAAGTTATTAAACTCCATGGACAAGGCGCGGTAAAAAGGCGTATTATGGATATGGGAATTACAAAAGGAACACAAATATATGTAAAAAAGGTTGCCCCGCTTGGCGACCCTGTGGAAGTGACAGTCCGGGGTTATGAACTTTCCATCAGGAAAGATGACGCGAAAATTATCGAAGTGGAATAATATTTTGCGGACTGTAGTCCGTTTTTAAAAACCAAAAGGTTAGCTTAAACTAACATTAGAAAGAAAGGATTATATTATGAGTCTTAAAATTGCTCTTGCAGGAAACCCAAACAGCGGTAAAACCACACTTTTTAACAGCCTCACAGGCTCAAACCAGTATGTGGGCAACTGGCCCGGCGTTACAGTCGAAAAGAAAGAAGGAAAACTAAAAAAGCACGACGACGTTACAATAGTTGACCTTCCCGGCATTTATTCCCTGTCGCCTTACACACTGGAAGAAGTTGTTGCGAGAAATTTTTTAATTGATGAGCGCCCCGACGCAATATTAAATATTGTCGACGGCACCAATCTCGAAAGAAATTTATATCTTACAACCCAGCTTGTTGAACTGGGAATACCTGTTGTTGTGGCAATTAATATGATTGACATAGTCAGGAAAAACGGGGATGAGATTTACATAGATGAATTATCAAAGCAGCTAGGCTGCAGGGTGGTTGAAATATCGGCGCTAAAGAATGAAAACATTTTGGCTGCGGCAGAAGCTGCAATTGAGGCGGCAAAAAAGGGGAACACCGCCCCGAAGCCCACCTTTTCAGGTTCCGTTGAGCATGCCCTTGCCCATATTGAAGAAGCTGTGCTTCACGATATGCCAAAGGAACAGCAGCGGTGGTTTGCGATTAAAATATTTGAACGGGACGAAAAAGTTTTGGAGCGGCTAAATATCCCACAGGACAAACGCAACCATATTGAAGAAGACATAGTGGCTGTGGAAGAAGAAATGGATGATGATGCAGAATCCATCATCACAAATGAAAGGTACATATACATTTCAAAAATTATAAAGACCTGCTACAAAAAGAAAAACCAAGGCAAACTCACAACTTCCGATAAAATCGACAAAGTTGTCACAAACAGGTTTTTAGCCCTCCCTATCTTTGCGGCTGTTATGTTTTTAGTGTACTACATTTCAATTTCCACCATAGGTACCATAGGCACGGATTGGGTAAACGAAACTTTGTTTGGGGAAATTGTGCCCAACGCTTTAGGCGGGTTCCTTGAAGGATTAGGCATTGCGGATTGGCTGTATTCTTTAATAATGGATGGTATCGTAGCGGGCGTAGGCGCTGTGCTGGGGTTTTTGCCGCAAATGGTGGTATTGTTTATCTGCCTTGCTGTTTTGGAAGACTGCGGATACATGGCCCGCATCGCGTTTGTATTGGATAAGATTTTCAGAAGATTCGGCCTTTCGGGAAAATCCTTCATCCCAATGCTAATCAGCACTGGCTGCGGCGTTCCCGGCATTATGGCTTCCCGCACAATTGAAAGCGATAACGAGCGCAGGATGACAATAATGACCTCAACATTTATGCCTTGCAGCGCAAAGCTTCCCATCATAGCGCTAATTGCAGGCGCATTTTTCAAAGGCCAATCATGGGTTGCCCCCTCCACATACTTTTTAGGGATTGCTAGCATAGTGGTTTCAGGAATAATGCTCAAAAAGACAAAGTTTTTCGCGGGAAACCCTTCCCCCTTTGTTTTGGAGCTTCCGCCATACCATGCTCCAAGCATTAAAAATGTCGCAAGAAGTGTTTATGAAAGGTCAAAATCCTTTGTTAAAAAGGCAAGTTCCGTTATCTTATTATCCACCATTTTAATTTGGTTTTTGCAGGGGTTTAACTGGCAGTTTCAAATGGTGGAAAATGCTGAAAACTCCATATTGGCGTCAATTGGCAGCGCTATCGCGCCCATATTCGCGCCTCTTGGCTTTGGCGATTGGCGCGCTTCTGTTGCCTCATTATCAGGACTTCTTGCAAAAGAAAACCTGGTTGGCACCCTTGGCGTTTTATACGGGTTTGGCGAAGCAAGCGAAGGCGCGGAATTTTGGAGTATGCTTTCCCAAAACTACAGCGCACAGGCAGGTTACGCGCTTATGGCTTTTAACCTTCTCTGCGTCCCATGCATGGCAGCGGTAGCTGCGCTAAGGCGTGAAATGATGTCGGGGAAAAACACAATGTTTGCGTTATTATATCAAACCATTTGGGCATACATTGTCTCACTAATGATTTACCAATTTGGCACATTTATAAAAACAGGCGTATTTGGCGTAGGTACAATCGCAGCAATAATTGCCGCACTGGCGGTTTTATACATGCTGTTTATCAAAAAGCCATATACACCCGAAAATAATATCAAAAAGAAGGGATTGGCATGGCAACATTAATCGTAGGTTTAATAGTTTTTGCAATTGCAGGATTTGCCGCATACAGCGTTTTTAAGAACAATAAAAAAGGTTCTTGCGGCTGCGGCTGCAGTGGTTGTGCATATAAAGACAATTGCAACTCATAAAAAAAAGTGGCTGGCGCACCTTGCGTCAGCCACCTTTTTATTTTTTATTATTTAAATAATCTATCAGGTTTTTCACCAAAACCGCGGCTTGGGCACGACTTAGCGGTTCATCGGGCTTAAAGGTGCCATCAGCAAACCCTTTCATTATCCCCAAATCCGAAATTTCCTCAATCACATCTTTTGCCCAATGGAAATCGGGCACATCTTTAAATTTTGGCATTTCTACATCACCTTTCCCGATAAATTTCAAAATAGCCGCGGCAATCGCGTTTGCGAATTCATCTTTTGAATTTTTAAGAACTTCCGCGTCAGAAGGATTGTCAATAAAGGCAAGCTCAATTAAAACCGCAGGCATATTTGTTTTTCTTAAAACCCACAAATCAGGCCTTGCCTTTACTTTCCTGTCTTTTAAACCCAAAGCATTAACAATATATTCCTGAATTATCTTTGCCAAATTCCCGGCTACGGACCCTTCTTTGTAGATTAAAGTCTCAACCCCGGTGCCCCCGCCGGCGTTTGCGTGAATGGAAACAAAGTAATCGGCTTTTTGCGCGTTTGCAAGGCTTGTTCTTTCTTCCAATGTCACCTTTTTGTCGTCATTTCTTGTAAATATTATATCTACTCCTGCCTTTTGCAGTTTGCTTCCTGCCTTTAGCGCTACATCCAACACAATATCGGATTCCCTAAGCCCGGATCCGACAGCGCCGGAATCGCTTCCGCCATGGCCTGGATCAATAACTATTTTCATATTATACCTCCATATCCTGCCTTGCAAGACTTGTTTTCTTTATAATCTATTCACTTTGCCGCGTTTTGTTTACTTTTTTCCAAAAAATCCTTTAACCTTTGCACGCTGTCTTCTATGATTTCATCGAGTTCCTTTTCCGTAAACAGCCATTTTAAAAGGGGCGGGAGTTTTTCATAAAGCCATGTAATAACAAAAGCATATTTTAACTCTCCCGTCCCCTTTCCAAATTCACGTTCCGCTTTTACCACCAAATAAAAGGCAATTTCCCTCAGTATCTCCTGATGCCCCGTTTTATATGCCGCAATAACTAGCGCAAAAATAGTAATTATAACAAAAGCAATTGTTAAATAAAAACTCATAATATACCTCCTATTTAAGATTTATTTTCATAACTACACAGGATAAAATAACGCCTATTATGAAAATTAAAACCTGGCTTACTATCAGTTCATATCTCTTTAAAGGTTTTTCTTTAAGCTCGTTTAAATTAACTTTAAGCTCCAAAACATTTTCTTTTAAGTTTTTAACTTCCAAAGCCAAACCCTTTATTTCAACTGTCAATTCATTTAAGTTTGCTACAATACCGTCTTGTTTTTTAACCGTCTCAAACAAAGTCTTTATCTGCTCTTTCATTTGAGCGATTGGAATGTCGTTCATAACACCGCCCCCGGATTTAGAGATTTTTCTCTTTTAGTAAAATAGATTTTGACAATGTATTTCCAATTAGTTTAGCGATTTTTTTGTGGGCAAGCTGGTTTAGGTGGAACCCATCCGTCGTGTAAAACTTTTTATTGCTTTCCCTAATGCCTAACTCCTTAAACAAATCAATGCAATAAACCCCGTGGAACTCGCTTAGTTTTTTTACAGCTTCCACATAATCAAACAAATACAAGCCCTGCCCGTTTTTATAAAATGGCGGTTTCCCGCTGCCTTTTTTGGACTTGCTTCTGTAGGTGGGCGTCAATAAAATAATGTCCGCATACGGGTTTTTGCTTTTTGCTTCATTGATCAGTTTGTTGTAAGCCCCATAAAATGTATCCGGCCCTTCATCATCAATGTTTCCAAGCGGCACTGAATGGTACCAGTCATTTACCCCGAAACACATTGTGATAATATCAGCAGGGCCTTGGTTTTCTAAATTTTCGCAAACAAAGTTTACACCGCCCTGTTTTCCTTCCAAAGCATTTGTCAGACAGATATCTTTTTGTGAGTAGTTATTAACGGCTTCAAAATTATACTGTTCATTTAGCAAGGTAACATAGGACTTGACATTTTCCGAATCCGAGGACAAATCATCGCCATAAGCCAAAAAGGTATAGCTAGACAAGTCCAATGTGTTATTGCTGGAATTTACCAGCTCAACTGGAAGAAGGGATATGCTGATTTTCCCGTTTTCATCAAGCCCTGCGTAGCCGTTGGGCTTATTTTTGTTTGAAATATACTCAAAACTTGTGGACGGGTATCTTGCTTCAAATGTGTAATACCAGCCGGCGTAAAGCTTTATAAACTCAATAACTTCACCAATGGAAACCGTAACAGTGCGGTTTCCAAAATAAAAAATTGTAACATCCTCATCACTTTCATTTAAAAGTTTAAAGCTAAAACCAGTCGGAACATCCGCCGCCCTGATATCCAAAACATTCCCCTGGCTTGAAAGGCTTATGGACTCAATGAATTTTGGCGTATTATTATTTATAAGCAAATTTGTGTTCCCAAGATGGCAGTAAAATTCTTCCCTTCCCTTTTCAAGGAACGAGCTTGGCAATTTCCCTTCTGAATTTAACGGCGCAATGCCGTAAGGTTTTCCAATGGAGCTTTTAATTTTTTCCAAAGAGCCCAAAACGCTTGGATTTGTGTAATAAAAATAAAAATCAGCAAGTTTGCACTTGCCGGTACTCATATCGCACACTAAAAAGGCGTTTACCTTTTCCCATACTAAATTGCCGTCTAAAAGCACATCTTCATAAGTCTTATAAAATTTCACAAAACTCAGGTTTTTATTAACCAGCGGCCCCCTGATTGTGAAATAAATTGATTTCAAATGGGCTTCGCTTGGGGAATTTACATTATCAATGTCAACATACCTTACATAAATCCCGTCACCAATGTACTCATCCCAAATAGTTCCTGTAAAATCCGCATAAGCCAAACCCTCGGCCTTAATTTTATCCGCCGTAAGATTTAATTCAGGTATATACTGAATTGGAATCTTTGTATCCTCATCTAGCGGCGCATATCCTAAAGCCTTCCCTTTGTTGGCAGGATTTTCAGGGATAAACCCCAAAGCGTCCTGTTTTGCGTTCCAAATTGCCTTTTCACTTTCTGATACAAAGGTCTTTGATGTAGTTGTAACTATATCGCTTGCGTAAACATACGACCAAGTTCCCGTGCCGTTTGAAGAATACTTTACAAATTGATTGCTAGAACCCCCGGACGGCAAATGTTTATTGCCGGCAGTATTAGGATGGGTATAAACCGTAACCTCGCTGCCGTTTATCTTAATATTACCGTTAATGGTAGAAGACTCAACCCTGGTTGCATTATCAGTTATTCCCGCAAGCTTTAGCTTTTCTTCGCTGGAAAAATTCGTGTGTTTTAAATCTTCAACCACTTTATTAATATCCTGATTATATTTAATAATAATATTTGGTTTTAACGCATCAGTTGTAGTTACATTTGATGCCGGCGCAAAAAGCGAAATGTTATTATTAGTTATGTTTTCAATTTTCTCTGCCTGCAATTCATAAATAAATGTAATTGGTGTATTATTTTCATATTGCTGTAATAAGTAGTTTTTAAACAAGTCAACCTTTTGGGTATTGGTCATACTGTCATCCCAACCCTGCATCCTCGCTTTTGCGATATGTACAACTATTTGAGTATTAGTAACCCCGGCACCTTCAGGGCGGGAAAGAAACATATTACCACCAAACCAATTGCCGTGGGAATAATTACCTAATGCTTGTAATGCAAAATTACTTCTAGTTAATCCAAAACGGGCTAAACTATTATCGCTTGGTTGTGATAATGTTAGCCCCCAATTTTCACTCCCGTCGCATACGATTTTATTTGTAATTTTATATATCTTGCCTTCCGTTATGTCCACATAATCCTTTTTACTATCTGACAAAGCATGTAAAGGCGTGGACAATGTCGTTTCATACACTGTTTCTCCGTAGGGCATAAAATCAGGATATTTTGCGTTCATTTCTTCAACTGTTAAATTATAATCAGGATGGCTTTCGTCCATTCCCATGTCAATAATTTCCCATTCTTTTGTTTCCAACACCTTGTCAACTTGGGTTGACATGTCAGGATAATTTATTGATATTGACGGTCTAAAAGTGTCGTCATTTTCTATTGTTACAACGTTATAAAATGTGTACCATGTGTTCGCTTCAAAATCAGAAGGTTTAATATTTGATGTCGTTCTATAATCTACCACAATAATATTATTTGTATTTGTCGCTACCAAATTAAAAATAATTCTAGTTGCGTTTTTGGTATCGCTGAATTTAAACTTGCCTCTAACAAACAATTTCTGACCTTTTAAATATGGTATGCTATTTCTCACATAAGGATTTATTGCTGCTCTACCACCATTTCCAACAAATTTTAATGTCCCATCAGGTAAAACTGACCGTATAGCACCCGCTTCGTTGTCTGTTGACCAACCTTCTAATGTGCCGTTATAAGAGAATAGATTTGGTGATTTTACGGTTGTTCTAATATTTCCGCTTTCACCTACTCCAACAATTTTATAGGGATTGTCTGCAGATTTTTCAGAGTAAGCATAAATTTGTGGGTCCTCAACATAAATGTCAATGTAGTCCGAGGCATTTTGTACTTTAAATGCCAATTCCAAATATACATCATCCAAAGTTTCAACATATGACCAATTAATTATTTTATAAGCATTTGGCTGGATTAACTCAATTGTTTCATATGCTGTGGTCACAATAACCGGACTTTGAGAATTATTATTTTTTATTTTAAGTTTATAATTGTACTTGCAGCCTTTTTTTGTAAATACTCCCCCGTTAAACTTATACTTTACTAAACTACCTCCGTTATTTATCTGAATCCTCGTTGCTGTATTTGAATCCCATTCTGCAACAGTCTGATTTTGTGAAATTGTTACTACCGAATTTTCATCACTTTCCCATCCCATTATAAAGTTTAGCGATTCATCCGGTATAAGATTTTTACAGGGTTCTTCGATAGTCCTTCCTTCAATCACCAAACTTCGTGCACCAGTGTTTTTTTGAACATCACCTAAAGCTAAAATACAACCACTTTTTGTACTTACTACTGGATTTGAAGAATTTTGTGAAAGATGTTCTTCTGGAATGTTTGAAGGAAGGGTATATACTGTGGTCTCAACCCCGTTAATTTTAATATTTCCATTAATTGAGGATTTTTCTGCTTTTGTTGCCCCCGGTGAAATTTGGGATAACTTTTCCTTTTCCTGATTGGTGTAATCGTTGGTTGAAAGCCCTTTTCCAGCAACTTTGTCAACCTTTTTGTCCAAAATATCCGTATAATCCCCGGACACTTGCCTCCATGTTAAGTTTTGCATGCTGAATTCAGTTTCATGGCTATCGACAGTTAAAGCAGTGGTATAAATATGGGCTCCTAAAAAACAATAACCCGAATATTTCGTGTAATTCCCGTCGCTTTGCGAAAAAATCACCAAAAGCCCTTCTGTGTAACTTTCTTCATTGGTTAAATTTATCCCTAAAACCTCATCTTGCCCATCCAGCCTGTACCAAACTTTTGGCTCAAATTGGGATATGGAATAATAATCCCCATAGGCCTTTTCGCTTGGCATTTTTGTCCCGCTTACCATATCCGCTTGGATTTTTGCATACTCCGCGCTGGATAAGGCGCTGTAAATTGCAGCCTGGGACTTTTGAATTAAATCCCGCAAAACCGTTAAATCCTTTTCATCTTCATTTAATTGATATCCCGCCGAAAGCCCGCCTCTAACTGTAAAAACTAAAACCCCCGCCACAAAGAACATTCCGTGTTGGTCCGTCAATATTATCTCAAGCTCAAGTTCCCCCTGGTTTTGATACATTGACGGCTTAATTAAATAATACCCTTTCCCTTCTTTTACCTCACCTATATCTGGTATGGGTGTTAGAGCCCCTTTTGGCTTTCCAATCACAGATAAGCTGTAGCCGGTAATATCAAAAGGCTCCGTTCCTTTGTAAAATTCCAACTCCAAAGCGTACGCGTTCTTATCACCGCTTGATAAGGTAATGGGCGCATATTTAACCCTTTGCCCCAAAATATCAATCTTTATATTTGTTACAATTGCCATATTCAGCAAACCTCCCAGTAAATAGTGGTATTAACATTAGGAGAATATATATCTGAAAAAGTGGTAAAAAACACAACCGTCAATTCGTTTCCCTGAAGATTAATGCTTTTTAGCCCCGCAAACTTGCCAAACGGAGTCTTGTTCGTGGACCCCCTGTAAATATACTCATCCCCGTCTTTTATCACTTTACCGCCTTCAATAAACTTAAGTCCGTTTGACAAAACAATGTGCATATTTTCATCTTCGTTTGTGAATATGAGTTTTGCCCTGTTTTTAACAAGGGGCAGCTGCAGCCTCTTTGTAACAACGCCCGACACGCTCAAGGGCTCATAAATATTCGGGAACGAGCCGCAGGAAAATGCAATGGGCGCTTGAGTCCCCCCTTTGAAGGTACTATTTTGCCTTAAATCAGCCACTTCCAAAATAACGCCATTTTGCACCTTAACCCTTGCCAAAACGTTTTTGCCTGTTACTTCCCCGCTTACGCACTCAATTTTAATATCATCTATTACATTGTTATCTTTATATAAATTTAAAACAATGCTGTATATGCCATCCGACGTGGGAACATCTATGTATTCATTATCAATTACTTCAATTGCGCATCCTTCTACCCACCCAATCCCAGGGCTTATTTTAACAGTATTGTTGGAGTTTTTGCTCACATAAAGGCAATTCGCAAGCTCACCATAAACCCCGTCGGTTCTCAATGAGTTACATATCTTATTTAAATCGTTTGCCCCGTATGTAACATTGTCAATAAAATATTTTTTTACCGCCATAATCTCCCCTCCTGTTTTAAAACTGGCCTAATTATGCTTTTTTGTGCTTCAAACAAATAAATAATTTCTTTAATCTGAATATCATAAGACGCCACAAAATCATTAAACTTCTTTTGCAATGTTACAATATCGCCTAATTCAACATCGCTTGTGCCGCTGTCACAATTTCCCTCAATTTCTGAAATTATTTCTTTTTTGTTTAGTTCATAGTCGGCCTCGCCAATGTTTTTTGCTTTCAATATGCAGTCCCTTTTATAAAACCCAAAAGCGTCAGTTTTTATAACTAGGTCCCCCTGACAATAACCACATGTGAAATATTCATCCATTTTTTTAAAAAAAATAATATCATTAATGTTTTTATCTTCTTCGGAATAAACAAGGGGGTCCTCCCCTTGCGCCCTCCTATCCCTTCCTTTGTAAAGCAAAAATACATATTTTTCCCCAAGGGGGTCAAAATCCACCCTAAAGCCCAAGGATTCCATCGAGCAAAGCTCTTTCACAACCTCAAGCAAAGTTTTCTCATTAGATATACTATAATCTGTTTGCCCAACTTCCCCCACTTTTTCTCCAACAAAAAAAGTGTCAATCTTGTTATTAGAATTTTTAATAAAAGCTTCTGACACTTTAGAATAAACAATATCATCAACTGCCCCGCTCAATCTAAACGGCATACATACCCGCCAGGACAGCATATGGGAAAGGGTTTTCCCAAAAATCGCCAATTTTTTGGAGTCTTGATAAAAACCGCTTATCCACGCGGAATTTTTGCCCTGGGATATTATTATGTCGTCATGGCTTAAGAGCACATCCAAAACATCATCATCTTTGTCTAAATAAATTTCCACCTTGCCCACATCGTCATAAAACAAATCCCACCATACCGAAACAGCCCTTGGAATTATGTATAAAAGCCTAAACTCAGGGGTGTATAAATAAATATCCTCCATCAGTTAACCGCCTCCAAATACATATTGGCATATTTAATGTAACAGTTCAAATTTGTCCCGCCGCTTATACTTTCCATATTAATAACATTCCTTCCCCGGGCTAAATAAAAATCCGCCAAAATGGTATCCTTGGATTTGTTATTTAAAATATTGCCGTTTAAGCTGCTTGTTATTTTCCTGTTTTTTATATCAATCAAAACCTCTTCCCCGCTTTTTAAATGATACAAAAGCTCAATTTTTGCCCCCGTGGTTTCATTTGTGATAATAATATCTTTATCAATATCGCTTTGGGCATTTAGGATAATTAGCGGCTCCACATTACAGTCACCGTTATTTATGGCGTTAATCCTGTTTGTTTTGGATGAAAAAACAAAGGGGAGCGAAAAAGCCCCCTGCAAGTTATCCGTTCTTTTAAATAAGGGAATTATTATATCTTCATAATCCATAAAAAAAGGATTGTCGCACACAAGCAAAATGCTAAAATCCACAATTCTTTTTGTATTATTTAAAATTTCAAATTCCTCACATCTTGCGTTAATTCTCCTATATTTCCCGTCCGCGTTAATCTTTAACGTAAAAAACTCTCTCGGGTCCAAAACCCTTGATGCCCTTTCAAGCTCAAACCGCCTTTCATTTGAACAAGAAGCGACTAAACTTCCCAAAATCTTAATTTCACGGGCCCGGGGCGTTATCTTTACTGTCCGCTGCCCCAAATCCCCGATATATGACGAAGTGGTGGCGCTAA
>Ga0134093_1003219_pt1 | contig 11841 bp, 8 predicted proteins | sample 4_1taG_FD_94452 | JGI IMG/M metagenome (GOLD analysis project Ga0134093, IMG submission 94452) | Switchgrass degrading microbial communities from high solid loading bioreactors in New Hampshire, USA - 4_13_20_68_A1 metaG | ecosystem: Engineered > Bioreactor > Semi-continuous > Anaerobic >...
TGCTAACTTAATTCTACCAAACGGTTACGTCCATGTCATTTTTATTGGACTTCTATGAATTTGCGAAAAATATTATACTTTATCGGTTTCCCGTCCACTATCAGTGAATTGAATAAGAAGGCCTACGACATATCGAAGAATGGCGCAACCGCCCTCTAAAGGGTGGTAAATTTTCCTATGTCTACGTAGATGGTATATACCTGAAACGTAACTGGAGCGGCGAATACGAGAATGTCAGTATTCTTGATGCCAAAATGAATTATCCGATGAAATTTGGCTGATTAAGGTGCATGACCAGAAAGAGACAAATATCACCACCTCAAATATTCTTGAAGATAGGACTGAAATTCAAACAGCGAATTTAACATAATGCAGTATACACATTCATCTAAATTGCTAATTGAATTTTCATGTAATAAACTCTAAAATTACCATTATATTTATGCATAATGAAAAGCACATAAACCACTTACCTATTAGTAGTTACTTGTGCAGAATAAATGACGGAGGTGTTCGGGTATGTTGAATGGAATTCCATACAGGCCGGTTTCGGGCGAATTCGATCTGAGGGGCAAAGTGGCCATCGTCGTTGGCGGTGCGGGAGGTATCGGCGGTGCTAGCGCCGAACTGTACGCAAAAAAGGGAGCCAAGGTCGCTATCGTAGACATTAAGGATACTGTAGAGCAGATCGCTGCAGACCTGTCGAAGAAGTACGGCATCGAGGCCATAGGTATCCGCTGCGACCTTACTGTTAAGGAGCAGATTTGGGATACAGTCGCAAAGGTGAAGGAGCGTTTCGGAGAGATCAATATCCTTTTGAACAGCGGCGGATATGTCTACCTCGACAAGGCAGAGGACATCTCGTTCGAGGAAGTCGAAAAGCAGATCAAAATAAACACGTTCGGCCCCTTCCACATGTCGCAGGCCGTTGCCAGGGAAATGATCGCTCAGGGCAAGGGCGGCAAGATCATATGCATCACGTCCCAGGCAGACTTTATCGCGATCGACAAGCATGTGGGCTACACGATGAGTAAAGCGGCACTGGTCGGTATGATCAAGGTCATGGCCCTTGAGTGGGCGAAGTACGGCATCAATGTCAACGGCATCGCTCCAACCGTCGTCCGTACATACATGGGAGATCGTGCATGGCAGGGCAAAGTCAAGGAAGAGATGCTGCAGAAGATCCCCGCCCACCGCTTTGCGGAGGTCGATGAGATTGCTGCAGCCGTACTGTTCATGTCGTGCGACGAATCCAACATGATCACGGGCGAGGACCTCGTCGTGGACGGCGGATTCACCATCTACTGATTTTAACGTGAGCTAGGAAATCCTTTAGGAATCATATAGAATATAAATGAAGGGTTTTCAGACATTGAGACTGTCTACGGAATGACTTATCGGTAGCGTCAATGTCAGGAAACCCTTGTTTAATACCGATGGAGTGAATGGTTACAGAATATGCAAACCGTAATTTAATTCATAAGCAATTAACACTGTATATTAGATTTTCTAATACAATACACCTGCTATGAAGGATATAAAAGTATACGCAGCTAAGATAAAAGGCTCTCGATTTTGATGTTTGATATGACTTGGTCGACCTTAATGTATATAAACGGATTCCATTTGCTCTCAAAAGTGCTTGAGACGTTCGGGAAATATGTAACCACAAGATATGAACCCATTATTATGTAGATAGAAGTCATACTTGATAAACTCCCGGAAGCAGTATACTTCCAGGAGTTTGGGCTAAGGTCGGCGGGGGAGCCCCGATATATAATTATTGCTTTACGCGGGAAGGCAACGATCCCGACTTCAGGGCAGCCCACGGCGTAGAGATCCCCTTCTTCTTTGCGAATGCCGCATATGCACCTGCCCTGTGGAACCGCGAAACATATCATGACGCGATGAAGCTCAACGATTCGGCCTCCGCGGCCTGGGGAGCCTTTGCCAGGACCGGAAATCCCAGCAATCCGGGAATGCCCGCCTGGAAGCCATATGAGGAAGAGGATCGCTACACGATGCTCATAGATGTGGAGAGCAAGCTCGTAAGCAGATATCATAAGGAAGTATATGAGTTCATATTCTGACCGCTATATCGAGTCCGCTGCGGTCCGACTATCGACTTATACAGAGGCTTTTGACCAAATGTCCAATCATTGTGTACATGGAGGACAAAAAGTCCCCGGATCAATAATGAATATACATCGAAGAAATATATCGAAGGGAGTTGTTTTGCTATGGACTTCTGGTGCGACAGCAAGGGCCCTATAGTTGAAACCGATAAGGGTAAGATAAGGGGGTATCGTCAGGACGGCCTGTATTATTTTCGCGGCATCAAGTATGCCGACGCGGACAGGTTTGAGATGCCCCGGCCGGTGGAACCCTGGGAAGGAGTAAAGGATTGTACTACATATGGCTATACCTCAACAACCGTAACAAAGCCGGATATAATCGCCCGTGATATACTCCTGGGATTCAGGTATTGGCCGCAGAGCGAACACTGCCAGTATCTGAACATCTGGACGAAGGACATAAACAACGATGTCAGGCGGCCGGTCATGGTATGGATACACGGAGGAGGGTTCAGCACCGGTTCGGCGGTCGAGCACAAGTGTTATGAAGCCGAAAATCTCTGCAGGGAGGGAGATGTGGTCGTCGTTTCGATCAACCACAGACTGAACAGCATAGGCTTCATGAACATGGCTGAGTACGGCGAGGAATACGCCAATTCCGGCGTTGCCGGCATAGCCGACATCGTTGCGGCCCTGGAGTGGGTCCGTGACAACATCGCTAATTTCGGCGGAGACCCCAACAATGTGACCGTATTCGGACAGTCAGGCGGCGGAGGGAAGATCACGTGCCTGTTCGGAAGCAAGGCTGCAGACGGCCTGTATCACAAGGCCATCCTGCAGAGTGGGATATTGCCGATGCCCTCGGCAAACAAGTATGAAGACAGTGCAAAGGTCGCCCATGCCGTCATGAATGAACTGGGTCTGACAAAGTCGAACATCAAAAAAATCAGGGATATTCCCGTAGATGTCATGAACGCGGCCTTCCTCAAGGTTGCCCCCAAGCTGAGAGAGCAGGGCGTAAATGTAGAGTGGTCCCCGGTTCCGGGTTCGTATTATGTCGGCGATCCATATGAGAACGGCTTCTCGGAGTATGCCAGGTCCGTTCCGACGATAGTCGGTTCAGTGGTCGCGGAGTTTCCCACTGTCTCCATCTCCGACAAGCATTCTCTGTCCGAAGAGAAAATAATGGAGATCGCACATGAAATGTTCGGTGAAGGCGCCTGGGAGGTCATGGATGTCTACAGGAAAACCTATCCCGACAAGCACATCGCCGATCTGTTCTATCTGGATTACTGGTTCAGGGTGCTGGTCGACAAGTATCTGACTATCAAGTGCGAGGGCTCCGATACTCCAAACTACTGCTACCTGCTGACCTACGACTTTGCGTATAACGGCGGCCTGCCGGCATGGCATTCTTCGGATCTGATGCTTGTCTTCCGTTCGGCCGAGGTCGTACCTGTCTATCACGAGCCGGGCGCTATGAAGCTTCAGGATCAGATGTCGACATCATGGTCCAATTTCGCAAAAACCGGCGACCCCAACAGTGATCTCATTCCGAAATGGACACCGTACAGGCCGGCAGACAGGAACACGATGGTATTTGATATCGAGTGCGCTGAAAAGTGCAACTTTGACCGCGAGCTGATGGAAGTTGCCAATAAATATGGTCAAAGGCCCGGTTTCAGATTTCGCCAGGTAAAACAGTATTGAACATCGCGGTTTTTGAGAATGCTTTCACAACGCCAAAAGGCTAAGCTCGTTTCAAATAATGCGAGCCCCAAATATTAAGATTCAGGGAGGAAGCATATATGCTGCGAGTCGTAAAAACAGAGAACGGCCTTGTGAGGGGTCTTCCGGCCGCCGATCCCAGGATCACGGCATTCAAGGGGATCCCGTTTGCCGCACCTCCGGTCGGAGAGCTGCGCTGGAGAGCTCCGCAGCCCGCCGCATCATGGGAGGGAATAAGGGATTGCTATAAATTCGCGCCTATTTCCATGCAGCATATCCCGGGACTCGATCCCAACAACATATATACAAGGGAATGGAATGTCGATCCCGAGATAGAGATGAGCGAGGACTGCCTCTACCTCAATGTCTGGACGCCCGCAAAGTCCCCGGACGAGAAACTTCCCGTGTTTGTATGGTATTTCGGCGGCGGGCTCCAGGAGGGAAACACCGCGGAAATGGAGTTCGACGGCGAGCGCCTGGCACGCCGCGGGATCGTCGTGGTGACTGTCAACTACAGGCTCAACGTCTTCGGGTTCCTTGCCCATCCGCAGCTTACAAAGGAGCAGCCCGAAGCACCGACGAACTTCGGGCATCTGGACCAGCAGGCCGGGACACGCTGGGTGAAACGCAACATTGCGGCTTTCGGCGGAGACCCGGACAACATCACGATCGGCGGACAATCTGCCGGAGGCATGAGCGTTTTGGCACAGCTCACATCTCCGCAAAATGAGGGGCTGTTCCAAAGGGCGATCATCCAGAGCGGGATATCCGCCAGCGTGTATCCCGGCAGACCTTTTCTGGCGCGTTCCTTTGCGGAGGGAGAGCAGCTTGGCGTCAAATTCTTTGAGTTTCTGGGAGTCAAAACGCTGGAAGAAGCCAGGAAGCTGGACGCGGAGTACATACGCGACAAAAACAACGAGTTCAGGGCATTCTTCGGGACTTTGGACGACGGAGTATTCCAGGTCGGCACATACAACGAGAACCTCATGAGGGGCAGGCGCTATAAAGTGCCGCTGATGATCACCCGCACCGAATCAGAGTTTAAGATGGGGCTTCGGGCCGAAAGCATGGAGGAGTTCAGGGAGAAGGCAGAAGAGATCTTTGGCGGTGACGCGGAAAAGTTCCTGGAACTCTGCGGCGATGATCTTGAGGAAGCCATTAAGAGGAGCGCATTCAGCGGTATTGAGCTCGCGGCGCGTGCCCTCCGCCGAAGGGAGGATGAGCTCGGCATCGGCCAGCCCATTTATTACGCCGTGTTCGACGCCGAGATCCCCGGATGGGACAACCCGGGAACTTTCCATTCCGTAGACCTCTGGTTCTATTTCGAGACACTGGCCAAATGCTGGCGCCCGTTCGTAGGCAAGCATTATGACCTGGCCCGCCAGATGTGCAATTATTGGGCCAACTTCATAAAGAAAGGCGACCCCAACGGCAACGACGCTGACGGGACACCTATGCCCGAGTGGAAGCCGCTTACCGATGCCGTGCCGAACGCAATGTGGTTCCGGGATAAGCCCGATCCCATTGTCGACGAGCCCGACGAGCTGATGAAGCTGCTGATGAAGGTTTACCTGGAGAAAAACTGAAATTCCTGTGAAAATATGAAGCCCTGGACAGGTATAGAGCTGGCGAAGGCATATGTAATGCAGGCAGAAGCAAGACAAAGACTATTGACAGATAATATACCTGCAGGAACTAAACATGATGGCTATATATATGCAAGATGACGGCGTAAGCAAAATATAAAGGATATAGTCAGATATGATTCCGGTGCAAGCAATTATGAAGGCGATAGACTGATATAGAACCGGTGGGGAAATATGAAAGTCAGATAATTATAGTGCCGGCGGAAGCATGAGTTGTTAAAAAAGCAATGCAAAAAGCCGCCTTGAATATAGGGACGCTTTTCTGTAAGCAGTTCGCATTCAAGGCGGCTCAAATTATGACTGCAGTTTGGCCGCAGGGAGCAATATGTATGTATACTTTTCGATTATGTGCTTTTCGTTCCTGATTGAAGATATATCTCACCTGGATGGAGATATGTTTCAAATCATGTGCCGATGTCTACGCAATCGGGATCGGTTTTGCTTCGTTCTGCCACGGCCGGGCATTTGTGCGGCATGAAGGGACTCCAGAAGCATATTTTGCAGTTCCTGCACTCCACATAGCCGGAGCCGTCGGTAACGGCCCTTGCCCAGTTCGGATCTGCGAGAAGCGCCCTCGCGGAATCTACGGTGTCAGCAAGCCCGTTTTCAACGAAGAAGCGTGCCTGTTCCGGTTTCAGGATGCCGTTTACCACCGAAACGGGTACGCGGCCCCCGACGTGTGCGTGCATCTGCACTCCGAGCCAGGCGATCCTGGAATAAGTCAGGTCCTCAGGATAGGCAACTTCGTCCGGACCGATGCCGCTCGACACCTGGAGATAATCCACACCGGCCTCTATATAGGCGTCGGCTATGGCCCAGGCCTCCTCAAGGGTGGGCTCGGCGCCGGGTGTACGCGCGGAAATAATGAAGTCATTGCCACATGCGTCGCGGATGCCGCGGATGATTTCGCAGGAAAGGCGGGTGCGGTTCGTTGTGCTACCGCCATACTCGTCGGTGCGGAGATTCACGGTAGGGCTGACAAACTGGTTGAGCAGGTACGCATGGCACGCATGGAGCTGAACACCGTCGTAACCGGCTTTTTTTGCACGCACCGCGGCTTTTATGAACTTGTCTCGTATATCGGTGATTTCTTCACGTGTAAGCGCTTCGGTCGTGCGGTCCCTCCAGTTTACGGACGAGGGCCCTTTTGAGGATCCGCATTCGGGGTGGGTGTTGTATCCCCCGTGATGGATCTGAACGATCACAACCGCTCCGTGACGATGGCATGCGTCGGCGATCGCCCTGTGACCTTCGATCTGAGAGTCGTCCCAAAGCCCAAGCTGTGAGGGAGCAAGCCTTCCGTAAGGGTCGATGCAGGTGGCTTCGACGCATATCAGGCCCGCGCCTCCCCTTGCCCGGTCTTCGTAGTGCCTGGCGAAGCGCTCGATGGCGATGCCGCTGTCGTCGGTCCAGCCGAACTTGACCGTCGGGGCAAAGGTTACCCGGTTTCTGACGGTTTTTGATCCGATCTTTATCGGTGTATTTATCAGGTCCATAGCATATTCTCCTTTTCATGCTGCGGATAGTCCCTGGAATGTCCGGGGCTGTAAAATGCGGTTGGGCAGATTTCCATATCGATCATTTCTTATGAGGAAAGTACTCAAAAAGCACGATTCCGGGTTATTGAAGAAGTTTTGACAATCATACCACTGTCAGTAAAACATGTCAATCACATGAAGTCCGCTCATACATACTGATCGATCAAAAGATGAACCGTGAGAGGATCTGATCAAAATATTCGGGTAAATCAACTTAAGATGAGAAAAAATCATTGTTATGGCAATACACACCATATATAATTTTAATGCACAGGTATTTAAGTTCATTCTAAAACACGGCATGTAATAATGGTTCATCAGTTGATTTGCCGTAATCACGTTCGTAATCACGTTCAGAGAAAATATGCGGATAAGAAAAAGCTGAAGTGCTAACGGGAAACTTCCAGGTCAGATGAATGAACAGGCGGAGCGATTGCTGCTAAGCTGCAGAGCGGTTGAACTCTCCTGCCTGACTGTGCTGGATTTTACTTCAAACCGGACTGGTGGTCTTCAATATATCGGTCAGCTGATATTATTGATGAAGGAAGGATTTTGGGAAATGGAAAAGTATCAGGACAAAACGCTCTCACCGGAAGAACGGGCTGCCGATCTGGTGTCAAAAATGACGCTTGAGGAAAAGGCTTCCCAGCTGAGGTTCGATTCCCCGGCGGTCGAGCGGCTTGGGATCCCCGCGTACAACTGGTGGAACGAGGGGCTTCACGGCGTCGCCCGTTCAGGCACAGCCACGATGTTCCCGCAGGCCATCGCCCTGGCAGCGATGTTCGATGACGAGTTTCTCAGAAAAATCGCAGGGATAATTTCGACCGAAGCCCGTGCCAAGTACAACGAAAGCAAACGCGCCGGAGACAGGGACATCTACAAGGGGATCACCCTCTGGTCGCCGAACATCAATATTTTCAGGGATCCGAGATGGGGGCGCGGCCATGAGACTTACGGAGAGGATCCATACCTCACGTCCCGCCTTGGGGTGGCTTTTGTCCGGGGACTCCAGGAAGGCGACGGCAAACACCTGAAAACCGCGGCCTGCGCCAAGCATTTCGCCGTTCACAGCGGTCCCGAGGCTCTGCGCCATGAGTTCAACGCGATCGCATCAAAAAAGGATATGTTCGAAACCTATCTCCCCGCTTTTGAAGCACTGGTCAGGGAGGCAAAGGTCGAAGCGGTAATGGGGGCATACAACCGCACCAACGGTGAGCCATGCTGCGGAAGCAAAACGCTTCTCATTGACATCCTTCGCGAAAAGTGGGGTTTTGACGGCCATGTTGTATCCGACTGCTGGGCCATTAGGGATTTCCATACCCGCCACAAGGTGACGGACACCATCGAGGAGTCCGTAGCATTGGCACTCAAGAACGGCTGCGACATAAACTGCGGCAACTCGTTTGTATTCCTGCTGCGGGCATACGATCAGGGTCTGATAACCGAGGAAGATATCGACAAAGCCGCCTATCATCTATTCAGAACCCGGTTCCGTCTAGGGATGTTCGACGACGACTGCGAATATGACAACATCCCGTACGACGTTGTGGACTGTCCTGAACACAACGCTGTCTCACTGGAAGCGGCCAGAAAATGCATGGTGCTGCTGAAAAACGACGGGATCCTTCCCCTTGACATAAGGAAGCTCAAGTCGATCGCCGTAATAGGCCCGAACGCCGACAACCGCATGATGCTCAAGGGCAACTACTATGGCACGGCTTCACGATATACGACCATTCTCGAAGGCATCAGGGAATATGCCGACAAGGCCGGAGTACGGGTCTATTACTCCGAAGGATGCCACCTGTTCAGGGACAGGGTAGAGCCGCTTGCATGCAAGGATGACCGCCTTGCCGAAGCCGTTACGGTCGCGAGACATGCCGACGTTGCGATCCTGTGCCTGGGCCTCGACAGCACTATCGAAGGAGAAGAGGGGGACGCCGGAAATGCACAGGCCGCGGGAGACAAGTTGGACCTCAATCTGCCCGGGACACAGCAGAAGCTCCTTGAAGCGGTCGTCGCCACCGGAACGCCTACGATATTGGTTCTTGGTACCGGAAGCGCGCTCTCCATCAACTGGGCGGACAAACACTGCTCCGCCATCCTGAACGCATGGTATCCGGGAAGCCATGGCGGCAAGGCCGTTGCGGATATCCTTTTCGGAACATGCTCGCCGGGCGGAAAGCTGCCCGTCACCTTCTACCGCAGCGTCGAGGACCTTCCCGATTTCACCGATTACTCGATGAAAGGACGAACCTACAGATATATGACCTGCGAATGCCTGTATCCCTTCGGCTACGGACTTACCTATTCCAATGTGGAGATCGGGGGATTGAAAGCCCCATCGCACGGATCGCAGGACCAAGATATCGAAATAAGCGTTCAGATAACGAACAAGGGAAGGTATGACACCGACGAGGTCCTGCAGTGCTATATCAAGGACCTTGACTCCCCATACGCCGTCCCGAACCACAGCCTCTGCGCGTTCAAACGGGTGTCACTCGCCGTGGGAGAGACTAAGACCGTTGCTCTTACGATTTCGGCAAAGAGCATGCAGGTCGTGGACGATGAAGGGAACCGCGTTCCCGGGAGCGGAAACTACGTCATCTACGTGGGAACGGGCCAACCCGACCGCCGCACTGCCGAGCTGTATGGCAGGGAGTGCCTTTCGTTCAGATACAGAACAAGTTAGGGAGTGCCTTTGATTCAGATAAAAGCCAAGTTAGGGAATGTTTTAAACAGGCACATAATATGCCTGGCAGCGCATCTTTACATTCCAATTGCCACTTGTTCATCGGCAACAGTGAACGGTGGCCCGTCCGAGACCGGCATAGCTGGTAAAATAGCCGGCAAATAAGTGGATAAAAGGTAAAAAAGCATTGGAAAGGGGATTTGAATGAAACTGTTATTCCGGGAAATGCAGACTCCCGACGGCATCAGGAGCGCATATATAGCCGTGCCTGACATGCCTTACGACGAGCTTTGGAAGTCCTCTTCGATCACTGTTCTCCGCGAGGATGACACCGAGGCGTCGGCGATCGAAATAATCAGGAAGGCCGGGCTTGAACATATAGTCGACCGCGAGAAGTCGGTCGTCGCTTTTCCGAATCCTATAGGCAAGGCATGGAAGTTCAGCGAAGATGATGAAATGAGCCCCGACGAAAAGTTCATAAATGCTTTGAGCTGCAGCGCCCTTCCGGGCGGTCAGTTCAGCGAGGGATGGCGCGTAATTGGAGACGTGCACTACCTGGTAGGGTTCGGAAGCGGAGCGACGCTTATAAACGTCCTCGCCGCCTGCCATCCTTCCCATGCCCTCGCCGCCGCGATCTGCACCGTCGGCGGGGAAATGCCTGAATCGGCTATAAGGCGCGCAACCTGGGCCCCCATGCCGGCATATATCCTTAACGGTGACAGCGCAGCAATTGACTATTACATCAAGGCCAACAAAGCAGACAGTCAAGGCGGCGGCCTATATGCCTGTGCCTATAACAAGCTTCAGAAAGTACTCGTGTCGGATAAGACGGACTTAGATGCTGAGGCCGGGAAGATAATGTGGCAGGAGTTCTTCCGCATCATAAGGCGTACCAACACGTCCGTATGGGGAGACGTCGACCGCAGGATAATTCCCGACCAATGCAACTTCGAATGGCATATAAAGGATACCAGTCTCGGGGACAACGGCGGCCTGGACCACGACTGGATCGAGGCCTGTCCCGAAAGCGTCAGGAAAAACCCGGACAAAAAGGTGCCTCTCGTCCTGTTTAGCCACGGCATGTCGGACAACCCGCTGAAGGCGGCCGACATGGCAAAGCTGCACGAGCTGGGCGAGCGCGAAGGCTTTATTACCGTCTATACCTTCTCAAGTGACCGGTTCAAATGGAACTTAAACCTTGATCCCGACCTGCCCAGTGACATCGACTATTATCTTGCGCTGATTAAATATCTTAAGAACAAGTATCCTGTCGACGAAACGCGGATATATGTCTCAGGATTCTCAAACGGGGCCGGTATGGCCATGACGTTCGCTTTCACGCATCCCGAGATCGTCGCCGCGGCGTTCCCGATCGACTCCACATTTCCTTACGCAACGATGAAATTTTTCCGCATGCCGGGGGGAGCACCGTACATCACCAGGGTGGCTAAAGACGGGGAAGAGCCATCGTACATGTCGATCCCCCGCATGGAGGACCCGGAGAAAAACCTCGCACCGATGAAGGCGGCGCTCGAAAGGCAAAAGGAGAAGCGCTATACCCTTCCGGTCATGTATTTCTATGGAACGCGCGAAAGCGAATACCCGATCAGGAAAGGATGCAACCAGGAAATAACATATAATTTCTGGAAAGAGTTCAACAACATTCCAATCGAGCCTACGGTCGACGACCTTGAACCCGACGCGGTAGGGGTCCGCGGGCATAAGGTAGTGGAACTGCGGCCTTGCGCGGAGCATCCCGACCATCGGTTTACTCGGCATATTTTCTATACCAACGATCCGGAGCCGAAGGACTATTACAACTTCGTCCTGATGCAGGGCAAAGCCCACGACGTGCATCCTTCCGAGGGAGAGCTCGGATGGAAGTTCGTGTCGCGCTTCAGGCGCAACCCGGACGGAAGCCTGAGCGACAGCATGAGGCAGGGGTGCTGAAACGTCAAAACCGGATATTTAAGAAAATCAGGCTCCTAACGGACAGATCTGCTGTGGCATTGGAGTAATAATTCTAAAACTCTGTGTTTGGCTCTGTTAACTAAGTATGAAAAAATGAGACCTGAAAGACCTTTGGTAGAGCTCTAAAAAGAAAAAAGCCTACTAATGGAAACGACTAAGAACAAAGTAACATGAAAAAAAGTGATGTGCAA
>Ga0134093_1003279_pt1 | contig 11652 bp, 9 predicted proteins | sample 4_1taG_FD_94452 | JGI IMG/M metagenome (GOLD analysis project Ga0134093, IMG submission 94452) | Switchgrass degrading microbial communities from high solid loading bioreactors in New Hampshire, USA - 4_13_20_68_A1 metaG | ecosystem: Engineered > Bioreactor > Semi-continuous > Anaerobic >...
AAAAGAGCCTGAATTCACCATGCGGCCGTGGCCCACATAAGCTTCCCTTAGCTGGCTGCCGTCCAGGGGAGTGTCTTCACCCTGGATAACCACCCGGATGGGAATATTGTATTTGCGGGCAAATTCAAAGTCCCTCTGGTCATGGGCCGGCACCGCCATGATGGCACCGGTACCGTAATCCATCAATACATAGTTGGCTATCCAGATGGGCACTCTTTCACCATTCATAGGATTGATAGCATAGGCCCCGGTGAAAACCCCTTCTTTTTCCGCTTCTGCAGAGGTACGAGCTACTTCGCTCACCAACTGCATCCGGCTGACAAATTCTTTTACCGCTTTTTCCCCAGGCTTTCCGGCTACCAGCTTTTCCACCAGGGGATGTTCCGGTGCCATTACCATGAAAGTTACTCCAAATACCGTATCCGGACGGGTAGTAAACACCGTCAGCTTTTCATCCATACCTTCGATCTGCATGGAGAACTGGCAGCCTTCACTGCGGCCGATCCAGTTCTTCTGCATAATTTTGACTTTTTCCGGCCAGCCGGGCAGCTTTTCCAGATCATCCAGCAGTCGCTGGGCATAATCGGTAATTTTGAAAAACCACTGTTCCAGTTGTTTTTTCTCCACTGTGGTATCACAGCGTTCACAGGCACCGTCTACCACCTGCTCGTTGGCCAGAACCGTCTGGCAGGATGGACACCAGTTCACAGCGGCGTTTTTCTTGTACGCCAGGCCGTGTTCATAGAGCTTCAGGAACATCCACTGGGTAAATTTGTAGTAATCGGGATTGCAGGTAGTAACCTCCCGGTCCCAGTCATAACTGGTCCCCAAGCTCTTTAGCTGGGCTTTCATGTTATCTATGTTAGCGTAGGTCCACTTAGCCGGATGAGCGCCATGTTTGATAGCTGCATTTTCAGCCGGCAGGCCAAAGGCGTCCCAGCCCATGGGATGCAAAACGTTGTAGCCATTCATAGTCTTGAACCTGGCTACTACATCACCGATGGCATAATTGCGCACGTGCCCCATGTGCAAATTTCCGGACGGGTAAGGAAACATTTCCAGAGCATAATACTTGGGGCGGGAAGGATCTTCGGTTACTTTGTAAAAATGGTTTTCTTCCCAATAGGCCTGCCATTTAGCTTCAATAGCCTTAAAGTCATACTTGCTATTATGCTCCATAAACGTCCTCCTTCTGAATTATTATTGCCTATAAATAGCAAAAACTCTCATCCTGCTCAGGGACGAGAGTATATTCCCGCGGTACCACCCTTATTGACAAATATAATAATGGTGGAGCTAGAGGGATTCGAACCCTCGACCTCTTGAATGCCATTCAAGCGCGCTCCCAACTGCGCCATAGCCCCACATTTGTCCACTCTATTGATGATAACGGTATCTCCGTTACAGGCTTATCACCTGTAAAGCTTCCCGGCGAGTTCGACATCTGCTGCCGCCTTGCACCAACCGGCGGCTCTCTGCTAGATATGCCTACTACTCCGGTTCCTCGCTTTTGCATATAAAGTTGACATAGAGAATTATAGGATAGTTATTGGGAGAAGTCAACAAAAAATGCAGCCAAGTTATGCAGGTTCACTGACTATATTATGATGAAATATATGTTTTATAGATGGCGGTAGATGGTTCGCACCGATACCCCCAACACCTCAGCGGCTTTGGCTATTTTATTGTCACAGTCGTTTAATACCGATCTGATTATTTTGCGCTCTATGCGGGTGAGGGCATCTTTAAGAGTTTCATTGGGGCGGAGAGTACATTCGTCATATTTTATGGGCTCTTCGCAGAATACAAAATGTTCGGGAGACATCCAGCGTTCATTGCCATTGAGGACCAGAGCCTGCTTCACCACATTCTCCAATTCCCTTATGTTGCCGGGCCAGTGATAGCTTAACAGTTTGCGGGCTGCCTCGGGGGTCAGCATGGGTACATTTTCTGTATTCGAGTAGCGGCTGATAAAGTAATGGGTCAGGGGAATTATATCCTCGGGTCTTTCCCTTAAAGGAGGCAGTTCCAGATTTATTACATTCAGCCGGTAGAATAGATCAGCCCTGAATTCCCCGCGTTCCACCATGGCTTTAAGAGGTTGGTTGCTGGCGGCAACGATACGGACATCCACTTGGATGGGACGGTTTCCTCCCACCCGCTGAAACTCGCCTTCCTGCAGGGCCAGTAACAGCTTACCTTGAGCGGAAGGACTTAAAATGGAGAGTTCATCCAAGAATAAGGTGCCCTTGTCGGCCATTTCCAATTGGCCCTTTTTCTGCTGAGTTGCGCCGGTAAAGGCACCTTTCTCATAGCCGAACAGTTCACTTTCGATCAGATGTTCAGGCAGAGCTGCGCAATTCAGCCAGACGAAGGGAGCGTCTTTGCGGTTGCTGTATTCGTGAATGGCCTTGGCCAGCAGACTTTTGCCGGTGCCGGTTTCTCCATAAATGGTTATAGTGTAATCACTTTTGGCTATTTTCTTTAACAGGGCCTCGATTTTACGCATTTTAGGATTATTGCTGCATAGTATGTTATTGGGCGGATTCCGTTTGACCAGAGCGCGCAGACTCCTGTTTTCTTCTATCAGATGCCATACTTTCAGGGCCCGGTCTACGGAAACCCGCAGGTCATCTATCTCAAAAGGCTTGGTAAGGTAATCGAAGGCTCCGTCGCGCATGGCTTCCACAGCTGCTTTTATGGTAGCAAAAGCGGTGAGCATTATAATGATCGCATCGGGATCCTGAGCCTTTATTCGTTTCAAAACCTCCATTCCATCCATTTTCGGCATGCGTATGTCCATGATAGTAATGGCGACCCGGTGGTTCAGAATATAATCCAGAGCTTTCTGCCCGTTATCTACGGTTACCACATCCAGGTCAGCTGCACGCAGCACCTTAGCCAGCAGCAGCCGGATATTTTCTTCATCGCCGGCAACCAGTATCAGAGGTTTGTCACGCTGGTTAGCCACCTTTTTACCCCCTGTCTCTGATGGGCAATCTGATGATAAAAGTAGAACCCTGTCCCGGTTCACTTTTAACCTCTATATATCCGTAATGCTGACTGATAATACTGTGAACCAGGGCCAGGCCAAGACCATTTCCCTCCAGTTTGGTGGTAAAGAAAGGATCAAATATGCGCTCAATCTTGTCAGGAGGAATTCCGGAACCAGTATCGGTTACCTGGATCTGTACCCAGTCTCCTTGCCGGGAAGTATCCACATATATATAACCACTGTTGTCCAGGGCTTGATAGGCGTTGTACAGCAAATTCATCATTACCTGCTTGAGCCGTTCGGCTTCCCCCCAAATCAAAGGGAGATCAGGTTCCAGGTGCACTTTTACATATGCCTGGGGCAGGTATTTTTCCATATTGAAAGCTTCCACGGACTGTCTCACCACATCATTTATCTGCAGGGCATAATAGGGAGTGGAGTTGGGATTACGGGCGGTATTAAGCAATTCCTGACTGAGCCGGCTCAAACGGTCCACTTCTTTAATGATGATTTCCAGGTATTCCTGGTTCGCATCGTCCTGATCAAGATTTTGTTGAATGATCCTGGCAAAACCTTTGATGGCGCTGAGAGGATTTCTCAATTCATGGGCAATGCCTACAGCCAGTTCCCCTATTGCGGTGAGTTTTTCCTGCCTTTGTACCAGCCTTTGCATGCGGCGGGTTTCGGTTACATCTTCCAACAGCATGATAACACCGATGTGATTCCCTTCCTTGTCACGCAGAACGGAAACATGAGGATTAAGGAGCACCTTGTTGCCGTTGCGCAGGGTAAAGCTTATATCCTGACCGCAGAAAGTCTTCCCGGTTTTTAATACATGATGGAAGCGTTTTTGTATGCGGTGTTCTTCCTCCGGTGCCATTTTGTAATAATATTTGGTGCCCAGTACTTGTTCCTTGGTCAGGCCGAACATCATCTCCGCAGCCTTGTTAAAGCGGTGAACATTGCCCTCAGCATCGGTTACTATTACTGCGGTGGCAATGCTCTCCATCACCTGTTCATCATCCAGCGGAAATTGAACATTGCGCAGCAGCATGTGGCTGTTTTCAGCTGTCTTCATGTGGTCATTCATAACCATTCCCCCTTGGTAAAAGGCCCCACCAGTACGTACACAGCTCTTCTTGTTTTCACCATCCTAACACCATGTTATTACTTGTATATACAACCACCGGGCAGAATAGTATAGTCTTTCCAGTTTATGGTGGGGACAGCAGGGCAGGAGGCATTCCTTGGGGATGGGAATGTTTCCTGCCTGCTGTGCTCCTGCCCTTACTGCATTACTGGCCTTTAAACCGGGGCTTGCGGTTTTCCACGAAAGCCTGCGCTCCTTCCTTAATGTCTGAACTCTGCAGGCATTTTACATTCTCCTCCACCGTAATGACTTCAAATTGTTTATCCAGCAAAGTTAGGCTTTGGACGATACTGGCTTTAGCTGCTCTCACGGCCAGGGGAGCGTTGCCGGCAATTGTTTTGGCGGTTTTCAGGGCTTTTTCCAGGAGTTCCTCCTGGCTGAATACCTGATTTACAATACCCATGGCACAGGCCTGCTGGGCAGTGTACATCCTGCCGGTCAGTATCATTTCCATAGCCCGGTGCTTTCCGGCCAGGCGAGGAAGGCGGATGGTGCCTCCCGCTGCAGGTATCAGGCCGATTTTCACCTCGGGAGTGCCGAACATAGCTTTATCCGAGGCATATACTATATCACAGGCCAGCACCATTTCACAGCCGCCGCCGGCTGCAAAGCCGTCTACCACCGCAATTACCGGTTTGGGGCAGTACTCGATTCTGTTGACTAACTGCTGTACTTCAAAAGTTTTGCCGCTTAAATAGGAAAAGTCAACGTTTTCTCCCTGCACCATAAGGTTGATATCATAGCCGGCAAAAAATATATGGCCGGCCGCACCTTTGATAACTATGACCCTTACTTCGCCGTCTTGTTCCATTTCATCCATCTTGCGGTGAAAATCCTTTATAAAATCAGCGTCTATAGTCACCTGGTTAAAGGTAACCAAAGCTATCTGATCATTCTTTTCCCAGCTGACTTTTTCGCTCATCCCCATGCACCTCCTTGATTATGGTCTGACCTGGTTGCGTTCATGCGTAGAGCAGCTTGTTGAATTCGAACTTCAGCCAATCCCGAAAATCAGGGTGAGCCAGACGAATCAGTTCCTCCGCCCGGGAGTTGATACTGCGGCCTTTCAAATAGGTAATTCCATATTCGGTAACAATATATTGGGTATCTTGCCGGCCGACGGTTACAAAATGGTTGATAGCCGGTACAATGGTGGATTGGACTTTTCCTTCCGGATCGGTGTAGGTGGAACGGATAGCGATAAAGGATTTGCCCCCCGGAGACACCCAGCTGGCTTCCACAAAATTAGCTTCTCCGGCCGTATGGGGGTACTGCCTGAAGGCTTCCGGTATGGAGGCGCATTGTCCGGACAGATCCACTTCCCGGGCTGTGTTGATGGATATCAGTTTGCTGTTCAGAGATGCAATTTGCGGATCGACTATGGATTCTGCCCCCCAAACTTCGATCATGGGATTCCTGTTTACAAAGTTATATAAATCCTGGGAGCCTAGCACGAAAGAAGTCATCCATTTACCGGGCATGTAAGTCTTTTCCCGGGAGGTTATCACTCCCCGCAGGTACAAGTCCATAAAACAGTCGCTGAGCATCTCCGTATGAACGCTCAAGTCTTTTTTGTCACCCAGGAATCTGCCGACGGTATCGGGAAGTCCGCCCATGCCTAACTGCAGGCAGGCACCATCAGGGATTTGTTCCGCAATATAGCCGGCAATGATTTCATCCTCTTTGGTAACCGGGATTTCCGGCGGGCTGTACAGAGGTATAGTATTTTCCACCACTGCGTCAACTTCACTGATATGCAGATGATTGTTGCCATGTACACAGGGCATATTCTGGTTTACTTCCAGCAGGATAGTGGGGCGGGGAGTCTGCTTGGCGATGGCATAGGCGTAATCAGGATTGGTGCCGGTGCTGAAAAAACCGCTTTTGTCCATGGGCGACACGGTAAACATAACTACATTCAGGTTGTCTTGCGCCAGTAGAGGAGCCTCATCGTCAAACTGGACCTGATTGATTCTTTTTACTACCTCAGGATCAGTCATTGCCGGACAGCTTACATTTAAGGCATTAAGATATACCAGATTTCTGACTTGGTCTTTTTTGATTCTTTGGGCAAGGGCTGCCACCAGTGCCGCCGGCTGCCCGTTGGCCAAGGGAACTATGATTCTATCGCCGTCTTTTATCAGCTTGACAGCTTCCTCAGGCAAGGTCAGCTTCTGCTTATACATTTCCTGCCATTTGTGCATTCCTGTTCCCTCCTTTTACCCATACTACTTTTTCTTTACTTTCTGGCGGGGACCCATGATAGCCGTAGCTATCATGTTCAGCTGAATGTCGTAAGTCCCGCCGCCGATTTCGATTATTTTGGCGTCCCGGTAGCTTCTCTGCACCGGGTATTCGGAACAAACGCCGTAACCGCCGAATATGCTGATAGCTGCATCGGCATTTCTTACCAGGGCTTTGCTTAAGAATGCTTTACCAACGGAAATATCCAATATGGCCGGGATCTGGCCGGTATCTATCAGCCAGGCCATCCTGTAAAACAGGTATTTGGCCGCTTCGATATCTATCTTCATTTCCGCCAGGCGATGGCGGATGGCCTGGAAGTTGCCGATAGGTTCACCAAACTGGTATCTTTGCTGAGCGTATTCCTTGCACAGGTTCAAATTGTATTCCATGGTACCTATGGCGAAGCCCATGCCGGTCCGCTCCCAGTGCAGGGTGGTGTTCGCCACCAGGGCCCCCATGCCTTCACCGCCCAGGAGGTTTTCTTCCGGTATGATGCAGTCTTCGAAAACAAGTTCGCTGGTGGGCGAAGAGCGCATACCCATTTTGTCGATCTTCTTGCCCCGGCTGAATCCCGGAAAATCCTTTTCAAAAATGAAAGCGCTGATTCCCAAAGGCCCTTTGCTGGGATCGGTTACCGCTAAAACTATACCCATATCGCAGATAGGGCCGTTGGTAATAAACATTTTGGTGCCGTTAAGAACATAATGATCGCCTTTTTTGACGGCGCGAGTGCGCATATTGAAAGCATCGGAGCCGGAATCAGGTTCGGTCAGGGCAAAACAGCTTATCAGTTCGCCGGAGACAATACCGGGCAGGTATTTTTTCTTCTGTTCTTCGGTGCCGTGTTTAAGAATACCCACCGTGCCGATCCCATCCGATGCTCCCCAGGAAAGAAGGGAACCCAGACAGCCCCCGCCCCGGGCCCAGGCCTGCCGGGTTAAGAGCACATCCATAGCGGAAAGGCCCAATCCTCCATATTCTTCGGGTACATAAGGGGCCAACAGATTAAGGTCAGCCATCTTCTTCCAAACTTCCGGAGGAAGAAAAGTCTGGTTTTCATCCATTTCCCGTGTCAAGGGTGCGATTTCATTACGGGCGAAATCCTCCACCATTTCCACCAGCTGGTGCTGTTCTTTGGTCAATGTAAAATCCAATGCCATGCGCCTCCTTTCCAGGCGTATCTCAGTCTCCCCCAAAACCATCCAGGTTCCGGCTGTATAGCTTACTGCCTGCAGACCCCTTAATCGGCTATCGGCGCAAAGTGGTCAATGTCCAGAATAGTGTTGGTGGTTTTTTCTGCAAACACAGCTTTTACTCTCATACCGATTTCGACCTGGTCCGGTTCAACTTCTCCCAAGATGTGGGTCAGAGGGGTATCAGCACCGTCCAGTTTTATCTGGGCCAGAACATAAGGAGGTTTCAAAGGCAGGTGTCTATCGTAATAGCGCACGACCGCATAATTGGTGACCACTCCTTCATTGCCTAGTTCCACCCAGTTTTCATCCAATTTGGTCAAATCCCGTTCGCAGTACTCCCGGGGAGGAACATAGACCTTGTTGCATTCCGGACATCTGACTCCCAGAATTTTGCGGTCATCCCGCAGGGATATGATGAAACGGGAACCAACCCGACCCGCAAAATACTGTACAGGAAGAACCATTTTGCCAAACATCACAAAACAATCTTTGGTATCATCTCTTCTTAAACCCGTCACAGCTATCCCTCCTTAATCATCGATCTCAAAATAGAGCAGGTCATCAATCCCGCCTGTCCTGACCTCGTTCCAGACCGGACGAACTCTCATGCCTCTTTTGATCCGGTGGGTGTCTTTGGGGTTAAGGTCAAAAGACAAGCATTCACCGGGGGTAGAACCATCCATCCATAGATAGAGGGTGACATAGGGAGTGGAACGTACTTTGCCGGTGAGGGGATCAGGGCTGGCATAATAAACGACGTCCATGTTGGCTACTGTTCCCTTGGGGCCGATTTCTATGAATTCATCAGAGCGCACTACGCATTCAGCGCACACCTCCCGGGGAGGTACCTGGGTACGGCCGCAGGAAGGACAACGGGAGGCGTAGAACTTTTTCTCCTTCAGGCCTTTGAACCACTTGCCCATATGAGGACCGGTGGCAAAGCGCTGATCAATGGAAGTGCTGGTTTTCAAGGAGATCAATTCCTCGGCTTTTGGCTCGTCGCCTGCTGCCTTGAACTTCTTGAAAGCTTTGGGTACAATACCGGTCATTATGCTGATGTCGCCGTTTACCTTGAATTTTCCCGCTGACAAAGCAGTACCCAAATCAATTTTTCCCAGGGTTCCGCCTATGAAAGTTTGAGCATCAGCGGTAATGGTAACGGAACAGGGCGGCAGGTCGCCGCTGATTTTTTCAACTTTCAGGGTTTCCTGCTGTATGGTAACAACCCATTTGCCGCCGCCCTCGCCGGTGATATCGTAGCCGATTGTTACATCTACATCCTTAACCTGGTCGGGCCTGAAGCGCTCTGGCATAGTGTCAAATATGGCCTCTACATTGGTTCCAAAGTATTCGGTCATCTTATCTCCCTCCTACCAGTCTAGGTCTTTCTCAAGCATGATCAGAACGGTCCACATGGTTCCGCCGAAGCCTGAAGCTAAGGCATGTTTAACTTCTTTCTTGATCTGATGGGCTCCGGCATCGCCCCGGATCTGCAGGGCTGCTTCAGCCACTCTGGCCATAGCCGTAGCTCCGATGGGATTGGAAGAGGTTACACCGCCGGAGGGATTCAGGGGCAGCTTGCCATCTATAGTCAGTTCATCATTTTCCACCATGCGGATATGTTCGTCACCTTCAAGCAGCAAGAATTCACGAATCCAGTCCAATCCCCACCAAGCGGAAGGGTCATACATCTCAAAAACATCGAAGTATTCAACCGGGTCAGTAATGCCGTTGCGGGCAAACAGTTCGGTTGCTGCCCGGTGGTGACTGGTTTCCGGCCTTTCATAGGCATAGTTGTTGGCCACCGTTTCTTCCTTGTGCACAGCGATATGGTCTCTGATCCAAACCGGACGGGAGGTGATAGCTTTGGCTTTTTCTTCGCAGGCGAATATCATGGCACAAGCCCCGTCACTCTGGGAACACATGTGAATCAGCCGGAGTTCTCCTACCAGGGGCGGCGAGGTTTTCATAAGGTCTTCCATCTGCTCATATTCAAGTCCAAACCTGCGATGAGCCCGGGGATTGAGGGTAGCATGTTTATCCATCATAATGCGGAGTTTCATGGCTGCCCGGCGGGCACGGTCTTCGCCGAATTCATCGATGATATTGTTGGCCTCGGCGCTGGTCAGGGCACCGGTCTGCTGGTGCCGGTACCAGAGAGGATCAGCCATATTGGTTATCCCTGCCGTGGTACTCCCGGCTTCCTGCAGTTTTTCAAAGCCTATAGCCAGAACTACATCATACATTCCTGAGGCTACCAGATTATCAGCGGCGCAGACCAGAGTGGTGCCGGTAGTGCCTCCGGTGGTAATACGGAATTGGGGTTTGCCAAAGGCCCCAGTGCCCAGCACGTGCCACAGGTCAGGCTGGTGAACGCTTTCGAACAATTCCATATTGCCGTGCACGATGCAATCTATATCATCAAGGGTTAAGTTGGCATCCTTAAGGGCAGCCCTAAAAGCTTCATTAATCATTTCCGGCTGGTTTTGGTGCTCCTTGTGGCTGGAGTATTCGGTCTGGCCGATACCAACGATGGCTACGTTCCGGTTTTTCCTGGCCATTGAGCTTCCCCCCTTATCTTTCCAGGACCACTACGGTATGGAACTGACCGGCTCCGCCAGTGGTGCTATGCACCACAGCGCAGTTTACATCTGCTGCCTGGTGTTCCCCGGCCTTGCCCTGCAGCTGCAGAACTGCTTCTACTACTCCGTAAAGGCCGCCGATCATCAGCGGTCTGCCGGCGAGCATGCCCCCGGACAGGTTCACATTGTACTGGGCCGGTCCATAATCATCGATGAACTTGCCTCCCATACCCTCATCACACAACCCCAGCCCTTCCAGCCACAGGGGCTGCTGGTAAGCGTAACAATCCATCAGCTCGACCAAATCCACTTTCTTTCTGGGATTTTTTATGCCCGCCATCTTGTAGGCTTGAGCAGCAGCCCGCTTGAGGGCAAAATTGCTTGCCAGATCGCGGTCGCCTAAAAAGTAGCTGTCCATGCAGTTGCCGAAGCCGGTGATCCATACCGGATTGTCAGTAAATTCATAAGCCCGTTTTTCCGAGGCCAATAACAATGCCACCGCGCCATCGGATACCGGATAAGCATGCAGGGTTCTGATAGGATCGCAAAGCATGGGTGAATTCATTACATCGCCCAGTTCCAGCTGTCTGGTTTCATTGGCATAGGGATTTCGGGCCGCCCATTGTCTGGCTCTTACCACTACTTTGGCCAGCTGTTCTTCGGTTATCTTGGCTTTGTTCATATAGGCGCGAGCCTGAAGTCCAGCCGCATTTAGAAAGTCAAGCCCCAGGCAGCGGCAGTAGAAAGGATCATAGGCCTGATTGGTGATTACATTGCGGCTTTCTGCCTGGGATTCCTTGCAGTGAGCCGGGAAATAAACCACTTCATCGTGACCGGACAGCATCAGGGACATGGCATAGCCTATTCCGTTAAGACCTTCCTGGGCCATCTTATCTTCGCCCCGGTAGTGGGCACCAATAGCATCGCATACGCCATTGTTGGATATGGTACGCGCATCAAAGAAATCATCCGAGCAGGAAACAATGTTGTTAACTCCTTTTTCACCGCCGAAAACAAAGCCGGTTTGCCGCTGAATATCTTCCAGAACGTCCAGGAGCATGCCCTGAAAACGCTTATACCATATATCTGATTCGATTTTGTGCTGGGCAACCGCACATATAGCAACTCTTTTCATCTCTATACCCGCCTCCTTTGGGTTAGTTCTGGGCAAAACTGTCCTTACATCATCAATGCCTGGTTTGATATCATCACACCGGTAACCACCCCCTTTAATCAGTGTGAAAATATGGCGTATCGTGTACGGTAGGGGCAGACGACCCTGTCTGCCCGTTCCTACGCGGGGCGATGTGGGCATCGCCACCTACGGGCCTTAGCGGAAGTTTTAGCTTCAGACTTATGTGTCATCGCTATGAAAGGAATTCTTAATTGTCATTGCGAGCCCCGGCAGGGGCGTGGCAATCTCATTCAAATCAGCCGGGCCAACCGGTTGAGATCACCACGTCGCTTCGCTCCTCGTGATGA
>Ga0134093_1003285_pt1 | contig 11636 bp, 8 predicted proteins | sample 4_1taG_FD_94452 | JGI IMG/M metagenome (GOLD analysis project Ga0134093, IMG submission 94452) | Switchgrass degrading microbial communities from high solid loading bioreactors in New Hampshire, USA - 4_13_20_68_A1 metaG | ecosystem: Engineered > Bioreactor > Semi-continuous > Anaerobic >...
CAGGTCGGGCAGGTCTCGGGCGATGTGCCTTTAGCCGCGCACGTCGCCCCGCACTCTCCGCATTTTTCGATGCGGGCGTATGTGATATCCTTTTTGCAGCCGAACGCTGCCTCCTCAAAAGAAATAGACAGCCTAAAATGTATGTCTTCGCCGCGCTGAGGCGCGTTTCTGCGGGCGCTGCTGGTCTGTGTTCCGCCGAAGAAACTGTTTAAAATGTCGCTGAAATCGAAACCGCCAAAGCCGCCGAAATCGCCGAATCCGCCGAAGCCTCCGCCCATCGACGGATCGACGCCTTCGTGGCCGTACTGGTCGTATCGCGCGCGCTTTTCAGGGTCGGAGAGCACCGCGTAAGCTTCGTTTATTTCCTTGAATTTCTGCTCCGCTTCCTTATCGCCCGGATTCATGTCCGGGTGGTATTTTTTCGCGAGCCTGCGATACGCTTTTTTTATCTCTTCTTCACTTGCGCCGCGCTCTACGCCCAGTACTTCGTAATAATCGCGCTTGTTTTCTGCCATAAGCTGTCCTTCCGATTTGATAAACATACCACGGGGATTAGGAGCCCAAAGGCGCCGCCTTCGGGTTCCTAATCCCTGCCACTTTTATTTTATTCCGATGCTGAGAAAAATTTATTTATTCTCGCCTGTCTTGTCTTCAAAGTCTGCGTTGTAGTAGCCTTCTCCGCCTTCGCCGCTTGTCGAGCCTTCGCTTGTTTGCGCGTCGCCTTGCGCGCCGGTCGAGCGGTAAATCTTTTCGGATATCTTGAAGAACGCTTTCTGAAGCGCTTCGGTATCGGCTTTGATCGCCGCGACGTCGTTGCCCTTCATCGTCTCTTTAAGCTTGTCTATCGCCGCGCGGACCTCTGACTTTTCGCTCTCCGAGACTTTGTCGCCAAGCTCGGTGAGCGTTTTTTCCGCCTGGAATATAGCAGAGTCCGCATGGTTTTTAGCCTCGGCAAGCTCTCTTCTCTTCTTGTCTTCCTCGGCGTATTTTTCCGCTTCTTTGATAGCGCGGTCTATGTCTTCCTTCGACATGTTGGTCGTCGAAGTGATGGTTATATGCTGCTCTTTGCCGGTTCCTTTATCTCTTGCGCTGACGTTTACGATGCCGTTTGCGTCGATGTCGAAGGTAACCTCAATCTGCGGCACGCCGCGCGGCGCCGGCGGTATGCCGTCGAGTATAAACCGGCCAAGCGTGACGTTGTCGGCAGCCATCTCGCGCTCGCCCTGGAGGACGTGGATTTCAACCGAAGTCTGGCCGTCCGCCGCGGTCGAGAAGATCTGCGACTTTCTTACCGGGATCGTGGTGTTGCGCTCAATAATGCGGGTGAACACGCCTCCGAGCGTTTCGATGCCGAGCGACAGCGGGGTAACGTCGAGCAGCAGCAGGTCTTTGACCTCGCCGCCGAGCACCGCCGCCTGTATCGCCGCGCCGATCGCGACGCACTCGTCGGGGTTGATGCCCTTAAACGGCTCTTTGCCGATAAACCTCTTGACAGCCTCCTGGACCGCGGGGATGCGGGTCGAGCCACCGACGAGCAGCACCTTGTCTATCTGCGAGGGAGACAAGCCCGCGTCGGCGAGCGCCTGCTTTGTCGGGCCCATAGTGGCCTCGACAAGGTCGGCGGTAAGCTCCTCGAACTTGGCGCGGGTAAGCGTCGCGTCGAGGTGCTTGGGCCCGTTTTCGTCGGCTGTGATAAACGGCAGGTTTATGTTGGTGGAAGTGACGGATGAAAGCTCGATCTTCGCTTTCTCGGCCGCTTCTTTAAGCCTCTGGAGAGCCATTTTGTCTTTGCGCAGATCGATGCCGCCGTTTTCTCGCGCAAAGTTTTCAGCCAGCCAGTCAATGATGCGCTGGTCGAAGTCGTCGCCGCCGAGCTTGTTGTTGCCGTTGGTTGCGAGAACTTCGAACACACCTTCGGATATCTCAAGAATTGAAACGTCGAATGTACCGCCGCCAAGGTCAAAGACCATAATCTTTTGGTCCTTCTCTTTGTCAAGGCCGTATGCGAGCGCGGCGGCCGTCGGCTCGTTTATGATGCGCTTGACGTCAAGGCCGGCGATTTTTCCCGCGTCCTTGGTCGCCTGGCGCTGCGAGTCGGTAAAGTACGCGGGAACCGTAATGACTGCTTCGGTAATCGTGGTGCCGAGATATGCCTCGGCGTCAGCCTTGAGCTTTTGCAGGATCATCGCGGATATTTCCTGCGGGGTGAAGGACTTGTCGTCTATACGGACCTTGTAGTCGGTACCCATGTGACGCTTAATGGACATGACAGTGCGGTCGGGGTTGGTGATAGCTTGGCGCTTCGCCACCTGGCCGACCATGCGCTCGCCTGTCTTCGAAAATGCCACGACCGAAGGGGTAGTGCGCTAACCTTCGGCGTTCGGGATGACTTTTGGCTCGCCGCCTTCAAAAACGGCGACGCACGAGTTAGTCGTACCTAAATCTATGCCTATGATTTTCCCCATATATTTCTCCTTGCTTTGATTTAGACTCAAGGGTAATGCCGTGTAAAATTAATATCAGCCGCGCCGCATAGCCGGCGCGGGGAAATTAGTTGGCAACTTTAACCATGGCGAACCGGAGCACGCGGTCGCCTTTTTTAAATCCGGGCTGGAACACTTCGGTGATCTCGCCCTCGCCGTGAGCGTCGCTTTCCTCGTGCATCACGGCGTAATGCAGGCTCGGGTCGAATTTATCCCCCGGCGCGCCGAAGCGTTCTATGCCCATCTTTTCAAACGCTTTGCCGAACATGTCGAAAGTCATCTTGATGCCTTCGAGCATTTTTTCAAAGTCGTTTGTGCCGGCGCTGATATTCAGCGCTCGTTCAAGGGCATCGTAAACCGGGAGTATCTCCTTTAGCACATCCGCGTAAGCGTCCACATATATTGCTTGCTTTTCCGCGGCGGTGCGCTTGCGGTAATTTTCATACTCGGCATATAGCCTTACAAATCTGTTTTTTTCATCGTCCAGCGTGGCGCGGAGCTTTTCAAGCTCGCCGGAAAGGCGCTTTATTTCGCCTTCAAGCTTGCGCACCTCTTCCATCTCGCCACTGCCCGGTTTTGCCTCATCTTTTTTGCCTTCCGCCTCACAGCCGGCAGCCCCTTCACCTTCGGATTTGCCTGCATCGGCAGCCTCGGGCTGGGCCTCTTGCGGCGTGGCTGCACAATCGCATTCGCAGGCCGGCGCCTGATGGGCCTCGCCTTCGGGAGGCTTCGGGGTTTCGGCTGCGTCCGCGGCAGCTGAGTTGTCAGCTGTATTTTCCTGCGCAGTCATATCAAGCTCGCGCTCGCTACCATTGTTCATGATTCCGTTTTCCCTTTCGTTTACCCTTTCAATATATTTTAGTACCGCTGCAAGGCTAATCTTCCGGCGGCTTTATATAAGCCTCATCGTCCGGCGCAGTTGAAAGCCCGGGAATAATACCTGCCGCCCTTTTCGATATGCAGTCGGCTAGGTGTTCCACTGTCGCGATTACCCTGCTGTAGTCCATGCGGCAGGGGCCCAGCACCCCGATTGCGCCGACGACGCGGCCTCCCCGCCTTATTTTTCGGAATATGAGCGATGAATTATGCATTACCTCGACACGGCTTTCGCCGCCGATTATCACTTGCGTACTGTCGGCGTCGCGTTCTGATATGATGTTTAGTATATCTTCTTTCCGCTCGAGCATTTTAAGCAGTTCTTTAAAGCGCTCTACGTCTGAATACTCGGGGTATTGGAGTAGCAAGTTTATACCCTCTACATGCAGGTCGCCGCTGTCGATCTCGCCCACTGCATCGTAAATGTACCTTATAATCGACGATACGAGCTGCTCATACTCCGACAGGCGGCTTGTCAGCTCCATTATCACCGGCAGCGTTATCCTTTCCACCGGAATGCCTGTCAGGTATGCGTTAAGCTCTATCTCCAACGTGCGCAGCATCTCGTCGGTCACGACCATGGGCGAGCGCACATACTTGGTCTTTACGATGTCGGTGCTCGTTACCAAAACGAGAAGGAATGTCTGCGTATCAAGGTAAAGCAGCCTTATATGCGTGATTACGACTTCATGCTGCGGGGGCTTTACCGTCAGCGATGTGTAGTTTGTCAGCGAAGAGACGAGCTTGGTCGCCGCCTCGAGGAGCTTGTCAAGCTCCTCAATCTTTGACTTCATGAGGTTGTTGAGCTGACGGAGTTCCGCCGACGTGAGCCGGTATTTTTCCATGAGGCTGTTGACATAAAACCGGTAGCCGCGCTCGGATGGGATTCGCCCAGCCGAAGCGTGCGGCTGCTCGAGGTATCCTAGAGCCTCAAGTTCGGCCATCTCGTTGCGTATCGTAGCGCTCGACAGCGTGATGTGCTGATGTTGCGCGAGGTATTTGGAGCCGACTGGACCCCCTACTCTGATATGCGCATTAACTATCGCGTGCAGAATTTTCTTTTTGCGCTCGTCAAGTTCCCCAAACTCGGCATTCATGCTCCGTCACCCCGCTTTCATACGAAATTTAGCACTCGTGCGCTTTAAGTGCTAACAGGCATTATAAAATATATCATTATTTTCCCATTATTTCAAGATGTTTTGTGATTAGATTTGTTAATTATTTGTAAAGCCCATATTGCCGTGTGCCAAATTGAGGACAGTCGCGCTTTGCCGCCTTACAAAGGACAACTTTCACTTGCAAAGCGCGCAGAGGGGTGATATAATAAAATAATGTATCAAAATGCGGCGCCTTGGGCCGGCTAAATACAGTATTGAGGTGAATTTCGTGCCCAACAAAAGCGGCGAGAGCGTTCACAAAGGACACAGGAACCGACTTCGAGCAAGGTTTTTGAGAGAAGGACTAGCAAGCTTCGAGCATCACAACATGCTCGAGCTACTGTTATTTTATGCGGTGCCGCGGCGCGACACGAACGAGCTTGCGCACCGCCTCATAGACCGCTACGGATCGCTTTCGGGCGTGTTCGACGCCGACGTGGACGAGCTGGTCCGCGGCGCGGGGCTCAGCGAGAGCACCGCCGCGCTTATTAAGCTTGTGCCCGCGCTAGCGCGCGAGTACCTGCTCGACCGCGGGGCTCGCGCCTCTGATCTCGACAGCTTTGAGAAAATCGGCGCATATCTTTGCGACTATTTTATGGGATTCTCCCGCGAGGTCACCGTGGTGATGCCGATATCTGCGGGCGGCTCGCCGGGCTCGCCTGTGGCAATCAGCGAAGGTACGCCCGACGGCTGCCTGCTTGAGATGCGCAAGATTGCCGAATGCCTAATACGCGCGAATGCGTGCTCGTTTATTTTGGCGCACAACCATACGGGCACTAACGCTGAGCCTTCGGACGCCGATATAGTGGCGACAAAGCTTGTGAGCGAGACATTTGCGCGGCTGGGTATACCGCTTAGGGAGCATTATGTGGTCTCCGGCCGCAGCTATAAGCGTTGTTTTTCGTACATACCAGATTTATATGCTTAAAAAGCTTTGCGGGCAGCCGCCCGCCAAAAAAACCCTTTTGGGGCAGTTACGATGAAAGAAAACAGGTTTAAAATAAGAAGCGACTTTAAGCCCGCCGGCGGTCAGCCGGAAGCGATAGAAAAGCTCGTTGACGGCGTGCTGCTCGGGTATAGGGAGCAAACGCTTTTAGGCGTCACCGGCTCGGGCAAGACGTTTACAATGGCAAATGTCATCGAACGGCTGCAGCGCCCGACGCTTGTGCTTTCGCACAACAAAACGCTCGCCGCCCAGCTTTGCTCCGAGTTCCGCGAGTTTTTCCCAGACAACGCCGTTGAGTTTTTCGTCTCATATTACGATTATTACCAGCCGGAGGCATATATTCCCGGCAAAGACCTTTATATAGAAAAAGACGCGCTTATTAACGACGAGATAGACAAGCTCCGCCACAGCGCTACCTCTGCGCTGTTCGAGCGCCGCGACGTAATTATCGTGGCGAGCGTGTCTTGCATCTACAGCTTGGGCGACCCGGCGACTTATACGAAGCTAATGATTTCGCTGCGCCCTGGCATGGTAATGGAGCGCGACGACCTCATCCAGCGGCTCATCTCGATCTCATACGAGCGCAACGACATAAATTTTACACGCGGCAAATTCCGCGTGCGTGGCGACGTGGTGGAGATTTTCCCAGCGTCGTCGACCGACAAAGTCGTGCGCGTCGAGTTCTTCGGAGAGGAAATAGAGCGGCTGACCGAAATCGACGTCCTAACCGGCGAAATCCTGCGCGAGCTGCGCTATGCGTCTATATTCCCCGCGACGCACTATGCTATCGACGAGGAGCGGCGCGAGCAGGCTCTGCGCGAGATTGAGGCTGAGCTTGAGGAACGTGTCGCATATTTCAAAAGCCAGGGCAAGCTGGTCGAAGCGCAGCGCATCGAGGAGCGCACACGCTACGACATGGAGATGATACGCGAGATAGGCTACTGCCCCGGCGTCGAAAACTACTCTCGCATACTCGCGGGCAGGCCGCCGGGCTCGACTCCCTATACGCTGCTCGACTATTTCCCCGATGATTACCTTATATTCATCGACGAGTCACACGTCACCATCCCGCAGCTGCGAGGAATGAGCGGCGGCGACTACAGCCGCAAAAAGAACCTTGTAGATTACGGGTTCAGGCTTCCTTCGGCGTTCGACAACCGCCCGCTTTTCTTTGATGAGTTCCTCGAGAAGATGGGCACGGTCATATATGTCAGTGCGACGCCGTCTGAGTTCGAGCGCTCGCGCTCGGGCCAAGTCGTTGAGCAAATTATAAGGCCGACCGGGCTTGTCGACCCCGAGGTCGAGGTGCGCCCGGTCGACGGGCAGGTGCTCGACCTGATGCGCGAGATAAAAGAGCGGGTCGAAAAAGGCGAGCGCGTGCTTGTCACCACGCTTACGAAGAAAATGGCCGAGGACTTAACCGAGTTCCTCGAGATGAACGGCATACGCGTACGCTATATGCACCACGAAATCGACACTATCGAACGCATGGAGATTGTGCGCGATCTGCGGCTCGGCGTGTTCGACGTGCTTGTAGGGATTAACCTTCTGCGCGAGGGCCTCGATATACCCGAGGTATCGCTGGTCGCTATCCTCGATGCCGATAAAGAAGGATTTTTGCGGTCGGAAGTCTCGCTTATCCAGACGATCGGACGCGCCGCGCGCAACGCCGAGGGCAAGGTCATTATGTATGCCGACAAGATTACCCCGTCGATGCGGCGCGCTATCGACGAGACCAACCGCCGCCGACAGATTCAGCAGGATTACAACAGAAAGCACGGCATCGAGCCGCAGACGATAAAGAAAGCGGTGCGCGACATAATAGAGATAGGCAAAAAGGAAGCCGAGGCGGCAAAGCCGCTGCCGAAGCTGCCGTCACAAAAGAGGCTCCCGAAAGAAGAAAAAGAGCGGCTTATTGCGGAGCTTACAAAAGAGATGAAAGAAGCCGCTCGGAAGCTCGAGTTCGAGCGCGCCGCATATCTGCGCGACCGCATCGCGGAGCTTTCAAAAATGTAAAGCCCTCTCTGTGGTATTAAATTTAAATTAAAGGGAAACGGGTAGATGTCTAGCCAATATATAAAAATACGCGGGGCACGCGTGCATAATTTGAAAAACGTAGACGTAGATATACCGCGCGACAAACTCGTGGTGTTCACCGGGCTTTCCGGCTCGGGCAAATCGTCTTTGGCGTTCGACACGCTTTACGCCGAGGGGCACCGGAGGTTTGTCGAGTCGCTTTCGTCTTATGCGCGGATGTTTTTAGGACAGCTTGACAAGCCGGACGTCGACTCGATTGAGGGGCTGTCCCCAGCGATTTCGATTGACCAGAAAACCACGTCCCGAAATCCGCGCTCCACGGTCGGGACGGTTACCGAAATATACGACTACCTGCGCCTGCTTTACGCGCGTATCGGCATACCGCACTGCCCTATCTGCGGCAGGGAGATCCGCCAGCAAAGCGTCGACCAAATACTTGACCAAATCATGTCGCTGCCCGAAGGCACGCGCTTTATGGTGCTCGCGCCGGTCGTGCGCGGCAAAAAGGGCATGCACGAGAAAGTGTTCGACGACGCGAGGAAAAACGGTTTTGTGCGCGTGCGGGTCGACGGCTACCTTTACGACCTTTCATCCCCGCCGGAGCTTGAGAAAAACAAAAAGCACAACATCGAGATTGTCGTCGACCGGCTTGTGATGCGCCCCGACTTGCGCTCGAGGCTTTCCGACTCGGTGGAAAGCGCGCTTGGGCTTTCGGACGGCAGCGTTATAATCTCGATTGTCCCGCGTGAGGGCGAGCCGCTGCCGCCGGGGGTTGAGGGTGAGATGTCGTTTTCGCAGAATTACGCCTGCGAGGAGCATGGCATAAGCATCGGCGAGCTTGCGCCGAGGATGTTTTCTTTCAACAACCCCTACGGCGCCTGCGAGGAGTGCTCGGGGCTTGGCGAAATGCGGGTTATCTCGCTCGACCGCGTCATACCCGACAAAACCAAATCGCTGCGCGACGGCGCGATTGTCTGCAACGGGTTTAAGAGTATCGGCGAAAACAGCTGGATGGACCCGCTTTACGAGGCTGTCGGCAGAAAATACGGCTTTACGCTCGACACACCTATCTGCGAGATACCGCCCGAGGGGCTGAAAGTGCTCGCTTATGGGTCAAATACCGAAACTTTCGACGTCGTACGCGAGTATGAGGGTAAGGTCCGCTATCAAAGGGGCGTGCGGTTTGAAGGCATCATCAACATGATTCAGCGCCGGTACGAGCAGACGCACGACGAGTATTACGAAGAATTTGTCGAGAGCATTCCCTGCCCCAAATGCGGAGGCAAAAGGCTGAAGCCCGAGATACTTGCGGTAACCGTAGGCGGGCTTAACATCGCCGAGCTTTGCGACTTGCCCGTCACCGCGGCGAAAAAGTTTATTGAAGAATTAAAACTCACCGAAACCGAAGCTACCATCGCGCGCGACATACTAAAGGAGCTCAAGGCGCGGCTTGGGTTTTTGGAGAACGTGGGGCTTGATTACCTGACACTATCGCGCTCGGCGGGTACGCTGTCGGGCGGCGAGGCGCAGCGGATCAGGCTTGCCACGCAGATAGGCTCGTCTCTGATGGGAGTGCTTTACATCCTTGACGAGCCGAGCATCGGCCTTCACCAGCGCGACAACCATAAACTAATTGACACTCTAAAGCGTCTGCGCGACGTAGGCAACACAGTTATCGTCGTCGAGCATGACGAGGAGACGATGCTTGAGTCCGATTACATCGTCGACATCGGCCCGGGCGCAGGCGTGCATGGTGGGCAGATTGTGGCTGCAGGCACGCCCGCCGAGGTTATGGCTAACCCTGACTCGATAACCGGCGCGTACCTTTCGGGCAAAAAGCGCATCGAGGTCCCGAAAGAACGCCGGCCCGGTAATGGCAAGTTTTTGCGCGTCGTCGGCGCGCGGGAGAACAACCTCAAAAACATCACGGTCGACATCCCGCTCGGCATGTTCGTCTGCGTGACCGGCGTATCCGGCTCGGGCAAGTCGTCGCTCGTCAACTCTGTCCTTTACCGCGCCCTTGCGAAGGAGCTAAACCACGCATACGCTGCGCCCGGAAAGCACGACCGCATTGAGGGCATCGAGCACCTTGACAAAGTAATCGCGATCGACCAAAGCCCGATAGGCCGCACGCCGCGCTCTAACCCCGCGACTTACACCGGGCTGTTCAACGACATAAGGGAGCTTTTCGCGAGCACGCCCGACGCGAAAATGCGCGGCTACACCGCCAGCCGGTTCTCATTTAACCTCAAAGGCGGGCGCTGCGAAGCATGCGAAGGTGACGGCGTCAAGAGGATTGAGATGCACTTTTTGCCCGACGTATACGTCACCTGCGACGTTTGCCACGGCAAGCGCTACAACCGCGACACCCTCGAGTGCAAATACAAGGGCAAAAACATATATGAAGTGCTCGAGATGACAGCCGAGGAGGCTACCGAGTTTTTCGCCAATATCCCGCGGCTTTACCGAAAGCTCAAGACGCTTTGCGACGTCGGGCTTGGTTATATCCGGATAGGGCAGTCGTCGACCACGCTGTCGGGCGGCGAGGCGCAGCGCGTCAAGCTCGCGACCGAGCTTTCGCGCCGCAGCACGGGCAAGACGATATATATCCTCGACGAGCCGACGACCGGCCTTCACACCGCCGACGTTGATAGGTTGATTTCAGTCTTGCAAACGCTTGTCGACTCCGGCAACACCGTTGTGGTCATCGAGCACAACCTTGACGTTATCAAGACTGCGGATTATATAATCGACCTTGGGCCTGAGGGCGGCGACGCGGGCGGTGAAGTGGTCGCCACAGGCACGCCTGAAGAGGTGGCTATGTGCGAGCGCTCTTATACGGGCAAGTTCTTAAAAAAAGTGCTCGGCAAAAGCTGAGCCGGTCACCGTGCAATTTTTCCGCAACGGGGTCTTTGTTATGCCTTCCCATTCAATACATTTGCTTGTAGCGTATAATTTTGAGCCGAACGGCTCGCCCGAGTTTTATACCGGCTGCATTGCGCCCGACGCCGTGCGAGATCGCGAGGACAAAGACCGCACGCACCTGCGCGATTTGCCGGAACACGAGCGTCCCGGCGCGCTCGCGGGGCTTGCCCGCAAGCTTGACCTTAGCCGAGGCGAAAACCTTGGCGCCGTGCTGCACCTTTACACCGATATTCTTTGGGATACCTCGCACCTTAAGCGATACATTGAGTCGTACGGCGAGGGCTGGTTTCTGCCGTACCGGCACGAAACTGCTATCGCGGGCGCATGGATGTTCCACCACATGCCGCATATCCGCAGGCTTTGGGAGGTTGTCGCGGATGCCGCTGAAAAAGGTATTGGTTTTAATGCTTGCAAAGCAGTTTGTGAGGGCGTCTTCCCCGGTTGCGAAAAACTATGCGGCACACAGTGCGGCGATGTCAGGGGCATGATACTCTACAACTTTAACTGGAACAAAACCCACAATCCCGAGCCAAGCCAAGCGTTCCCTCCAAGCGTAATAAGCGAGTTCGCGAACCATGCCGCACGGTCTTTTGCCGAGTTTTTGAAAGAGTACGGGTTATAGGTTTTATGGGAGCATTCCCTTATAAGCTCCCACAATTCGTTAAAAAATTTGCGCCGCACTCCGGTTCCCTTATCCTTAGGGCGGCTTTAGCTGCACAAGTAAAATACCCCGCAGCCATAAAACTGCGGGGTTTATTTGTAGCTAATTACATAATTAAAACAGCGAAAGCTGGTTCGTCTCGGAAAGCCCGTCGAGCACGCCATTCTCGGCGAGGACGTCTATTACCGGCTTTGAGAGCCCCGCGCGGATGCGCAGGTCCTCAATCGAGTAAATCTCCTCTTTCGCCATGACCTCGGCGATGTTGCGAGCCGCCGTCTCGCCGATGCCGGCGAGCGAGGAGAACGGCAGCCGGATTTTGCCGTCCTCGGGCTTGAAGACAAATGCGTCCGACTTTTTGAGGTCTACCGGTAAAAACTCAAACCCGCGCGCGTAAAACTCGTTGACGAGCTGCAGCGTCGTCACCATCGCGGCTTCTTTTTGCGAAAGCTCGCCGTTCTTTTTGCTTGAGAGCTCCTCAAGCACGCGCTCGACTTCCCTTTTGCCGCGCATGACAAGCTGCGCTTCAAACCCGCCTGGTGCTACAGTGAACA
>Ga0134093_1003301_pt1 | contig 11608 bp, 11 predicted proteins | sample 4_1taG_FD_94452 | JGI IMG/M metagenome (GOLD analysis project Ga0134093, IMG submission 94452) | Switchgrass degrading microbial communities from high solid loading bioreactors in New Hampshire, USA - 4_13_20_68_A1 metaG | ecosystem: Engineered > Bioreactor > Semi-continuous > Anaerobic >...
ATAACTTAAAAGAAATAATAATTATTATTTCTTTTAAGTTTTATTCAAACTCCCGCTTATAGAAGCGTGAGACTTCTTGATGCCTGGGTTAAAATGTGGTATATACTTTGTATACGAACTTTTAAAAACGGCTGATTCTGAAATTAATGCTGCCTCTGATGATACGGCATTTGCTGCCGCAGGAACAGGTACATTGTAGTGCATCATTAGTTTAAAGTTTGCCTGGAGAGGCAAAAAAGCCGCAAGAGCTTGCAACACAATTCAAAATATAGGGAGAGATATAAAAGGTGAATAAACTTAAAGTTTTGATTGCTGATGATACTGCTCTTTATAGGAGAATTCTGACGGATGCAGTTAAAAATACCGGACATGCCACGGTAGAATATGCTGTATCAAATGGGGCTATTGTTATTGAACGTTTAAGACAGCACGACGATATTGATGTAGTATTGTTGGATGTTTTTATGCCTGAACTTGATGGGATTGATACCCTGAGGATTATAAAAAAGGAATTCCCTGATGTGGAAGTTATAATGATAAGCGGAGAAGCTTCCAGCAGTGCTGAAAATACCGTAGAAGCACTTAAACTTGGAGCTGTTGATTTTATAATGAAGCCAAAGGGAGAGGATGCTTCTGAAAATATTGATAAAATTACAAATAGCCTTAGGGGGCTTTTTGCTCTTATTAATGTAAAGAAGTGTTCAAAAAGTATTGAACAAATAACAGGAAGAAGAGTAAAAATTGTGCCAAAGCAGACGGAAGATGAAGATGTTGAAAAAAGCAGGACTAAAGAAAAGGCTGCCGACAAAAGCAAACCTTTAACAAAGGTTGATTTGATACTTATTGCGTCATCTACCGGAGGCCCTTCGGCTCTTGAAAAAGTACTGACTTGTATTCCTCACGACATAAAGAAACCTATACTTATAGTACAGCATATGCCTCCTGATTTTACAAAGGCTTTATCCAAAAGCCTGGACAGGAAATGTTCTATAAATGTTAAAGAGGGAGAGGATGGAGAGATAATAAAAGACGGTGGGGCAATTATTGCTCCCGGTGGCTTTCCTATGATAGTTGAGTCTGCAGACGGACGGAAGCAGATACGCCTTATAGATACGCCCCATGTAAACGGAGTGAAGCCTGCGGCTGACGTATTGTTTGAATCAGTATCAAGAGAATATTCCGGCAAAAATGTTTTAGTTGCCGTGCTTACCGGAATGGGAAGTGATGGAATGAGGGGTGTGGAAAAATTAAAAAATAGGTGCAATTGCTATTGCATTACTCAAAGCGAAAGAACATGTGTTGTATATGGCATGCCAAGAAGTGTTTATGAAAAAGGGCTGTCGGATGAATCCTTGGATATTGAGGATATTGGAGTACGTATAGTACAACTGGTATCAGGCATGAGCGGAATGTAATTCTGAAACATTTATGTATTATAAAGAAGACTCGATATGCCGAAATATAAAACAGAGTTTTTTACAGAGACGGAAAAAGGAGAAAAGCTATGAACAGAGAATTAATAGAACCTTTTTTAAACAGTGCCAGGGAAATTACAAGGCAAATGACGAAGCTGAATATTTCATGGGCAGAAGAGTCTTTTGAAGAAGAGAATGAGGTTTTTATAAACGGAGTAGTGTCGATTATTACATTTGCCGGTAAGATTAAAGGAAGGTTTTTGCTTGGCATTGACGCAGATACGGCACTTGATATGGCCCGAGATATAACAGGGGAATCAGTGGAAAGCTTAAAAGACCAAATGGCACTTGCTGTAATTTCTGAAATGAACAATATTATTGCTGGCGATGCAATAACATTTTTAAATAATAAGCTTAATTTAGGATTAAGACTTGCACCTCCTGTTGTTATGTCCGGCAAAGATCTAATTATTGCCATACCAAAACTAAAATCATATTCAACTAAAGGTTATGTAGGTTCAGGCAATATAACGGTTAATATTGCTTTTGAAGGAGGTGTATGATTGTGGAAATTAAGAACATAAATCCTTTTATTGATGCTTTAGAAAGCGTAATGAATCAATTCGGAATAACCGGTATAAAAAAAGGAAACTTGTATAATAAGGAATCAATGCATGTAGATGCAGATATAACTTCCTTTATAGGATTTGTTGGTGATATAAGGGGCAATATATCTTACTCAATGTCAAAGGAGACGGGCAAAAAGATTGTTTCTGCAATGATGATGGGGATGCCTGTTGATGAAATGGATGAAATGGCCAGAAGCGCAATAGGAGAACTTTCAAACATGATTACGGGAAATGCCTCAACAATTTTTTCGCTAAGTGGAATATTTGTTGATATAACACCTCCATCAATCGTTTTTGGACAAGACATATTTTTTATTATAAGTTCAGTACAGACAACAGCAATTGATCTGGACACACCTGCAGGTAAAATTGAAATTAACATAGCTATAGAATAAAAATATGAGAATCATTTAATTTTATTCACAAGCAAAAATAAGTAATATCAACTTATGCACAGTTTTATACACAAAATCCACAGCAATAATATTAACAAAAAGATTTCCTGTGGGTATAATGTTGATAACTTTGTGGATAAGTGCAGGATGCAATAATACCTATGGCAATAATATCAGATAAATGAGCAAGATTATGTTTGAAAATAATTATGTTGGGTATAAATATTATAATATAAGGTTCTGACAAGAAATTTTTGACTGCTCACAACACAAAAAAAATCATATACTTATTTTAAGCGTCAAAAAAGGAAAGACGAAAGGGGTTGTGGTTTATGAAATTTATTATTACCGGAAGAAATATTGATGTTACCCAGGGCTTGAAGGAGAGGATAACTAAAAAGCTCGGCAAGCTAGATAAGTTTTTTAATCAAGACACCGAAACCCACGTTACTTTAAGTGTCCAGAAAAACAGGCACATTGTTGAAGTTACCATACCTTTTAACGGAGTAGTAATAAGGGCAAGAAGCAAGCAGTGATATGTATACTTCTATTGATAAAGTAGTAGATATCGTTGAAAGACAAATAAGGAGATATAAAACAAGACTTGAAAAGCGCCTGCGGGAAGGGGCATTTAAAGCTGAAAACTTTACAATAAATAATGCAATAGAGGAAGAAAAGGAATTTAATCTGGTAAAAATAAAGAAATTTGCAATAAAACCAATGCCTGTTGAAGAAGCAATACTGCAGATGAATCTTCTAGGGCATGAGTTTTTTGTATTTATAAATTCAGAAACCAGCAAAACCAATGTAGTATATAAAAGGAAAGACGGAGCATATGGCCTTATTGAGCCTGAAGATTAGATAAGGAAAGAAAAATCAATAAAATATGAAAGTGACTCACAAAGCCTTGATTCAAGGCTTTGTGAGTCACTTTTTTGCTTTGAATAAATAGGACTTCATCTTTTATGACAGGGTACGAAGATGCCTGGTATCAACGAGACCGAACTTTAAAAAGAAGATGTGGAGATAGAATAGACATGTGGATTATTGGATACTTTTAGGTACTATTCATTGCCTGATTTATATGTTAAAATAAACTCTGGTTTATACAAACTATTTAGAACAGCCATTGCGCATTTAATTGTTTATTTTGCAATGGAAAAACAAAGTACAGGAGAGAAATATATGGAATTGTTGCAGAACCTGAATGATGAACAAAAGAAAGCGGTATTGCATAAGGACGGGCCATTGCTTATACTTGCAGGCGCAGGAAGCGGCAAGACGAGGGTACTTACCCATAGAATTGCCTATCTTATAAAAGAGCATGGCATAAGCCCTTCAAGCATACTTGCCATAACCTTTACAAATAAGGCTGCCAATGAAATGAAAGAGAGGGTAGCAGGATTGCTTGGCGATTTGTCCCAAGACATGTGGGTCTACACTTTTCATTCGATGTGTGTAAGGATTCTAAGAAGGGATATAGAAAAAATCGGCTATGGCAGAAATTTTGTAATATTTGACAGTTCGGATCAACAGACATTGCTTAGGGAATGCCTTAAAGAGTTAAACTTAAATGAAAAAAATTTCCCTGTTAAAGCAGTGCTTGATCAAATAGGGCGTGCCAAGGATGAGCTTATAACTCCCGATGATTTTATGAGGATGTATGAAGCCGATTTTAGAATGAGCAATGTAGCTAAAATATATAAGTTGTACCAAAGGAAATTGGTGCAGAACAATGCACTTGATTTTGATGATATCATAATGCAGACGATAAAATTGTTTTTGGACAATCCTCCTGTCCTTGAATATTATTGGAACAAATTCAAATATATTCTTGTTGATGAGTACCAGGATACAAATACGGCTCAATATTCACTTGTAAGTCTTATGGCGCAAAAGAGCAGGAATTTGTGTGTTGTGGGAGATGATGACCAGACAATTTTCTCCTGGAGGGGAGCAAATGTAAAGAATATACTTGACTTTGAAAAGGAATTTAAAGATTGTACAGTAATAAAGCTGGAGCAAAATTATAGATCCACCAGTACAATATTGGATGCTGCCAATAATGTTATAAAAAATAATATAGGAAGAAAAAGAAAGAAATTATGGACGGAGAACGGTAAAGGTGATGCTATTTGCAGGTATGAAGCCGGTAATGAGCATGAAGAAGGTGCATATATAGCATCTCAGATTAGAAAGTATGTTAAGAACGGTGACATGAGATATACGGATTTTGCCGTGCTTTACAGGATAAATGCCCTCTCCCGTGTAATTGAAGATATGTTCATGCGTGAAGGCATACCGTATAGGATTTTCGGAGGACTGAAATTCTATGACAGAAATGAAATAAAGGACATTATTGCTTACCTGAGGCTTATACAGAACACTTCTGATAATGTCAGCTTAAGAAGGATTATCAATGTTCCCAAGCGTGGAATCGGTGCAGCTACGGTTGAAACTGCAGCAAGAATTGCGACGGAAAACGGCTGCAGCATATTTGATGTGGTAGCATCAGCTCAAGCCTTTCCGGAATTGCAGCGTGCGTCGTCAAAACTCCGGCAATTTGTAGAACTGATTGCGGAATTAAATGAAAAAAGTAAAAGCCTTGGAATATATGAATTTTTAGAGACAGTAATAAGGGACACCGGAATCCAAAAAGAGCTTGAAGATGAAGACACAGTTGAAGCTGAAACAAGGCTTGAGAACATAAAGGAACTTTTGTCTGTAGCGCTGGAGTTTGAAAAAAATGCAGAAATGCAAAATGAAGAGAAAAATCTTGAAGGGTTCCTTGGGCATATTTCATTAGTATCGGATATAGATAAATACGATGAAAATGCGGACTATGTGACTCTTATGACCATACACAGTGCAAAAGGACTTGAATTTCCCGTAGTTTTTCTTGCAGGTTTGGAAGAAGGGATTTTTCCGGGATACAGGTCAATGAATGATGAAAGTTCATTAGAAGAAGAAAGGCGCCTTTGTTATGTTGGCATAACCCGTGCAAAGAAAAAACTGTATATAACAAGTTCACATTGCAGGATGCTTTTCGGAAGTACTTCATACAATATGCCATCACGCTTTGTAAGGGAAATACCGGATGAACTTTTTGAATGCAATAATATAAAACCGGCATCAAGGAAGCAGGCAAAGGGTTACAGTCAAGCAATTTCCAATACTGGGGAGATTGATGCCTTTACAAAGGAAATGATGTATGCCGGAGGTTTAAATTCATCCAGTAAATTAAATCAAAACAAATACAGCCCGCAAAATGTAAACAATATATCAAAAGCAAATAATGCACATATAAATATTTCTAACGACCAGGAATATAGCGAAGGCGATGTTGTGGAACATAAAAAGTTTGGTGTTGGTACTATTATGTCTGTTATAAAAGAAGATGGTGATTATAAGGTAGAAATTAATTTTAACAAATACGGAATGAAAAGGCTTATGGCTTCACTTGCAAATTTAAAGAAATTGTGCTAAGAGATAGTTCTATTTTGCTAAAAATGAAAAGAATAATAACAATTGTTATATTCCAATTTTCAAAATCAAAATAATATTATAATTATTATTTTGATTTTGATTAAAATTAAAAAATAGCAATTATTTTAATTGCTATTTTTTAATTTTGCTCTGTTTTTCCTAACCTTTATTTCTGCAATAATCCATATAATCAAAGGTATAATTACCTGGAACGGGAAAGCATAATATGGATATACTTTGAATGCCCAATTCCGCATTTCCATGATATTTCCATAAATTGTATATGAAAAATAAATCATTAGCAAGCCGGTTTGTATAACAATGGATCTGTAGTCATGCAAATTAAATATTTTACTTATGCCATAGCTTGCTGCAAATAAACATACAGTTGCTTTTATAAAAGCTCCTACTACAAACACAAAAGCAACGGTAACTTCTATCCTTTGTACAAAATCGCCAATGCTTATTCTGCTAACAGCAGAGTAGGAAGGAAAGTACATCCATTCCCGCATATCCCCCAGAACCATTATGTTTCTGACAGTCAATATAAGGATAGTTATACCGGCAAGCAATGTTCCGGAAAGATATACTTTGTAGGGGGATTTTTTTGTTTTCAGGGAAGTGAGGATATTTACAAGGATAATACTTTCTGCAAAGGGAAAGGAAAAGGCTGAAAAACCGCCTCTTAATATAGAGCTAATGCTATATCCCAAGACCGGCTTTATATAATTTATGTTTAACTGCGGTATTACCAGTATTTGTACGAATACAATAATTATCATAACAATTGGAAGCAGGTATGAGCTGACTCTGCCTATAACTTCAACTCCTGCTCTGGCGCCGGCTATACAGGTTATTCCCAAAAAAAACAATGGAACGATAATTGGTGTTTCCGGAAGTGACGCCACATTAACAAACTGTCCGAAATTATGTATGACAAGTGCTCCCAGATGGAAAGCATACCATACATATATAATTCCTATAATTTTGCTTACTATTTTTCCTGCGATGGCTTCAAGTATATCTAAAAAATCCTTGCCCTGAAATAGCGATAGTATCCTTGAATATATCAATATCATGGGAATAGCCATTAAAACTCCTATAATTACAGAAACCCAGATATCATTTCCGGCTTCGCCGCTAATACCCATCATAAGTGTAGTTCCCATTATGAAAGTTGCCGATATGCAAATTCCTTCTTTATCTGTAATTTGTTCTTTATAGCTCATAAACTTTTCCCTCTATCTTTCAAAAAGACTACTTACTAATTTTTGTATTAATGGTTGGGTGCTTGGCATTTTAACATCCAAACATAACAGGATTGCTACTGTAAGTGAAAAAAAGCTTAATATAGCATTAATTATGAAATCTTTCCATTTTTTCTCCCTGAATAATGGTACAAATTCATAAATTATAAGTATCCCATAAAAAACAATAACCAATATTATCATAATCCTTAATGCCTTGGAAAGCATACGCAAAGTGCATATAGCCTTTCAGGTCAATCATTCACCTCCAGAGGTTTTGCAAGCATTGCACTGTTTATTATATTAACTTTAACATTTACATTAACTTTCAGGTCTTTAAACTTGTCTTTCCAGCTATCAGCTACTAAATTCCATATTTTAGGTTTATTCTCATAAAGTTTTGCACCGAAACCGAATGCATCTACTCCGAAATCTGACTGGACTTTTGCAATTACTGATTCAATACGGTCTTTTAATATTTTTTCTGCAGAGGCTTCTAACTTTTTTACCGTGTCAACATTAATAATATTTTCAGAACTGCTAATTTCATCAATTGCTACATCTGTTTCAATATTAATATCCATTTCAATATTGCCATTATTAATAACAGGTTTTACTTTGGTTTTATTTCTGAATATCTCACAGGATGCTGTTGTTTTTTCATTTTCTGTGCATGATTCAGCAATAATGACTCCTCCTTTTATTTCATTCAATATAAATAACATGCTTTTTGTATCATTATTATCAAGAAATCCTATAAGCCTGTCACCGTCAAAAATTGCACAACCTGTGATATGGGGAACTGATTCTCCGTTTATCTGCTTTAAATCAATAGCCGGAGCGATGGGAGAGATTCCTTTGGCAACCAGCCGGTTATTAAACATCCAAACTTCTACCTTTGGCGTATCTGACAGGCTTTGGTGACTGTTTAATATTTCATTTATTTCAAAGCTTGTTACTTTTTCAGTAAGTCCTTTTGTAGCTAATATGTCTTTAGCTGAATGTTCTTTGGAAATAACAATTTTTATATCTGCCCTTGTTTCAGCATCACGACTGAACCAATCCAACACTTGCACAACTCCCTGGGTGGCTATTTCCTGGCTTATAATTGCAATTTTTGCATGACCCCAGTACAGCTTTTTTCCGGATACGGAAATGACATGCCTTGAAGTATCAAAAATTGTTTTTCCCTCAAATGTAATTATTTTTGACGTTGTTTCTGATTGTGCTGTACCGCCGCTGGTTATTTCCACAATTTCCACGGTTATACTGAACTTTTCATTAATACCCTTATCTATGGCAATTCCGGCAACTATCGCAAGCTGGTCTATTTCCCTGTAATTCCAGCATCCGTTCAGGGGGATTATATTTAATAGCACTGTTATTAATACCAGAATTTTTTTACAACATTTCATACCCTATTTCCTCCAGGGTCTTCCGGATGATTGCCTTATACGGTTTTTCATTCCTATGATTTTAGGCCTTAGCGTCATAGTCCACCAAGGAGCTCTGATCCAGGTATCTTGTGCGTTATGGTCTTTAATTGATGTAATATCCAGCATATAAGGAACTCCAAAGGAACGGATACTCATGAGATGGATAATTAGTAATATAAATGCAAATGTAAATCCATAAATGCCTAATATTGATGAAGCTATCAAAAATAAAAACCTTAAAACTACTGTAGATAATATCAGGTTTTTGTTCATTAAAGTTAAAATGCCTGTTATTGCAGTAACAATTATAACAGGTGCACTTACCAGCTTTGCTTGAACTGCAGCTTCACCTAATACCAATGTACCCACAATATTTATTGTTTCACCTATAGAAGAAGGCATTCTTGTTCCTGCTTCCCTTAATATATCGAAAATTGTAAGCATAATAATTAGCGATAATACTGAGGGAAGAGGCACATCTTTCCGGGCAGTTGACAGGCTTAATAATAGTTGTGTCGGCAGCAATTCATGGTGGAATGTTGTAAGCGCCAAAAATAATGACGGTATACTTGTGGCCAATATTGTACCTACTGTCCTGAAAACCCTGTTCATTGATGCAAAAATAAAATTATTATAATAATCTTCATTTGCTTGGGCAGATTCTGCTATTACATAAGGTACTGTAAGCACAAAGGGGCTGCCGTCAACAAACAAGGCTACCCTTCCTTCCAGCAGTTTTGCAGCTATTACATCGGGTCTTTCGCTGGCGCCCACTGTTTCAAAAAGTGAAAAGGGTGCATCTTTGATAAGCTCCTGGATATAGCCTGAATCTAAAATTCCGTCAATTTTTATTTTATCCAGGCGCTGCTCCAATTCGTTCAATACACTTTCCAATGCCAGTCCTTCAATATAGCAAATGCAGGTTTTAGTATGTGTCCTTTCGCCGATTTCCTTAAATTTCAGTTTTAGGTCAGCATTATTAATTATACGGCGTACCAGGGATATATTAGTTATAATTGATTCGGTAAAGCCTTCTCTTGGCCCCCGGATAACTTTTGCAGATTCAGGCTCCGTGATAGATCTTTTTTCAAGGCCTTTGGAGCTTATAATAAGGGCTTTGCTGCAGCTTTCAAGCAGAAGAATTGTATCTCCGCCAATAAGAGAATTAACTATTGCGGTGAAGTCCTGGGATGTTTTTACATTTCCGCAGATAATCACTTTGTACTGCAATTCATCTATAAGGTTGTTTGTGTCTATACCTTCTGCCAAATTACTGCTTAAAAGGGGCTGGATTATATTCTCGTTAATTATTTCGTTATTTACCATACCGTGAAAATACAATGCGCAGCATTTTACAGAGGTTAAATACCTGTTTTGAAATCTTCTGATAATTAATGTTTCATCTCCTGAAAAAATATCTTCAAACAGAGATATGTTTTTTTCTAGAGAATTTGACAACATTAGATTATTAACAGGTTTATTTTTATAAAAACCTTTTTGGTTATCGCCTGCATCTTTTTTATTAATTGTGTTATTATTGTTATTATTATTGATATTGTTGCTATTAATATTATTTTTATTTTTGCTATTGGTGCTATCATTGTTATTATTGCTATTGCCATTTTTACTATTATTCCCTGCTAAATTGGCAGCATGCCTTTTGCCAAATCTGCTGAATTTACCGAACATATAATCACCCATATTAGTTGTGTCCATTTTTGAAATTATTAAACGGAAAATGAAGAAGAAGCTAATGAAATGTTCCCTCAAAAACAGGGAACATTGACGATGTTAAAAAAAATATAATACACTATAAAATAAATGATATTTAAAAAAACAGTGTATATTAGCGCAAAGGTGGTTAGTCATAATGTATATAGACAAGTATGGTCAGGTATGGTATAAGGGAAATTTGCATACGCATACAAAACTTTCCGATGGGGTGCTTTCTCCAGAGGAAGCAGTAAAGCTTTATGCAGATGCAGGATACGATTTTATTGCTTTTACCGACCACTGGGTGTTCGGAAAAGGCGGTTGGTATAATGGCATGTTGGTTTTATCAGGGGCAGAGTATAATACAAAAACAGAATTGAAAGACGGAATTTTTCACATTGTAGGGATTGGCATGACTTCTGACCCACAAGACAATATAGAACTGAATGCATCTGCGCAAGAGATTATAAATGGGATTAAAAACTGCAATGGCATTGCAGTGCTTGCCCATCCGGCATGGTCCCTTAATACACCGGAGCAGATTATGCAGCTTCAAGGCATAGATGCTGTTGAAATATATAATTCCGTTTCAGATCTCCCACACAGTTCCAGGCCTTATTCCGGACTTATTATTGACATGCTGGCATCCATGGGAAGGTTGCTTCCGTGTATTGCGGTTGATGATACCCATTTTTATGACGGGGAAGAAACAAAAAGCTGGATAATGGTGCAAAGTGAATCATTTACCCATGAATCCATTTTAAAAGCTATAAGGGAAGGCAAATTCTATGCAACACAAGGGCCACATTTTGAAATAACTATAAATGACGGCAAGGTGTGTGTGGAGTGCCCCCCTGAGAGCAATGCTACATGTGTGGTATTTTTCTCTGACACTCTTTATGTGACAGACAGGGCGACTGTCCGCAGCAAAGGCAGTGACAAGCCCATAACAAGGGCATACTATGAAATAAAGCCCAGTGACAGCTTTGTGCGTGTTGAGGTAATTGATGATAAAGGCAGACATGCCTGGTCATCACCGGTTAAAGTTTGCAAATAAAGCAAAGTATGTATAAGGAAAGTATGTAAAGCAGAGTATGCAAGTAAATTCAAATTAACCATGCAGGAATATACCAGTTATTTTTGTCAAAGGGTAGCAAGTCCGGATACATGCAAATGACGCCTCCTGTACCTACAAGCTTTCCTGTTTTTTCAAGAACTTTGAAATTTTTAGCTGCCTGTGTCCCCGGATTTGCACTCTTTTTTATTTCAATTGGATAAAGAGTGCCG
>Ga0134093_1003302_pt1 | contig 11605 bp, 13 predicted proteins | sample 4_1taG_FD_94452 | JGI IMG/M metagenome (GOLD analysis project Ga0134093, IMG submission 94452) | Switchgrass degrading microbial communities from high solid loading bioreactors in New Hampshire, USA - 4_13_20_68_A1 metaG | ecosystem: Engineered > Bioreactor > Semi-continuous > Anaerobic >...
ATGGAAGTGTGGGCGCTGGAGGCTTACGGCGCGGCGTACACGCTGCAGGAAATGCTCACGGTCAAGTCGGACGATGTTCAGGGCCGCGTGGCGACCTACGAAGCCATCGTCAAGGGCGAGCCGATCGAAGAGCCCAGCCTGCCGGCCTCCTTCCGTGTGCTGGTGAAAGAGCTGCAGAGCCTTGGCCTGGCCGTGGAAGCGGTGATGGACACCGACGAGGTCATTCGCTTCGGCAAGGACGAGGAACGGGTGCGCCCGCCGCGCATGGATACCGGTCTGCTTGGCCTGGGCGAGGAGTTGGATGAGCTGGGCGGCGGTCAGGGCCTTCCTTGACGGTCATTTTTGCCCATGATATAATCGACCCTCGTTGTCTGGAGAGTGTACTTTAGCTTGCAGGCGTATAATGTGTAACTTTGGTGAGGCCTGAATTGCACGTGAAGGCCTCACCCGTTGAAACCGTACTAATCATTATTCACTGGTGAGTGATCACCTCAGAAAGACACTGCTTTGGAGGCAAAACGTGCCCACGATTAATCAGTTGATCCGTAAAGGACGCCAAACCAAGAAGGCCAAGAGCAAGTCCCCGGCGCTGCAGTACACGCTGAACTCGATGAAGCAGCGCAGGATACGCCAGGACAAAGGCGCCCCGCAGAAGCGCGGTGTCTGCACCGTTGTGCGTACCATGACCCCGAAGAAACCGAACTCAGCGCTGCGCAAGATCGCCCGCGTGCGCCTGTCCAACGGTCTCGAGGTGAGCGCTTACATTCCGGGTGAAGGCCATCAGCTGCAGGAGCACTCCGTGGTGCTGGTGCGCGGCGGTCGTGTGAAGGACCTGCCGGGCGTGCGCTATCACATTGTGCGCGGTACGCTGGACGCCACCGGGGTCGCCAAACGAGCCCAGGGTCGCTCCAAGTACGGGGCCAAGATGGCCAAGAAATAAGACTTATTTTGATAGACGGAGTAGTCTGAATGCGTCGAACCAAACCTGAGAAGCGGGTAGTCCCTCCCGATATTCGGTACGGGAATGTTTATATCCAGAATTTCATCAACTACATTATGGAACGCGGGAAGAAAAGCACCGCGACCAGGTTGATGTATGATGCTCTGGACATCGTCCAGCAGAAGACCGGGCGCAACCCGGTGGAAGTGTTTGAGCAGGCCCTGAAGAACGTCGGTCCGCTCATGGAAGTCCGTCCTCGCCGTGTCGGTGGCGCAACCTACCAGGTTCCCATGGAAGTTCCCATGGAACGCCGCATGGCGCTGGCGATGCGCTGGCTGGCAGATGCCGCCCGCTCTCGGAGTGGCAAGTCCTTCGAAGAGAAACTCTCTGCTGAGTTGATCGACGCCGCCAACGGCCAGGGTAACGCTGTTCGCAAGCGCGAAGAGACCCACCGCATGGCCGAGGCGAACCGGGCTTTCTCGCATTACCGGGTATAGCGTCCTGTAGTTTAAGGAAAGATCATGGCAAGGCAGTTTCCGTTAGAGCGGTGCCGTAACATTGGTATCATAGCGCACATTGACGCCGGAAAGACCACGACCACCGAGCGCATCCTTTACTATACCGGACGGACCTACCGTATCGGATCGGTGGACGAAGGCACCACTGTAACGGACTGGATGGAGCAGGAGCGCGAGCGGGGGATCACCATCGTTTCCGCGGCGGTCACGGCGGAGTGGAAGGGGTATCAGATCAACGTCATTGATACCCCCGGACACATCGACTTCACCGCCGAAGTGCAACGTTCGCTGCGCGTTCTCGATGGAGGCGTGGTGGTCTTCGACGCTGTGCAGGGCGTGGAGCCGCAGAGCGAGACGGTCTGGCGACAGGCCGACCGCTACCAGGTTCCCCGCATCTGTTTCGTTAACAAGATGGACCGCGTGGGCGCGTCCTACACCCGCACGCTGGAGACCATCCGGCAGCGGCTGGGGGCCAACCCGATCGCCATGCAGCTGCCCATCGGCAGCGAAGCCAGCTTCCGCGGCACGATCGACCTGCTGACCATGCAGGCGACCTACTGGGAAGATGAGCTGGGCAAGGAGCCGGTCGTCACCGACATCCCCGAGGATATGCGCTCCGAAGCCGAAGAAGCCCGCGCGATTCTGGTGGAGCGGCTGGCCGAACTGAACGATGATCTCACCATCAAGTTCCTTGAGGGTGAAGAGATCACCGTGGAAGAAATGAAGGCCGCCCTGCGCCAGGCCGTGCTGGAAAACCGCGCCACGCCGGTCTTCTGCGGTTCCTCGCTCCGCAACAAAGGTGTCCAGCCTGTGCTGGATGCCATCATCGATTACCTGCCCTCTCCGCTGGATATCCCGGCGGTGAAGGGCGTGGACCCGCGTGATGAAAGCGTCGAGCTGGTCCGCATGGCCTCCGACGACGAACCGGTCAGCGCGCTGGTCTTCAAGATTGTCGCAGACCCGTATGTGGGCCGGCTGGCCTACTTCCGGGTTTATTCCGGTGTGGTGCGCCAGGGCGAAGCGCTGCTGAATGTCAACAAGGGCAAACGCGAGCGCATCGGCCGCATGGTGCGCATGTACGCCGACCGGCGAGAGGATATCACCGAGGTTTATGCCGGCGACATCGGCGCGGTGCTGGGCCTGAAGGACAGCATCACCGGTGATACTCTCTGCGACCCGCAGCATCCCATCCTGCTGGAGAACATCACCTTCCCCGAGCCGGTCATCTCCATCGCCGTGGAGCCCAAAACCACAGCCGATCAGGACAAGATGGCCGAGGCGCTTCGCCGCCTTTCTGAGGAAGACCCGACCTTCCGGGTTCAGACCGACGAAAATTCCGGGCAGACGGTGATCTCCGGCATGGGCGAGCTGCACCTGGACGTGCTGGTTGACCGCATGCTGCGCGAGTTCCGCGTGCAGGCCAACGTCGGCCGTCCGCGCGTCTCCTACCGCGAGACCATCACCCGCCCGGTTCCCGAAGTCAATTACAAGTATGTCAAGCAGACGGGCGGCCATGGCCAGTACGGCCATGTGGTTTTCTCGCTGGAGCCTGGAGAGCGCGGCAGCGGGGTGGTCTTCGAGAACAAGATTGTTGGCGGGGCTATTCCCAAAGAGTTCATTCCGGCCGTGTCCAAGGGTGTGCTCGAAGCCGCTGAGTCCGGCGTTTTGGCCGGATATCCGGTCACCGATCTCAAGGTGACCCTGATTGACGGCTCGTTCCACGAAGTGGACTCGAGCGAAATGTCGTTTAAGATGGCTGCCATCTTCGCTTTCAAAGAAGGCATGCAGCGCGGCAAGCCGGTGCTGCTGGAGCCGATCATGAGGGTGGAAGTGGTGATGCCAGAGGAGTACCTGGGTGATGTGCTCGGCCAGCTGAATGCCCGCCGGGGCGAAATCCAGGGGATGGAAATGCGTCCTGGCAACGCCCAGGCGGTCATGGCGCGCGTGCCCATGGCTGAAATGTTTGGTTATGCAACCGAGCTGCGTTCAGCGACGCAGGGGCGCGGGGTGTTCTCCATGGAGTTCGACCATTACGCCCCCGTTTCTGAGACGGTTGCCAATAAGATCCTAAACGCTTAGTCAGCGAACCATTCATACTTAGTCATTTTTCAAGGAGATTTTGGTCCGATGGGAAAGCAAAAGTTTGACCGCAGCAAGCCCCACCTGAACGTGGGCACGATGGGCCACATCGATCACGGGAAGACCACCCTGACGGCGGCCATCACCAAGTACTGCTCCTTCTTTGGCTCCGGCGAGTTCCGCGCCTACGACCAGATTGACAACGCCCCCGAGGAAAAGGCGCGCGGTATCACCATCAACATCTCCCACGTGGAGTACTCCACCCCCAACCGGCACTACGCCCACGTGGACATGCCCGGCCACCGCGACTACATCAAGAACATGATCACCGGTGCGGCCCAGGTGGACGGGGCCATCCTGGTGGTGGCGGCGCCTGACGGGCCCATGCCCCAGACGCGCGAGCACGTTTTGCTGGCCCGCCAGGTGGAAGTGCCCTCCATTGTGGTGTTCCTCAACAAGACCGACCAGATGGACGATCCGGAGCTGCTGGAGCTGGTGGAGCTGGAGCTGCGCGAGATGCTCACCGAGTACGGCTTCCCGGGCGATGAGACCCCCATTGTGCGCGGCAGCGCGCTGAAAGCGCTGGAAAGCACCTCGACCGATCCCGACGCCCCCGAGTACCAGCCCATCAAGCAGCTGTTGGAGGTGGTGGACACCTACATCCCGCAGCCCGAGCGGCCCATGGACAAGCCCTTTATGATGCCGGTGGAAGACGTGTTTTCCATCAAGGGCCGCGGCACCGTGGTGACGGGGCGTGCCGAGCGCGGCGTGATCAAGGTGGGCGACCCGGTGGAGATTGTGGGCCTGCGCGAAGAGTCGATGAGCTCGGTGGTGACTGGCGTGGAGATGTTCCACAAGATGCTGGATCAGGGCCAGGCGGGGGACAACCTGGGGCTGCTGCTGCGCGGCATTGAGCGCACGGACGTGGAGCGCGGCATGGTGATTGCCAAGCCCGGCTCGATCACCCCGCACCGCAAGTTCCAGGCGCAGGTGTACGTGCTGAAGAAAGAGGAAGGCGGGCGGCACAAGCCCTTCTTCAGCGGCTACCGGCCCCAGTTCTACATCCGCACCATGGACGTGACCGGTGAGGTGACCCTGCCGGAAGGTGTGGAAATGGTCATGCCCGGGGATGATGTCTCGCTGACGGCCGAGCTGATCGTGCCGGTGGCCCTCGAGCAGGGCTCCAAGTTCGCCATCCGCGAGGGCGGCCTGACCGTCGGGGCGGGCGTGATCACCAAGATTTTGGACTAATTTGGAAAGCCGGCTGCTCAGCAGCGGGCAAGTAGGATAAAATGGCTTCTAAGAAGAAAGACATTCGACCTGTAATCACCCTGGCCTGTTCCGAGTGTAAAGAACGCAATTACACCACGGAAAAGAACCGCCGGAACGACCCGGGCCGTTTAGAACTTGAAAAATACTGCTCGCGGTGCCGGAAGCACACGCTGCACCGTGAAACCAAGTAGGTTGGACGTTCGACTGCGGGCCTCCGCCCGCAGTCGTCACAGGCCAGTAGCTCAATTGGCAGAGCGCCTGTCTCCAAAACAGGAGGTTGTGGGTTCGATTCCTGCCTGGCCTGCCTTGAAACCAGGCGACGCCGCCTCACAGGCGGCGTTTTAGCCGTAATAAAAGGAGCGATGCGTGGCACAGAAAGGCGTCAAAACACCGACAAAGCAGTCCCCAAAGCCCCAACCCAAAGCGCAGAGTAAACCTGCCGGGCGGGTTGCCCGCTGGTGGCGTGAGACTCAGGGCGAACTGCGGAAGGTCAACTGGCCCACCAGGCAGGAAGCCTGGCGCCTGACCCGGGTTGTGCTGATTGTGATGGCCATCATGGCCGCGTTCCTGGGGCTGTTAGATTTTATTTTCGGTCTGTTCATGGGCCTGATCCTTGCCTGAGCAACCCTGACGGATCGAGTGAGGAGCGTATATGGACGCGCAGAAACAAACAAATCAGGAAGAAGAACAGTTCTCCAACCTGGAGGATTCTGCCACGCCCGCCAGCTCCCCCGAAGCGCCGATCGATAGCGCCGATTCCGCAGCGGAATCCACACCAGAATCGACCGGCGAAGCCGGGGAAGAGCGTGCCTGGTATGTGATCCACTGCTACTCGGGCTACGAGAACAAGGTACGTCACAACCTGGAACAACGCATCGAGACCATGGGGATGAAGGACAAGATCTTCGACGTCGTCATCCCCACTCAGGAAGAGATCGAGGTCAAGGACGGCAAGCGCCGCACGGTGGAGCGCCATGTGTTCCCCGGCTACGTGCTGGTCAACATGATCCTGACCGAAGAGTCCTGGTACGTGGTGCGCAACACCCCCGGCGTGACCGGGTTCGTGGGCATGGGCAATGATCCCACCGCCCTGCGCCCCGAAGAAGTGGCCCAGATTCTCAAGCGCATGGAAGCTGAAGCGCCGCACGTCAAAGTCACCTTCAAGGTGGGCGAGCGCGTGCGCATCGTCGACGGGCCGTTCAACGACTTCCGCGGCACCGTGGCCGAGATCGACCAGTCCCGCAACAAGGTGCGGGTGATGGTGAACTTCTTCGGCCGCGAGACGCCGGTGGAGCTGGACTTTTTGCAGGTAGAGAAAGCGTAGCAAGCCTGGCCCCTCGCCGGGCCTTGAAAACGTTGGGAGGGTGCCATCCCAAACACCCGCTAATACCACAAAGGAGAGACATCAGTGGCTAAGAAACTTAAAGCAATCGTTCGTTTGCAGTTGAATGCCGGCAAAGCCAACCCGGCTCCCCCGGTTGGCCCGGCCCTGGCCGGTCACGGCATCAACATTATGGCCTTCTGCAAGGATTACAACGCCCGCACGCAGAACCGCGTCGGCGAGGTCATTCCCGCAGAGATCAGCGTCTACACCGACGGGTCGTTCACCTTCGTGCTGAAGTCGCCCCCGGCTTCGGTGCTGCTGAAGAAGGCCGCCGGCATCGAGAAGGGTTCCGCCGTCCCCCAGCGGGATAAAGTAGGCAAAGTGACCCAGGCGCAGATCCGTGAGATCGCCGAGATCAAGTTCAAAGACATGAATGCCGTGACGATCGAAGACGCCATGCGCCAGATTGAAGGCACGGCGAAGAATATGGGTATCACGGTCGAAAAGTAGATCAGTGGGAGAGCAGCTAACCTGCTCGCCAGAACCACCAAGGAGTAACCATGGCTAAACCCGGAAAGAGATATCTGGCCGCAAAGGCCAAAGTGGACCCGACGACCACTTACGAACCGCGCGCCGCGATCGAGCTGGCCAAAGAAACTTCGATGACCAAGTTCGACTCCACCATCGAAGTCCACCTGCGCACCGGCCTCGACCCGCGCCAGGCGGACCAGCAGGTGCGTGACATCGTCATCCTGCCCCACGGTCTGGGCAAGACCGTGCGCGTGCTGGTCTTCGCCCAGGGCGAAGGCGCCGCGCTGGCGCAGGAAGGCGGCGCAGATTACGTCGCCGACAGCGACGAATGGATCGCCAAGATCCAGGGCGGCTGGACCGACTTCGACGTCGCCATCGCCACCCCCGATATGATGGGCAAAGCCGGCCGCCTGGGCCGCGTGCTGGGCCCCCGCGGCCTGATGCCCAACCCCAAAGCCGGCACCGTGGTCCCCGCTGAGGACCTGCCCCGCGTGATCCGCGAGGCCAAGGCCGGCCGCGTCGAGTTCCGCCTGGACAAGACCGCCAACATCCACGTGCCCATCGGCAAAGCCTCCTTCAGCGTCGACCAGCTGTACGACAACATGGCCGCTCTGATGGACGCCATCCGCAAGGCCAAACCGGCTGCCGCCAAGGGCACCTTCATCAAGCGCGTCACCCTGGCCTCCACCATGGGCCCCGGCATCAAAGTGGATGTCAACCAGGCCCAGGCCATGACCGTCCGCGAGTAGTCAAAACCGCAGTTTTGCGGTATAATCCGGTCCGCCCGGGCGTCTTGCCTCGCCCGGGCACCACAACTGAAAATCGATCCTTCACCGGTGACCGCCGGCGCCCCACACTGTGAGGCTTAATCTCCTGCCGAGGTGAAGACTGAAGTTCCCGAGAACTCCCGCCCTGTGCGGTAAAAAGTCTTTGCCTGGCAGAATCCAAGGCAAAGACTTTTTTATTCTGGCACGGAAGGAGGTGAAAAATCATTGGCCTTTACTAAGAAAGAAAAAGAAGCTCTGATGGAGCAGTATCACCAGTGGGTGAGCAGCAGCCAGGCAGTGTATGTGCTTTCGTACAGCGGCATGAACATGAAAGAGATCGATGCCCTGCGCGCCAAGGCGCGTGAGACCGGCAGCGAGGTGCATGTCGTCAAGAACACCCTGATGAACCGGGTGTTGAAGGAAAAGCAGCTGCCCGGAGAAGAGTTCTTCGACGGTCCCTCGATCGTTGGTTTCGCCTTCAGCGAAGCCCCGGCGCTGGCGAAAGTGCTCTCCGACGCCACCAAGGGTGACGTCTTCAAGCTCAAGGGCGGTCTGCTGGGGACCCAGCGGATCGACGCCGCCCAGATTAAGAACCTGGCCGAACTGCCGCCCCTGCCCATTATGCGCGCCCAGCTGCTGGGTGTGCTCAATGCCCCGGCCTCCAAGCTGGTCCGCACCATCGCCGAACCGGCCCGCGGTCTGGCTGCCGTGGTCAACGCTTACGCCAAGAAGGAAAGCGGCGAAGCTGTGGCCGCCTAGTAAGTTCCGCGAAACACGCGTTTCACGGAGGAAACCGATTTCATCAATTTACGGGTCGCAGGAGACTGCTGACCGACCAAACCAAGGGAGTTTACTACAATGGCTGATCTGAATAAGATTGTTGAAGACCTGAGCCAGCTGAGCGTTCTCGAAGCTGCCGAACTGGTCAAGATGCTGGAAGAGAAGTGGGGCGTTTCCGCCGCCGCTCCGGTGGCCGCCGTGGCCGCCGCCCCCGCCGCCGCCGCTGCCGCGGAGCCGGTTGAGGAGAAGACTGAGTTCGATGTCGTCCTGAAGGACGCCGGCCCGAAGAAGATTGAGACCATCAAGGTCATCCGCCAGCTCACCAACCTGGGTCTGGTTGAGGCCAAGGGTATGGCCGAGACCGCTGGCGCCAAGGTCCTCACCGCTGTCTCCAAGGAGACCGCCAACGAGGCCAAGGCCAAGCTCGAGGCCGCCGGCGCCGTCGTCGAGATTGCCTAATCTCTTTGACAGCCCAAAACACCCCGCCTTCTCGGCGGGGTGTTTGCTTTTAAATTCAGGGCAGGCCGATTAAAGCAGCAGCGGCCCCGGACGGATAGGGCCGCTGCAGTGCATTGCAGGAGGAAGAAACCGGTAATAAGTCGTTCTACAGCACCGAGCCGCTCGGCTGCATCTGGCGGATGACCATCACCACCTTGCCCATAATGCGCAGGCTCTTGGGGTTGTCCACGTAGATGGGCTTCATGGTCGGGTTGGCCGGCTGCAGGCGGATGCGGTTGTTTTCTTTGTAGAAGTACTTCAGCGTGGTCTCATCGCGGTCGTCCAGCCAGACGGCCACCATTTCACCATTGGAGGCTTCCTGGGCCTTGCGCATCACCACAATGTCGCCGTCGTTCACCATGGCGTCGATCATCGAGTCACCCTGCACCTCCAGGGCGAACAGGTCTTCCTTGCGCTCGCGCCCCGGCAGCATGCTCACGGCAATTTCAATGCTGCTGTCCGGGTCAAAGTAGGACAGGTCGGAGGGAGGCATGGGGATGGGGCTGGAGGCCACGATGCGCCCCACCAGCGGAACGCTGAAGACCTCGGTGGCGGCCCGGACGGCCCGGGTGACGGCGTTCGCCGCCGGCTGCAGGCCCTTCAACACCCGGATGCTGCGGGAAACGCGCATGTCACGGGAGATGTGGCCGCGGTCTTCCAGTTGGTTCAGGTAATAGTCCACCAGCGATGTCGACTTGACCCCGATGTAATCGCCGATCTCCCGAATGGAAGGCGAATACCCGTTCTCTTCCTGGAACTTCTCCAGGAACTGCATAATCTTTCGGTGTCGATCGCTGAGGCCTTCGCTTCTTCGCGCCATGTCAGCTCCTTCTAGTCCCTTTTTTCCCTGTACATAACCTGTAATCATCATACAGGAACATTAGTTCTATGTCAAGGGGGTATTTTTAGAAAATGGGGCGCCTTTGGCAGAAAGCAGAGCCTTCCGGCATGGTTGGGGTCAGGCGGAACGGCCAGACCGGCCGGCAGCGGGCCAGGCAGAAATGGAAACCCGGTCCGGCGGTACCGGGCAGCAAGCGTCGGGAAGGACGGGCGGAAGGGAATCGCCCGGATTTCGATCCACCATTGATACAGGCAGCAAACCGGCCGCAAACCGTCCCTGCCTTCCTCCTTCATGCTACAATCAGTTTGAACTTATATTTCTCTATTCTCAAAGGAGGCCCCGTGACTTTCAACCGCGCCCTGTTGATCTCAGCCGGTATCGCCGGCGTCGTCATTGCCGTCTTATCGTCCGTTCCTGTCGTCAATCTGGTCAACTGCCTGCTGTGCGCCTGGGTCTGGGCCGGCGGCATTCTGGCCGCCTATCTCTACCGCCAGAACGGCGGCCAGAACCCGCTGACCAACGCGGACGGGGCCATCGTCGGCGCCATCGCCGGTGTCATTGGCGGCCTGCTCTCGGCCATCATCGGCCTGGCCTTTTCGGGCGGGACGGCGGCCACCATGGCCCAGCTGGAGCAGCAGCTCGGCGCTGACGCCGAAGCCGTCGCCGGCCTGGCCACCGTGCTGGGCGGCATTGTGTCCCTGATCGTTACGCCCATCATCTTCGCCGCCTTCGGCGCGCTCGGCGGGCTGATCGGGGCCAACATCTTCAAAGGCCCCAACCGCATCTCCATGTAGCCCTTCCCCTGGAATCAAAAAGATGCCGGATCACGCGATCCGGCATCTTTTTTCTGTCATTTATTCGTCGATCTGGCGCAGGTGCGGGAAGAGGATCACCTCGCGCAACGAGTGCCGGTCGGTCATCAGCATCACCAGCCGGTCGACGCCCAGGCCAAACCCACCCGCCGGCGGCATGCCGTAGCACAGCGCCCGCAGGAAGTCCTCGTCCATCGGGTGGCGCTGCTCGTCCTCGGCCTCGTACGCCCGGCCCATCTCCAGGAAGCGCTTCTCCTGCTCAACCGGGTCGTTCAGCTCGGTAAAGGCGTTGCACAGCTCCACCCCGCCGATAAAGCCCTCGAAGCGCTCGACCATCTCCGGGTTGCCGGGGATGTTCTTGGCCAGCGGGGAGATGTCGCGCGGGTAGTTGTACAGGAAGGTGGGCTGGATCAGGGCCGGCTCCAGGTAATCGCCCAGCAGCCCGTCGATCAGCTTGCCGCGCGCGGTGCCGGGCTTGACCGGCTTGCCCAGTCTGGTCTGCACCACCTCGGCCAGGCTCTCGGCGTCCGGGTACTCCAGGATGTCGATGCCGGTTTTCTCAATCAGCCCCTGACGCAGGTCCACCCGCTGCCAGGGCGGGCTGACGTCCACCTCGCGCCCCTGGTAGGTGAACTTGCGCGATCCCAGCACCTTTTCGCACACGGTGCAGATCATCTCCTCGGTCAGCTCCATGACCTTGAGGTAGTCGGCGTAGGCCATGTAGAACTCGAGCTGGGTGAACTCGGGGTTGTGCTTGAAGGAAATGCCCTCGTTGCGGAAGTCGCGCCCGATCTCGTAGACCCGCTCGAAGCCGCCCACCAGCAGCCGCTTAAGGTACAGCTCGAAGGAAATGCGCAGGAACAGGTTCTGCTTGAGCTGGTTGTGGTAGGTGGTGAAAGGCCGGGCCGCCGCGCCGCCGTAAATGGGCTGCAGGATGGGGGTTTCCACCTCTAGGAAGCCGCGCTCGTCGAGGAAGTTGCGCAGCTCGCGCACCACCGCCGCCCGGATCTGGAAGATCTCGCGCACCTCGGGGTTGACCGCCAGGTCAGCGTAGCGCTGGCGGTAGCGCACCTCGGGGTCGGCCAGGGTGGCATGGCGGACCACCTGCCCGTCCACCACCTCGTCCTTGGCGGCCGGCAGCGGGGTGAGCGCCTTGGCCAGCATGTGGAACTGGCTGACCTGCAGGGTGACTTCGCCGGTGCGGGTGCGCACCATGGTGCCGCTGGCCTGGCTGAAATCGCCC
>Ga0134093_1003308_pt1 | contig 11590 bp, 8 predicted proteins | sample 4_1taG_FD_94452 | JGI IMG/M metagenome (GOLD analysis project Ga0134093, IMG submission 94452) | Switchgrass degrading microbial communities from high solid loading bioreactors in New Hampshire, USA - 4_13_20_68_A1 metaG | ecosystem: Engineered > Bioreactor > Semi-continuous > Anaerobic >...
CGACAAGTACAGCAACACCGACGGCAACGCCGACAAGTACAGCAACACCAACGGCAACGCCGACAAGTACAGCAACACCGACGGCAACGCCGACAAGTACAGCAACACCGACGGCAACGCCGACAAGTACAGTAACACCGACGGCAACGCCGACAAGTACAGCAACACCAACAGCAACACCAGCAAAAACGCCGAAGCCAACAAGTGACAACGGATCAGGCGGCGGTGGCAGCGGTGGTGGCGGAGGAGGTGGTGGCGGTGGCTCAAAAGAAACACCAACACCAACACCGACGAAAACAGTTACACCAACAGCGACAACAGCAACACCTGCACCAACTGTAATTGAACCAACGCCTAGTATTCCTGGTGTTCCTGTATACAGACATGCTGCGTACTTAAAAGGGTATCCTGACGGATTATTCAGACCTGAGAACAATATTACAAGGGCAGAAGCTGCAACTATATTGGCATTGTTGTCAGGTACTGATCCAACTTATACAAATCCAAGTATAAGTTATCCCGATGTTGCTGAAACGCATTGGGCTTTGTGGGCAATTAAGTACTGTACTGCAAAGGGATATTTCAAAGGTTATCCCGACGGAACATTTAGACCGGATCAGAGTATTACAAGAGCTGAGTTTGCAACAATAGTGTACCATTTCCTCGGCATCAAGGACTTATCTGTTAGTGTTTATAAGTTTGAGGATGTTAAGGGGCACTGGGCACAATTATATATTGAAAAACTTGCTGAACTCAACTATATTAGCGGATATCCTGACGGAAGCTTCAAACCTCAGGCAAGTATTAAACGATCGGAGAGTGTTGCTCTGTTGAATAGAGCACTCAGAAGAGGTCCGCTATATGGGGCTTCACAAGTATTCCCTGATGTACCTGAGACACATTGGGCATTCAGAGATATAGTTGAAGGAGCTTTAGATCACGACTATATTATTGAAGAAGATAAAGAAAAGTTATATACTAAATAAAGCTTTATGAAAAAACATCCTTACCCAAACTGGGTGAGGATGTTTTTTATTAAAGGTTTTCGAAGGCTGTGAAAGCCTTAGGAATCGAAGGGGAGTAGATAGTCCCTGACATTTTATTTAGGGACTTTCGAAGGTTATGAAAGCCTTAGAAATCGAAGGGACGTAAATAGAACCTGAGATTTTATTGTTTTCTGAAATTTCGAAAAAAATTTGATAAAGAATAAGTTACTTTCGAACCGTTCAACTGGAATTGGAGTGACCTAATGTTCGGGTTTGAGTGTGAAGAGTTGACATTCGTTTGTTACTTGAAACTAAAACGGTTTTGATATATAATAACATTATAAGGAAATAATGATTTGATTTATGGGGAGTTTTTAGATTAGTGGTAATCAATATTCCATAGGCCTATTTTATTCGTATTTCTGTACATAGCATTAGGCTTAATAATTTTATATAATATAGTTTTTGTTATGCCTGATGTATTTATAACCCTGTCTAAAATTCTTAATACTCCTCGAATAAATATAATATAATAATATAAAACTTTGAAAATAAAGCGGTATTAACAAGCTTTAAATGAGTTTAAGTTAAAGCATTACGTCTATTGGTAAATATTTAGCTACATTTATGTTTATTTTATAGGATAAGAATTTTGCTCAATAAGCTAAAAAGTTCTTATTTAAAACAATTCAAAGTTTAGTATACGGAAAACATAACATAATTGCTTTATTTTTATTTGTCTTTATAATATATAAAAAAGTCTATAATAAATATTTAATTTATATATTTTTGTGGGAGGTATATATAATGAAAAAAGCAATAAGTGTAGCTACCATTTTTCTATTACTAATGACAATGCACCTTCAATTATTGTCGCAGGTAAGAGCGAGCAGTGATTCGTATATCGAACTGGAGCTAGACAAAACAACTGTTGAGCTAAATGACATAATAACTGCTACAATAAAAATAAACAACATACGTAATGTTTCAGGATTCCAAGTTAATATTAAATTTGACCCTGAAGTTTTGCAGGCAGTAAATCCGAACACAGGACAAGCATATAAAAGTACCACGATACCGCTTGCAGGAGATTTGCTGAATAATCCGGAATACAATGCCAATGCATTAGCAACAAATAACTTGGAAGAAGGCACACTTAATATAAGTAGATGGTATTCAAATCTAGAAGCATATAGAGAAAGCGGAATTGATGAGAATACCGGTTCTGTTGCCATCATAGGTTTCAAAGTTATTAAGGCAAAGGATACTACCATTTCGTTCCAAGATAGTCCTACTATGCCTAATGGAAATATCGGTACAATGATATTTGACTGGAATGGAAATAGAGTATTCTCCGGATATGAAGTTAAGCAACCACCGAGAATTAAAGTTACAGAATCCTCAACACCTACGTCTACACCTACTAAGACAGCTACACCTACTCCAACACCTACTAAGACAGCTACACCTACTCCAACACCTACCAAGACTGCGACACCTACTCCAACGCCTACTAAATCAGCAACACCAACACCTACAAAAACAGCAACACCCACAAAGACTCCAAAGAGCGGATACATAACTATTGATTTCGATAAGAACAAAGCAGTGGTGGGAGATATTATTGAAGCAACCTTAAACATTGAAAATATAAGTAATTTTGCCGGATATCATGTAAACATAGAATATGATCCAAATATGTTAATGCCTGTGAATCCAGACACCGGAACACCATATAGAAACAATACATTCCCTACAAATGGGGATTTACTGAGAAATAACAAATACAATCCAGTAGGATGGGCTAACAACGATTTAAATAGGGGTATTTTGAATTTTACAAAATCATATTATAATCTTGAAGAATACAGAAAGAGCGGAAAAGCCGAGAGTACCGGAACATTGGCAGTAATTGGATTTAAAGTTTTAAAAGAAGGTACTACCAATATTTATTTTGAAAATTCAGCAAGTCTTTCGAATCCAATAACAGGAACAGTTTTGAAAGATTGGAACAATAACCAAATAACATCAGGATATACAGTTATTCAACCGAGTAAAATTAGAATATCACAAGCATCACCGACGCCGACTCCAAAACCGACTCCAACAGCAACGCCAAAAGGTTTTTGGGTTTTACTTGATCCTGAATCGGATACAGTTGCCAATGGTGAAGAAATAATCGTTCCTGTTAGATTTAGAAATATGACTTCTTCTATGGGTGTTGTTGCAGCAGATATGACAATCACCTACGATAAGAAAAAACTTATGTATATAGAAGGGTCAGCAGGAAGTATTGTTACAAATCCAAGTTTGAATTTTGAAGTAAACAAGCAAGAAGACGGAATTATAAAAATTCTGTATTTGGATTATACTGTGGGTGATGATTACATAAAATCAAACGGTATATTTGCAAACCTTAAATTTAAAGTTATTACCTCCAGTCGTACCACAACCGATATAAAATTTTCTCGAGCGACCTTTGGAGATAAAGATATGGATCCTATATCTGCTACACTAACTAATGTAGAGCTCAAATTGAATTATTCAACACCAACAAAGACTCCAACTCTTACACCTACACCTACAAAAACACCAACTCCTACCGGAAAAGTTGTTGAGCCAACTACTAGTATACCGGCAGGAGCTATAGTTGGAGAGCATAAAGCATATCTTAGCGGTTATACTGATGGTTGCTTTAGGCCACAGAAGGAAATAACAAGAGCTGAAGCGGCAGTTATTGTTGCAAAATTTGTTAATGCTTCTTCAGCAGCGAACAAAGCCAATATAAGCTTTCCGGATGTACCCAATAGTCATTGGGCAAAAGAGTCAATCGAACTTGTGGCCAAGGTTGGATTATTTAAGGGTTATCCTGACGGTAATTTCAGGCCTGATGATACGATAAAAAGAGGAGAATTTGCAACGGTTATATATAAGCTGCTAGATCTTAAACCAAGTAGCGGATTAACCAATAATTTTACCGATATAGATAATCATTGGGCTAAAAGTTATATATTGGAGCTAGCAAACTTGAAATATATAAGCGGATATACCGATAGGACCTTTAGACCTGAAAATAAAATTAAACGTGACGAATGTGTTGTCATGGTTAACAGAGCACTAAACAGAGGACCGTTAAATGGAGCAAAATTGAACTTCTCAGATGTACCTGAAAATTATTGGGCATATAAAGATATTGCGGAAGGTGCTCTCGATCATAGGTATTACATAGATTCAAAGGGTGAAGAAGTTATTATAAAATAAATATTTGAATTATATTGGAGCTGTTGCACAACTAACTGAAACAAGTTTGTTTTGCAGCAGCTTTTTGATTCCGGAACTTTTGAAGGCGGTAAAAGCCTTAGAAATTAAAGAGGATTGATGTCTCTGAGATTTTTTTGAAACATTAAAATGCGGGTTCTAAAAGAACCCGCAAGTTTATGTACTATATAAATGATAAATGTAAATTAATATTCGGATAACTTTTCGTGATCTTTATAAAAGTCATCATTATCGAAATAATTTGTCCCTAAACTGAATCCGAATGTTGCATCAACATTTATCCACCGGTTCTCCTCAGGTATGAATATCTCATTCCAGGCATGAAGTTCATTTCGGTACGAATTAACAAAATTTCCTTTTATGACTTTTACCTGCAATCCAACGGCTCTTCCCAGGGCGGCTACAAGTGTCGAATAGTCATAACAGACTCCTTTTTTGGTTTTTAAGGTATTTAAAGCACCGTATTCATTATCAAAGTTATTGTTTAACTGTTTTAAATATTTTTCATAATCGTATTCTATGTTTTTCGATACCCAATCATAAATAGCGAATGCTTTTTCCCTGGCAGTTGTCGAGTTTAGGGTAATATTTTTGGCAAGTTCAATTATTTCTTCATTGTTGCTTTCGACATGTTTAGTCGGTACTAAAAATTTGTTGACTTCAGAGACATTATTGACTTCAACGGTAGGACCATAAGAATAGACTCTATCATATTCATGAACAACAACAGAAATTCTATATTCTCCTTTACCATCTATAAGCCATATTTCTTCAATATAATTTCCGTCAATTAATTTTATATCATACCAAGTTGATATATTATCCTTAGATACAATTACTTTAATTTTAGATTTTGACGTGTTTCCGGCAATCAAAACCTTTCCGTCAACATTATAGGGCAAGCTTTTTAAAGTTACGCCATTAGTTATAATTGTACCTGTTTCTTCAGCACTGAAAACTTGGACAGGGCTTAAACAGAAGGTAACAACGATGATTAGTGTAACGAAATAGTACAAAGTTTTTTTCATATTAACTCCTCCCTTTTTCGGTAACTCAGCCATCATAGTAAAAGTACCTTAGACCTGTAGTTTTGCGTCCCCAATTTTCATTGGGTTTGCCGTGTCGAAAGGGTTTTGAAGGTTAAAAAGCAGAGCGATTAAAAAAGCTCTTATTGGGATTACCAATAAGAGCACATAAACAACACTGTTCTCTTTAACACTTGGCAACCCGGCTGTCATAGTCATGCGAGCGTAGACCCGTAGCTTTGCGTCTCTATCTTTCGATAGATTTGCCTTTTACAAGTAACCGCATTCAATTGTCTAAATTTATTATATCATAAAAATTTAGTTTATTCAATGGATTTAGAATAATTAAGAAAAAATTATGTAAAGTTTGGTTTGGGGAGTAAAGATTGATGAAATTTTTGCCTTATAATCAAATAAATAATAAAAAGTATAATCCCATGGAATAATAGGACTATGGAATACTGAAATTATAGCTTGGAAAGTATCTAAATTTTATGTCAACGTTGAAACTGTAAACTTTATAGAAAGTCAATTCATAAAATTTTATCTGATAATTATAAAGGTAGGGATGTTTTATGGATAGTGCTGTTAATCGTAGTGAAACTTTAGAGTTGATGAGAGAACTTGAGGAAATGGAAAAGGATATATGCAATTTACCGGATATATTCTCACAGATATTGAAAGATGAGATCAATGCCAATGATGAGCATAGACTGTTTAATGGATTTAAAAGACTTGTCAACAAATATTCCCAAGATAAAAAAGAATTGGAAGTGTTGGATGAGATGATGAGAGTCTTATGTGGAGGGGCGTCTATAAACGAAATACTCCAGGTGACAAAGGAGGAAAGTGTAGATACGAGCATAGCAACAAGTATTACCGTAGATGAAAGTTGTAAAAATCGAAACATCAATTAAAAACATTAAACGTAACTTTTTTTTAAAGTTATTGTTTAAAATACTTGCAAAAGATATAATAATAAATACTGCTGAATATTAAATATAAACAGATTCGAGGTATTATTATATGGGGAAATTGCATTTAATTGCAACATCTGCATTTGGAATAGAAGCGGTTGTGGGCAGGGAACTGGAAAAATTAGGTTTTTCTGATCGGTATGTAGAAAACGGGAAAGTGACTTTTTCGGGTGATGAAAGTGACATATGCAAAGCAAACTTGTGGCTTAGAACTGCAGACCGTGTTTTATTGAAAATGGGGGAGTTTAAAGCACTGACCTTTGATGAATTATTTGAAAAAACAAAAGCATTGCCATGGGAGGAGTGGATACCTGAAGACGGAGAGTTTCCGGTGGAAGGCAAGTCGGTGGATTCAAAACTTTTTAGTGTATCCGACTGTCAAGCAATTGTGAAAAAAGCTATAGTTGAAAGACTTAAGCAAAAATATAAATGCCAATGGTTTAAAGAAACAGGCCCTCGTTATAGAGTTGAAGTGGCATTGCTTAAAGATATGGCTACGTTGACTATCGATACAAGCGGTGCCGGGCTTCATAAAAGAGGATATAGAAAACTTGTGTGTGGGGCACCATTGAAAGAGACAATGGCTGCTGCATTAATCCTTATCAGCCGATGGAAGAGTGACCGTGCTTTGATTGATCCTTTTTGCGGTTCCGGTACCATTCCTATTGAAGCTGCAATGATTGGATTGGACATAGCACCGGGGTTGCAAAGAGAATTTGATGCCGAGAACTGGCCGAATATACCGAAATCACTATGGAGAGATGCCAGAAAAGAAGCACGCGAAATGATTAAAGTTGATAGGGAATTGAAAATTCGCGGTTCCGATATTAGTGAAGATGCCATAAGCCTTGCAAGGTATCATGCAGAGAAGGCAGGGGTGGACAGTTATATACATATTCAGAGGATGCCTATGTCGGAAATACGTTCTAAGGAAAAATACGGCTTTATAATATGTAATCCACCGTATGGTGAAAGACTTGGACAGATGAGGGAAATTGAAAAATTGTACAGGGAAATGGGAACGGTATTTAGTTCGTTAGATACGTGGTCGCATTATATTTTGTCATCCCATCAGGAATTTGAAAAATTCTTTGGCAGAAAAGCAAATAAAAAAAGAAAACTGTATAACGGGAGAATTTTATGTAACTACTATCAGTTTTATGGACCGCCGCCACCAAAGAAAACAATACAGAAAGATGATTTTACAGCACAGGAAGATATTTAAAAAGAATTACCTCAGATATTTCTAATTATTGTACTTGTGATAGGTTTTTCTGGCATGGTCAAACTTGTTAATATCTATGTTGGTAATTTTTTCGAGCATAACTTTATCTTCAACTTTTTTTAATGCTCTTTCCATAAGGGTTTGAAAGTTTTTGCCGTCCTGAGGAAAGGTTGTATAAACTGTGTAAAAGAAGTCGGTAGGGACATTTAAGGTATTTAATCCTTGAGTAAGATTATCGTTTATTTTATTTACGACCGTTTCAGCACCCTGAGAGTTAGTAAAAGGCAGAATTACTAAAATATCCTTATCATCATTAAAAATAACGGTATCGGTAGATCTTGACGCGGATTTTACTTTTTCGATGGCCATATTGTATATTTCCGCTCTTTGTTCCGGAGATAATGCTTTGCCAGCTTCAGAGGAAGATTTGTTTAGGTCCAAATGGGTAATAAAAACAATTGATAAATTTTGATTTGTCCTCGAGGCTATTTTGAATTCTTTTGCAATATAATCTTCCACCGACATGGTTATAACATTGGCAGAACCTAGATTGAATCGAAATTTGTTCTGGATTTTCAACGTGCTTTTTATAGAGTTTTCCAAGCGTTTGGGCTGATAGGGCTTGATTATAAAATCGCTTATGTTGAATTTGAGCACATGGTCCTTATATTGAATATTGTCGGATTTGGTAATAATTATAATAGGTGTATTTGCTGTAGAGGGATATCTTCTTAAAGAAGAAATAATTTCAAAACCTTCCCTTTCGGAAGGAAAAGAGATATCAATTATTATAAGTGACAACTCAGGTAAATTTTGGACGATTTGTTTATATTTATTTATGTTGTCTGCTTCAATAAATTCAAATTCTCCAAAATTCTCAAAGGTAATTTTAATTTTCTCACGTTCATATTGGGAATAGTCCATTAATAAAATTGTTCCATCCATAATTTATTCCTTTTATACGAATTTAATAATACATTTAAGATTAAAGGTGCCATTCTTTTTATAATCAAGTTAAATTTGCGTTTGAGAGTAAAAAAGAATTTTGATCTGCTGAAGCCCCATATATATATATTTTAACATAATTTTGAGATGATTAACAGTACTATTTTATAATACCATCGGCTGTATGGAATGATATATTTACTATCAATTATTGATTCATTTTCGATTACTTTTGTTCAGCTTATAATTATGTTTAATATTTTGGCATTGTATGCTAATATATAGTAAGGGCTTTTGCATTAACAGAATGTTGTGACAGCTTCAGCAATAAGATTATAAAGCCAATATTGTGTATTTTTAAAGCAATAATAAGGGTTATTGCCTAAATTATATACAAAATTTTATTTTTTTACGAAGTTTAATTTGTATATGGGCATTGTTGATAATTGGGTAGTATGGCAGAAGGGAGCATTTTTATGATATTGAAAGTTAAAAAATCAAAAGTAAGCGGTAATGTGAGAATTCCGGGTTCAAAATCTCATACAATAAGATCTCTTTTTATGGCCAGTCTTGCTGAAGGTCAATCGATAATAAGGAATCCCCTTATTTCAAATGATGCACTTTCAGCAGTTGAAGTGTGTAAAGCACTAGGTGCAAAAATAGAGTTTGTTGATAATAATTTTATTGTGGATGGTTTTAACGGAAGCCCGTGTACTCCTTCAGACGTTATTAATGTGGGTAACTCCGGTACTACTTTAAGGATTGGAGTGACCTTGGCTGCATTGGGTGAGGGATATTCTATTTTTACAGGGGATTATCAGGTGCGTAGAAGACCCTTAGCACCTCTTATTAAGGCAATAAATAATCTTGGAGGTGAAGCTTTTTCAACCAACAGTAACGGTACAGCACCGGTGGTTATTAGAGGTAGGCTTAAAGGCGGCAAAACAGAGATTGACTCTGTTACTTCGCAATTTCTTTCTTCTCTTCTGATTAGTTCACCTATGGTTGAAAATGACACTGAAATAACGGTTACTCGTCTCAATGAAATACCCTATGTGGATATAACTACGTGGTGGATGGACAAACTTGGAATAAAATATGAGAATCATCAATACAAATCATTTTTTGTAAAAGGCGGTCAGAAATATAAAGCCTTTGATATGACAATACCTGGGGATTTTTCGTCTGCAACATTCTTTGCAGTTTTAGCTGCCATATCGGGAGAAGAGTTTGTTTTGGAGAATCTCGACATTTCGGACCCACAAGGAGATAAAGCTGTATTTTCAATTCTTGAGGATATGGGAGCGGAAGTAACAAGATTGGAGAATAAAATTATAATTAAAGGAAATGAGCTTTATGGAAGAGAGATAGATATGAACGCAATTCCTGATGCCCTGCCGGCTATGGCTGTTGCCGGATGTTTTGCGAAAGGAGAAACAAAGCTGCTAAATGTCCCCCAAGCCAGGTTAAAGGAAACAGACAGGATACATGTTATGTGTGAGCAACTTGGGAAAATGGGGGCAGACATTGAAGAATTGGAAGACGGACTTATTATACGTGAAAGCAAACTAAAGGGTTGTAGCGTCAACGGTTGTGATGATCATCGCATAGTTATGGCTTTAGCTGTTGCGGGATTAAATAGTGAAGGTGAAACTCTAATTGATTCAGCAGAAGCAATCAATGTTACTTTCCCTGAATTTGTTGATTATGTTAAAAAATGTAGTGGAAATGTAGAAATTTATTGATGAATTTTAGATTAAATTGTATTATTTTAATGATTTCTATATTATAATAGTAATATATAAATTATTTTATAATTCTAAAATATAGATGACATTTTTAGGGTAGGGGTATTGCGGTTTCTTAAATTCACTATTTGTTTTGTTTGAAGTTTATTTGAAAAGGGAGTTTGAAATGAAAGAAAAGATTTCGGTTTTAATTGCTGACGATAATGTCGAATTTGTTGAGTTATTGAAGGAGTACATGGAACAATACGATGATTTGGATGTGGTAGGTACTGCAAAAGACGGATTGATGGCAATAGAAATGATTAAATCGATAAAACCCGATGTTGTTGTGCTTGATATTATCATGCCCAATATAGACGGAATAGGAGTTCTTGAAAAACTTGAGACGCAAAAAATGGAGCAAAAACCTATTTTTATTATGTTATCGGCGATCGGTCAGGATATGTTTATTCAAAAAGCAGTATCATTAGGTGCAGAGTATTATATAATAAAGCCTTTTGATGTGGAGGTATTGGTAACTAGAATTAGGCAGTTATACGAGGAAAAGTTTCATTCGGCTTTTACCAATAGAGCGGTTACCAAGAATAATGAGATTGCAAATACGGAAGTTTTAGACCGTACATATGATATAGAAGTGGAAGTGACAAATTTAATGCATGATATTGGAATACCTCCTCATATGGCAGGTTACCAGTATCTTCGTGAAGCAATTGTACTTACGGTTAAAAATTCAAAAATGTTTAGTTCAATAACAAAAAGTTTGTACCCAGCTGTGGCAAAGAAATTCAACACCACTTCCCAAAAAGTGGAAAGGGCGATAAGGAACGCTATTGAAAGTGCTTGGTCTAGGGGAAATTTAGATACTATCGATTCACTATTCGGATACACAATAAATTATACCAAAGGCAAACCTACAAATTCAGAGTGTATAGCCATGATGGCAGATAAGATTAGAATTTCCATGGGAATTAGACAATAAATAATATAATATTAAAGTCCTGTCTACCGTAGACAGGACTTTAATATTTATTATAATTATTTCTTCTTATTAACAATATCTTTTAGACCTTTACCTGCTTTAAATACAGGAGCTTTTGATGCAGGAATTGTGATTTCTTTCTTAGTCTGTGGGTTTCTACCTTTTCTAGCAGCCCTATTTCTTACTTCAAAAGTACCAAAACCAACGAGTACAACTTTTTCGCCTTTGCCAAGAGTTTCTTCAACTGATGCGATAAAAGCGTTTAATGCAGCTTCACTGTTCTTTTTGTTTAAGCCCGACTTTGAAGCAATTGAGTTTACCAATTCTGTTTTGTTCATGTACACAACCTCCTATATTTGGAATTCGACAATATTTTATAATGAATAAAGTGGAAAGTCAAGCTATTCCTGATAAAATCATGGTTTA
>Ga0134093_1003321_pt1 | contig 11542 bp, 8 predicted proteins | sample 4_1taG_FD_94452 | JGI IMG/M metagenome (GOLD analysis project Ga0134093, IMG submission 94452) | Switchgrass degrading microbial communities from high solid loading bioreactors in New Hampshire, USA - 4_13_20_68_A1 metaG | ecosystem: Engineered > Bioreactor > Semi-continuous > Anaerobic >...
CGATTACATCCATATTGAAGACCTTGCTTCGGCGCACGTGCTGGCGCTCGAAGCGCTTGCTGACGGGCGCGACGCGATGGTTTACAACCTCGGCACCGGACGCGGCTACAGCGTGCGCGAGGTAATCGACACTGCGCGCGAAGTGACCGGCGTCGACTTCCCGGCGGTCGAAGCGCCGCGCCGCCCCGGTGACGCCGACCGGCTCGTCGCCTCGTTCGAGCGGATTGGGCGGGAACTGGGATGGGAGCCGCGCTACAGCGATCTGCGGCAGATCATGGCGTCCGCCTGGGCGTGGCACACCGCGCATCCGCACGGCTACGCTCGTCCCGAGAATGGATAGCACCCGGCAGGCCCGCCTATGCATGTCGCGCTGAACGGCTGGTTCTGGGATCAGCCTCACACCGGAAGCGGTCAGTACCTGCGCCACCTGCTCCACGCCCTGCACAAGCTCGCGCCTGAGCTCCGGCTGACGCTGGTCATTCCCAGCCACCAACGCACGCTCGACGCCCTGCCGCCGCTGGTCGATGTGTTGCCACTTCGGGGGCGATTCGGCGGCAATCTCGGCAAGACGATGTTCGAGCAGCGCGGCTTTCCGAGCGCATTGGAGCGGCTCGGCGCCGATCTGGCGCACGTGCCCTACTGGGCGCCGCCGCTCCGAAGCCCGATCCCGGTGGTCTGCACCGTGCTGGACGTGATCCCGCTTGTCCTGCGTGAATATCGCAGCGGGATCCTGCCGCGCCTCTACACCGCCCTGGTGACCGCCGCCACGCGCGGCGCAACGGAGATCATCACGATCTCCAACGCCAGCCGGGATGACATCGTCGCGCAGATCGGCGTTCCGGCAGAGCGTGTCAGCGTGACATATCTTGCTGCCGATCGCGTCTTCCACCCCGAGGGCGATCGCGAAGCGGACCGCGCCGTCCGCGCGCGCTATGGGCTGGACGACGTAGACGACTTCGTGCTGTATCTCGGCTCGTTCAACGCGCACAAGAACCTGCGCCTGCTGCTCGCCGCGTACACCTACGTGGCGCAGGGCGCCGGGCCAGACGTGCCGCTCGTGCTGGCCGGGCACACGCCGCCGCGTTGGTCCGAACCGCGCTTCCCCGACCTGCCCGCGTACATCCAGGAGCTTGGCCTGACCGAGTACGTGCGCTGGATCGGCCCGGTCGACGAAGCGGACAAGCCCGCGCTCTATCGGCAGGCGACCGTCTTCGCCTTCCCCAGCCGCTACGAGGGATTCGGGTTGGGACCGCTAGAAGCGATGGCGAGCGGCACACCAGTCGTCGCGTGCGATACATCGTCCATCCCCGAAGTCACCGGAGACGCGGCGTACCTGGTGGGCACGACCGACTCGAAGGCGATGGGCGGCGCGATCCTCGGCCTGCTGATGCAGCCGGAGCACGCCCGCCAGATCGCCAACCGTGGCCTTGCCCGCTCCCGCGAGTTCTCATGGCGCAAAACCGCCGAAGGGACGCTCGCAGCCTACGAGAAGGCTCTGGCGCGTTAGCGACCGGTGCGCTTGTTTTTCTCATCAACTTCTAATAAATTCTTTAGTACCGTGTCACGCTTTTAAGGCATCATACAGTCAGGGAATCATACTTCTTCAGGCACGGTGACTCAGTAGATTGGATTGATCATGAAACACAAAAAGACGCAGATTGCGACGGGGCTGCTGGCCGCCGTAGCGGTGCTGGCGCTCGCCCTGGCGGGCGGCGTGCTCGCGCAGGACGGTGACGATACGCCAGAGCCGGATGACGAAGGAGCCGACGTGGAATACACCTGGTCCGGCGATGTCAACGCACCCGACTTCCCCCCGGATGCGGAGTGGATTAACGCCAGCGCGCCGATCCGCATGGAAGATCTGCGCGGCAAGATCGTGATGCTGGACTTCTGGACGTATGGCTGCATCAACTGTATTCACATCATCCCCGACCTCAAGCGGCTGGAAGCGGAATATCCCGAAGAGTTGGTTGTGATCGGCGTGCACTCGGCCAAGTTCGAGAGCGAGGGCGAAACGGAGAACATCCGCCAGATCGTCCGGCGCTACGAGGTCGAGCATCCGGTCATCAACGACAACGATTTCACCGTGTGGAATGCCTACGGCGTGCGCGCCTGGCCGACGGTGATGGTAATTGACCCGTTCGGCAAGGTGGTCGGTCAGCTTTCGGGCGAGCCGCTCTACCCGCGCATTGCGCCGGTGATCGAGGTTATGGCGAAGGAGTACAGCGCCGCCGGAGCGATCAACCCCGAGCCGCTGGCCCAGTGGCAGCCAGAAGAAATCGAGTCGGATACGCCCCTGCTGTTCCCCGGCAAGGTGCTGGCGGACCCGGCAGGAAACCGGCTGTTCATCAGCGATAGCAACCACAACCGGCTGATCGTCACCGCGCTCGATACGTTCGACGTGCTGGAAATTATCGGCAGCGGTGAGCCGGGGTTGCAGGATGGCGATTACGCGACCGCGCAGTTCTTCCGGCCCCAGGGGCTAACGCTGATGGGCGACATGCTTTACGTGGCGGACACGGAGAACCACGCCATCCGCGCCGTGAACCTGACCGAGCGCACCGTCGAGACGGTCGCCGGAACGGGCGCGCAGGAGTTCAACTACGACCGCAGCGGTCCGGGCGTAGAAGTAGCGCTCAACTCCCCGTGGGACGTCGTCGCACACGAAGGCAAGGTCTACATCGCGATGGCCGGACAGCATCAGTTGTGGGTGCTGGACGTCGAGCGCGGGAACATCGTCAGCCCGTTCGCGGGCACCGGGCGCGAGGCGCTGTTCGACGCGCCACGGGATCTGGCCGCGCTCAACCAGCCGAGCGGCCTGGACACCGACGGCACTGTGCTGTATATCGCGGACTCCGAGGCGAGCGCGATCCGCACGGCTGACCTCGGGCCAGATGGCAGGCTGAGCACCATCGTCGGGACCGGGCTGTTTGATTTCGGCGACGTGGATGGCACCGGCGACGAAGTGCTGCTCCAGCACCCGCTTGGCGTAACCGTCGCGGACGATGGGTATCTGTACATCGCAGATACGTACAACAACAAGATCAAGCGCATCGACCCTGTCGCGCGGACCAGCGAAACCTTCGTCGGAACGGGCGATCCGGGCGCTGCTGATGGCATCACCGAGGCGCAATTCTACGAGCCGGGTGGGCTGGACTACGCGAACGGCAAGCTTTACGTCGCCGATACGAACAACCACGCGATCCGGATCATCGACGTGGCGACCGGCGAAGTGAGCACGGTGGAGTTCCCGAACGCCGAACGGCTGCTGGGCGATGCGGCGGTGTCGGTGCCGCCCGCCGGGCTGGAGCCGCCTTCAATCTCCGCGCCGGAAGGCGGCATCCCAAGCGTGCTTGGCAGCGCCGACCCGAACGATGGCCGCGTCGAGATCCCGGCGCAGATCGTCAGCCCAGGCGAGGGCACGATCCGCGTCAACATCACCATGCCCGAAGGCTATAAGTTCAACAATCTCGCGCCCTTCACGGCGATCTGGGCGGACAATTCGCTCGTCAGCATCCCCGACGAGTGGCGCGAGTATCGCACGAAAGAGCCGGTCATGCCGCTGGACATCCCGGCGACCTTCAGCGAGGGGCAGACCGAGCTAAGCGTCGATCTCGATATCTACTGGTGCGAGGCGGTCAACGAAACGCTCTGTTTCGTCAAGCAGGCGGAGCTGGTCGTCCCACTGACAGTCGACGACGCCAGCGAGAACAAAACCGTCGAGATGGCGTACGGGCTGGTCCCGCCGGTCGTCAACACCAACACGTTCCAATAGGGCAAACACATGCACGCGAGGACGGGGCGCTCTCACCGCGAGACGCCCCGTTTTTTGTGTAGCTAAGGCAACACTGGCTCCGCCACGACGACCAGCCGCCCGCGATACGCTCTGCGCTCGAAGTCCCAGTCGGTGCAAGTGATCAGCGTCAGGCGGCGGCGCCCATCTTGCTTGACAACCTGCACATCGTCGGGCGCGGCACGATCTACCTTCACCACGCGGAAGTACGCTTCGCGCTCGCCGTCGCGCAGCAACACCGGATCGCCTGGCTTCGCTTCAAACAGGTGCTTGAACGGCCCCGCTGCGCCGGTCGCGCTCTCGACATGCCCCGCGATGACGATGTTTCCGCCTGCATCGTCAAGCCAGCTTGTCCCACTCAAATGCCCGACCGCATCGCCCAGATGGCGCGTCTCCCAGTTGCCGCGTATGCGGTCCGCCGGGACGATCGGCGCGCTCATCGACGCACCGGGAAAAACGATCATACGCGGGGGAATGCTGCGGTCGAGCGTGGGTGTCGGCAGCACATCATGGGCGGTCAGCTCGTCGCGTGGGGAGAGCTTAGGGGAGTTAGATCGAGAGACAAACGCGTCCGACAGGCGCCACACCGCCAGGGCCAGGACGATCACTTCCAGTCCGAGCATGACAACAGCCCGGCTCGACGGCCAGCGCCTCGGGCGATACAGCGAGTCCATCCGGTCGGCTCCCTTAATCCGCGCCGATTATAGCACGCCGGAAGCCGCGTGGCCCTGAGATCGCGGCAAATCGCCCCGCTTAGCTGCCGTTCCCCCTGGTCAGCGCATTCAGCTTTTCGTACAGCGGGCGGAGCTGCTTGTACATCCGCGAGTAGACCTGCTCGTATAACTGGTTATAGAGGTCATGGCGCTGCGCGTCCGGCTCAAAGACCCGCTCAAGGCGCGTCATAGCGCGAGTGGCCGTTGTAAAATCGCTGTGCAGCCCCAGCCCGACCGCCGCGTCGATCGCCGCGCCCAGCCCGGACGTTTCGTAAGTATGTGGGCGGGCCGTCGGCAGCCCGAAAATGTCCGCCGTCAACTGAAGCGCCGCGTTGCTCTGCGATCCGCCGCCAGAGACGCGCAGCTCGGTGATCGGAACCTTACTCCGGCGCTCGGTGCGCTCTTTGCCGTCGCGCAGCGCAAACGCCAGCCCTTCGAGGATCGCCCGGTAGATGTGCGCGCGGGTGTGCACATCGGAGAAGCCGATGATCGCGCCCCTCGCTTCAGGGCCGGGTATCCGCACCCCCGGCGACCAGTACGGCTGCAACACCAGCCCCATCGAGCCGGGCGGCGCCTGGTTGACCAGCTCCTCGAACAGGGCTTCCGGCTCCACGCCCTGCTCCTCGGCCAGCAGAATTTCGCGCAGCCCAAACTCGTTCTTGAACCAGCTCACCATCCAGAAGCCGCGATAAATCGAAATCTCAAGGTTGTACGCGCCGGGCAACGCCGCAGGATACGGCGGGATCAGCGGGATGACTTCGATGTAGCGCCGGTGGGTCGTGTTGATCGTCGCAGTCGTGCCGTAACTCAGGCAGCCGATGTGCGGCTCGACGCAGCCGGAGCCGAGCACCTCGCACGCCTTGTCCGCCGCCGCCGCGATCACCGGCAGCCCTGCCGGAATGCCCGTCGCGTCCGCCGCCTCGCGCGTGATCTCCCCGAGCTGTCCCGTCGGGGGGACCAGCTCCGGCAGTTGGTCGCGCGTCACCGGCAGCGCCTGCCACTTCCAGTCACGCTTACCCGCCCAGCGCAGCCGCTTATAGTCAAACGGAATGTACGCCACCTGCGAACCGGCCGAATCGACATACCGGCCCGTAAGGCGATAGGTCAGATAGCCCGAAAGCAGCAGATACTTGGCCGTGCGCTCCCAGATTTCCGGCTGGTGGCGGTGGATCCAGTTCGCCTCGGCCTCGGCCTGAAAATAAGCGACCGTTCCCGCCATTCGAACCGCACGAAACGCCAGCCCCCACAGCCCGCCGACCGGCTTCACGCCCTTAGTGCGCCGCTGATCCAGCCAGATTATCGCTGGGCGCAACGGCTTTCCCTCGCGATCGAGGTTGATAACCGTCGCCCGCTGCGTCGTGATCGTGACGCCTTTGATCGCGGCTTTTGGGATGTCCGTCTGCTGCCAGAGTTGCTGGCACGCCTGGCAGAGCGAGGTCCAGAAGTATTCCGGCTGCTGTTCCGCCCACCCCGGTTGCTCGGAGTAATACGCCTCAATCGGCACGCGGGATTTGGCGAGGATGTTCCCTTCGGGATCGATCAGCAGCGCGCGAACGCTCTGCGTGCCGTTGTCGATCGCCAGGATGACGTCTTGGGCTTGCTGAGACACGTGTCTTCCTTCTTGCGGGCAAAGGTGCAGGGGCGCACACGCGCGCCCTGCTTACCATAAACCCGGCGGGCAACAGAAGTTGCGTCCGCCACATGAAAAACGAGCCAGCATGGAAGGCGCGTGGCTCGTGGATGGTTGCTCGCTGTCAGTCAGGCGATGGGCGCCGCAGTTTCGCTCGGGACCAGCCCGGCTTCCTGCACGATGCGCGGAACGATCTCTTCCCAGCCGACCGCCATCAGGTGCACGCCGTTCACGCCCTGCAACGCCCGCACGCCCTCGATCAGCTCCAGCGCAATCGCGACGCCCTCTTCCTCTGCGCCGTCGCCCGCCGCTTCCATCCGGCGCAGCAACCGCTCCGGGATCGTCACGCCGGGGATCTTGTCGTGCATGTAGCGCGCCATCTTGTATGACTTGAGCGGCGCGATCCCGGCCAGAATGTACACCTTATCGAGCACGTCGCGCTTCGCCAGCGCGTTCAGCCACACCTCGAAGCCGTCCAGATCGAACACGCAGTTGGTCTGAAAAAACTGCGCCCCGGCGTTGACCTTCTTCTGCTCGCGGATGGCCTGGAATTCCGGTCGCGAAGCGAACGGCGATGCTGCCGCGCCCAGAAACAGCTTCGGCGGGAACTTGATCGGGCGCCCGTCGAGGTAAATCCCCTCGTCGCGCATCCGCCGCAGAACCCACAGCATCTGCACCGAGTCGAGGTCGATCACGTCCAGCCGTCCCATCGGTTCGGGGCCCATCCGCCCGCTGTCGCCGGACAGGCACAGGACGTTATGCACGCCGATCGCGCTTGCGCCCAACGCCTCGGACTGAATCGCAGCGCGCGTGCGATCGCGCGCGGCAAGCTGGAGCACCGGCTCCGCGCCCGCCCGCAACGCCAGCGTGCAGCACGCCAGGCTGGACATACGTGCCGTCGCCGACGGGTTATCGGTGAAATTGACCGCTGCCACATACGGCTTGAGCAGTTCGACATTACGCTCAAGCTTGCCGGTTGCGGCGCTCAGCGGCGGGCCAACCTCGGCCGTGACCACGAACTCCCCGCTCCGCAAGCGCCGCTCCAGCTCGGTGATCGGCTCGCTGTACGCAGGCGCGTGATATTCGGAGTCGCCCTGCCACCACACCGGCTGGCGTACCGGGCGGAAGATCGAATCCCACGTCCGCGCGCGCCGCGCCACATCCCGCGAGAGCAGCCCGCGCGCCACGTTCCCGAAGCCTACAGCACGTGCCTGCTGCACCACATCGCCCCACGTTTCCGTGCCTACCTTATTCCAGTCGAGCGGCGGCAGCACTTCGAGCAGCTTGTCCTCGCGTCCATATTTGAACGATCGCTCGTAGATGCGATACCAGATGCACGGGCGCGTCGGATCGACGTAGCAATGTTCCTCGGTCGAGCCACCGCACGGTCCGTTACGCGCGCCTTTGGGGCACTCCATCGGGCAGATCAGCGCGGTTTCCTGCAACAGACAGTTGCCGCACATCCGGCAGCCGAACAGCGGCCCCTTGACGGCGCGCTCGAGCCGCGCCAGCAATCGGCGGCTAAACGGCTCTCGCTTGAACGGGTAGAACGGGGGTTGCCAGCGACGGCCAGGGGTGAAAATGGGCATAAAACAGCAGCTTTCTCGGTAAGGTTCGCCGGGCGTATTTTTCAGGTCAATATCGGCTTTATTGTGAAGGATGGGCCGGGCGCCTACAAGTGACGTTCATCACCGCTTTTGCGCCCGGCCTGCGAAGAGGGTGTAGGGTTATTCCTGCTGTACGAGCAGCACGAACGTGATCACCGCCGCGACGTTCAGTATGGCCGCCGCGACGCCATTCGCCGCCAGCCCGTACGAAAACAGCACCGGCCCCAGCAGCGCCCCAAGCATTCGGCCCACCGAGAACACTGCGACGTTTCCCGCCATCAGCGTCGCACGCGCGCCGGGGACAAGCTCCGTCATCAGAGGCACAAGGCTCACCAGCGCGAACTCGAACGTCAGGAAGAACAGGAACAGCCCTGCCAGCGCCCCGCCCACGCTGAACCCGGCAGCCGGCAGTAGCAGCGCCATCAACGCGTTGCCCAGCACGCCGAGGATGATCGCGCGGCGCTTGCCGACACGGTCCACCACGGCGGCGACCAGCCCTTCCCCGCCAAGCTCGGCCACGCCGATTACTGCCGACGCCAGCCCCAACGCGGCGACCTTCAGCCCGAACGCATCTTCCAGCCAGGCGCCATACACGATCGCCATCGTCTCGTTTGCCAGGGCGATCATCAGTGACGCCACCAGCGCGCCGAGCGCCGCCGGATGTCGCCGGATGATCCGCACCCCGGCGGCGAGCGAGACGCGCTCACCCGGCGCGGGACGATCCGGCGGGATAATGCGGGCGAGGCCAACCAGAGCGACCAGCGCCATGAACGCCAGCCAGGGGAGCGGCGCGCGCCAGCTTCCGCTGCGCGACATCAGCCAGCCAATCAGCGGCATGCCCAGCAGAAACGCGAACGACCAGCTTAGCTCGGTCACCGCCAGCGCCCGACCGCGCCGGGCGTACGGCACGCGATCCCCGACGTACGCCTGCATCGCCGGGTCGAAGATCAGTTTCGCGGCGCTTGCCAGCAACAGCCCGGCGACCAGCGCAGGGTACGTCGGCCACACCGCGACGAGCGCCATCCCCATCGCGAACAGCCCCAGCCCCACCAGCGACGCGATTCGCCGCCCGCGCGTGTCCGCCAGCGAGCCGAACAGCGGGCCAATCACGCCGAGCGCGGCGCGAGCCGTCACCGCGAGCGCAGCCGTTTCCAGCGGGACGCCCACGCCGCGCGCAATCGCCGGAAGGAAGGGGTACACCATCCGGTGCCCGGTGTTCAGTACGAGGCGCGCCAGCGTAAACGCCACGATCTGCGTGCGCAACCCGGCGTCACCTCCCTCGCCGTTGCGCCGGAACACCGCCCACCAGCGCGCCGCGTTCACGGCAGATCCGTCACCGCGACCGACGTCCCGCCCGGCGTCGGCAGCGGATTGCGCTCGCCGCGCATGTCGCGGAAGCCCGCGTCGAGCATCCACTGGCAGATCACCGGCCCGCCGTGCCGGTCCGCCACCGGGATCCCGTCGCGCCGGGGCAGCCCGTCAAACCCGCGCAGATAGCCGAACGTCCCGTCGACTTGCGCGCGCGCCATCTCCGAAAGCTCCGGATCGCCGATCGCGATCGCGTGGATGTGGATCGGGGAATTCGGATAAAGGTCGCCCGTATCGCGCAGCCACGCGGCAAACCCGGCCACCCGCAGCGCCCGGATCAGCGGCTCGATCTCGTCATACAGCACTTCCCACGTTACCGGATCGCGCACCGACAGGTCAACCGCCCCACCGCCGTCGTGCGTGCCGAAGCTCGCCGCCAGCGCCCCGCCGGTGTAGCTTCCCTGCGTCAGCGCAACGCGCAGATCGATCACCCCACCCTGCGCGTCGTAGAGCGCCTGCGCGTGGTCGAGCATGGCGAGCGTCCGCGCGTTGAAATAGCCGACGCTGACCCAGTGGCGCGTCATGTCGTTGGGCGGCTCCTGGCAGCCTTCCGGCTCCACGAAAGCAGTCGGCGTGGTTTCTGGCTGCTGCGCCGAGGCAGGCGCCAGCACGCCCTCGGCCGTCGTAATCGCGGCGATCAGACCAAGCAGCGTCAGGCTTAGCCCTGCCAGCCAAACGCGGCGTACCATCACGGAAATACCCCTTTCAACTGGATTACACCCATCCGGCAAATATAGCCGATCGACCAGAGCTTTGCCGCCTTCACGCCGGATCGCGCCTGCCATTTCGCCTGTCATTGTGTACAATAGGGGCGCTTTGCAACCAGCCTGTGTGGCCTTACACGGTCTGGGCCCGCGCGACTCCGCCAGACCGTGCGCTTGCTCCATCAAGCGAGGACTTCATGCCATCTCTCCCACTCGAGGCGATCATCTTCACCGCGATCGCGCTCATTCTCGGTTTTATTACTGGTCGTTCCGATTCTGCGAATGTCGTTGCGTTGGTCATTTCCACGCGCGCCCTATCTCCTCGCCGCACGCTGATCATGGCCGCCATCGGCGAAAGCATCGGGCCATTTCTCTTTGGCGTGGCCGTGGCGCAGACCATCGGTGGCGAGGTGATCGCGCAGCAGGCCATGACGCTCAACGTGGTCTACGCGGCGCTGCTCTCGGCCATCGTCTGGAATGCCGCGACGCTGGCGCTCGGCGTGCCCACCAGCACCTCGCACGCGTTGGTCGGCGGGATGGTCGGCCCGGCGATCGCAGGCTTTGGCTTCGACGCCATCCAGTTGAACGGGCTGCTGAAAGTGGTCGCCGCGCTGTTCATCTCGCCGATCCTCGGCATGGTGGCAGGCTACTACATGGTCAAGCTGTCCTACTTCCTGGCCCGAGGGGCGACACCGCGCGCCAACATCTGGTTTAAGCGTGGGGAGCTCGTCACCGCGTTCGGGCTAGCAGTTGCGCACGGCGGCAACGACGCGCAGAAGACGATGGGCATCATTGCGCTCGGGTTGGTATCGACCGGCGCGATCAGCAGCTTCTACGTGCCGTTCTGGGTCGTTGTCTCTAGCGCGGCGGTGATTGCGCTGGGCACGCTGTTCGGCGGCTGGCGCGTGATCCGTACGCTCGGCATGAAGTTCTTTCGCGTCCGCCCAGTGCATGGCTTCGGAGCGCAGGCCGCTGCGAGTGCGGTGATCGCCGGAGCGGCCGTGCTCGGCGGGCCGGTCAGCACCACGCACGTCATTAGTTCTTCGATCGTAGGCGCGGGCACAGCGGACCGCGTGCAGATGGTCCGTTGGGGCGTGGTCAGCAATATTGTGCTGTCGTGGTTCCTGACGATCCCGACCGTCGCCGCGCTGGGCGCCGTGATGTACCTGATCATCCAGGCGATCAACCCGATATAAGCCGGTGAAAGAAAAAGGAGCGCGCGGGCGCTCCTTTTTCGTCGTGCAGTCTGGGAACCGTTCCGGCTACTCGGTGGCCGCCTTCTGCGCGGCGCGATACGCCTGGATATAGCCCATGCCCCACTCGTCCAGACCAAGCATCAGATCCACCGCACGCACCGCGAGGCCGTTTTTCAGCGGGTTGCAGATCGGCGCATTGACGCCCGCTTCGATCAGCAACGCCAGAAATACGGTATTGAGCAGCTCGCGATCGGGCATGCCGTGAGACGCGTTGCTGGCGCCCGCCGTCATGTTAGCGCCCAGTTCGGTGCGGATCAGGCGCGCGGTTTCGAGCGTCACCGCCCCCGCGCGATGATCGGCGCCAACCGCCAGCACCAGCGGGTCGAAGATCACATCTTCCGGCGCGATCCCGTGCTGGCTGGCCGCCGCGAGGATCGCTTCCGCGACTTTCAGCCGCTTCTCCGGCGTGTCGGGGATGCCATTGTCGTCCATCACCAGCGCGATCACAGCCGCGCCATACTCCGCCACCAC
>Ga0134093_1003324_pt1 | contig 11533 bp, 10 predicted proteins | sample 4_1taG_FD_94452 | JGI IMG/M metagenome (GOLD analysis project Ga0134093, IMG submission 94452) | Switchgrass degrading microbial communities from high solid loading bioreactors in New Hampshire, USA - 4_13_20_68_A1 metaG | ecosystem: Engineered > Bioreactor > Semi-continuous > Anaerobic >...
CATCGGGCTGAAGACGGTGATCGAGGCCAACGGCATCGAAAACCCGGATCTGATCGAACCGGGCCAGCTGCTGTTCATCCCGGCGCCCGAGCCCATGCCCACCGGGCCGGGCTTCAAGATCATTCCGGATTCGGAACTGGTGCGCGGACCGGCCTCGGCGAGTTTCAACGTGGAAGCCTTCCTCATATCGCAGGGCGGCTATTTGAGCGGTTACAGCGAAGAGGTAGACGAGGAGGAAACCGGCGCGGCGGAAATCATCGAGCGCGTCGGCCGGGAGTATTCGGTCAATCCCCGGCTGCTGCTGGCGCTGATCGAGTACCAGTCGAGCTGGGTGACCGACCCGGAACCCGAGGAGACCGCGTACCCGCTGGGGTTTACCAACCGCTGGTATAACGGGCTGTACAAGCAGCTTTCCTGGGCGGCCAACCGGCTGAATTACGGCTACTACGCCTGGCAGCTCAACGCCTTTTCCAACTGGCTGCTGGTGGACGGGTCGGTGGTGCCCCCGGACAGCACCATCAACGCCGGCACCGCCGCGCTGCAGTACCTGTTTGCCCCGCTGTACAGCTATTCAGATTGGCTGGCAGCGGTGGGGGAGCAGGGCCTGTTTGCCACCTATTACCGCATGTTCGGCTATCCCTTCGACTATGCCGTCAACAACCTGGTTCCCGAGGGCCTGACCCAGCCGGAGATGCAGCTGCCCTTCCAGGATGGCGAGGTCTGGTCTTTCACCGGCGGTCCGCACGGCGGGTGGGGGAGCGGTTCCGGCTGGGCGGCGCTGGATTTCGCCCCGCCCGGAGAGCCAATGGGCTGCGTAATCTCCGACTACTGGACCACGGCTGTGGCCGACGGGGTGATTACCTACTCCGACCATGGCACGATCTTGCTGGACCTGGACGGTGACGGTTACGACCAGACCGGCTGGTCGGTGCTGTACCTGCACATCGATTCAGAGGGCCGGCTTCCGGCCGGGACCCGGGTGAAAGCAGGTGACCCGATCGGGCGGCCTTCCTGCGAGGGGGGCGTGTCGAACGGCACGCATGTTCACCTGGCCAGACGGTATAATGGAGTCTGGATTCCCGCAGACGGAGCAGTTCCTTTCAATCTTGACGGGTGGATTTCCGCCGGAACGGGCACCGAGTATAATGGCGTTCTAGTTCGCAATGGACAAACAGTTGAAGCATGGGACCGCCGCACGGAAGAAAACCAGATTCAGCGCTAGCCTGCTCGGTATAGCGCTGCTGGTGATTGTCTGGTCAGGCACAGCGCTGGCCTGCTCGCAGAGCTATGTCAGCGCCATGGACCTGACGGCCACTGCAGCTGTAGCGCCCGTGGGCATCGGCGGCGGGGGCATCGAAGAAGTGGCTGCGCCGACCCTGGCGGTGCCCACCGCGGCTGAGGTGACCCATCCAGCGCCAACGCAGACGGTGGTAGTTGAAACCACCGCTCCTGCGGCTCCTGAAACAGCGGTAACAACGACCGTACCGGCGGCGACCCTGGCGCCGACCGCCACACGAACCTCCGTGCCCACGCTGGAAGGCACGGCGCCGGCGCCGATTATGTACACCTCGCAGGGCGGCGACACGCTGCCCGTCCTGGCCATCCGCTTCGGCGTGCAGGCGGACGAAATTCGCTCCAACACCAGCCAGCCCCTGCCCGAAAAGGGTTTCCTGGAGCCGGGCACGCTGCTGATCATCCCCAACCGTCTGGCTGAGACCGGCCCCAACGGGCACCTGCTGCCGGACAGCGAGATCGTCTACTCGCCCTCTGCGATTGATTTTGACGTGGATGCTTACATCAACGCGGCCGGCGGCTTCCTGAGCCAGTACCGCGAATACCTTTCGGACGGCTGGAACACCGGCGCGCAGGTGGTCGAGCGGGTGGCGCTGGAAAACTCGATCAACCCGCGCCTGCTGCTGGCTCTGCTGGAGCACCAGTCGGGCTGGGTCTTTGGCCAGCCGGACAACCTGCAGGAGACCGACTACCCCATGGGGTTGGTGCAGCTGGACAAGAAGGGGCTGTTCAAGCAGCTCAACTGGGCCATGCAGAAGGTTTCCCTGGGGTACTACGGCTGGCGCGAGGGGCTGTACACCGAGCTGGAGTTCACCGACGGCACCCGCCTGCGCATGGCCCCGGACCTGAACGCCGGGACGGCCGCCATCCAGTATTTCTACTCCCTGCGCAGTGATCAGGTGGTCTGGAACGGGCTGCTTTATGGGCCGGAAGGGTTCTACGGGCTGTACCGGCAGATGTTCGGCGATCCCTGGCAGTATGCCCGGGCGGTCGAGCCGCTCTTCCCCCAGAACCTGACCCAGCCGGCGCTTGAGCTGCCCTTCCTGCCGGGCCGGGTGTGGAGCCTGACCGGCGGTCCGCACGCGGCCTGGGCCAAAGACGGCGCGCGCGCCGCGCTGGATTTCGCCCCCTCGAGCGTCGAGAGTGGGTGTGTTAAGTCGAACGACTGGGTGGTTGCTTCCGCGCCCGGGCTGGTGACCCGTTCCGAGAACGGCGTGGTCGTCGTGGACCTGGACGGGGACGGCTACGAGCAGACCGGCTGGGTGATCCTCTACCTGCACATCGCCACGCAGGGGAGGGTTCCCGCCGGGACGATCCTGGAGCAGGACGACCTGATCGGGCATCCCTCCTGCGAGGGCGGCTCGTCGACCGGCACGCATGTGCACATCGCCCGCAAGTACAACGGCGAGTGGATGCTGGCGGACGGCCCGATCCCCTTCAACCTCTCCGGCTGGGAAGCCCACGCGGGCGACCAGCCGTACATCGGCTCTCTGACCAAAGACGGTGAGACTGTCACTGCCAGCGTGGTGAGCGAAGCGACATCGAATATTTCGCGCCCGGTTCAGGCGCCGTAAGTGTTGCCGATGGCAGTCAGCAAACGCGTAATCCTGATATCCTTCCTGATTCTGTCCCTGCTGGCAGGCTGCATGCCGCCGGATATGGATTTGGGCTGGGAGGATGATCCCTATGAGCAGGAACTGACCCCGGAGCCGACCCCGACCGAGGTGATGCCAACGCCGCTGCCCACTCGGGAGCCGTTCCTGCCCGGCACGCTGGTGGACTACACCGCCCAGACCGGCGACACGCTTGAAGCGCTGGCTGTGCGCTTCAACACCACGGTGCAGGAGATCCGCGAGGCCAACCCCATCATTCCCAACGACACCACCACCATGCCGCCGGGCATGCCGATGCAGATTCCCATCTATTACCAGCCTGCCTGGGGCACGCCCTACCAGATCATCCCCGACTCACTGTTCATCAACGGCCCGGCGCAGATCGGCTTTGACGCCGGAGACTTCGTCCGTGAGCAGCCTGGCTGGCTGAAGAACTACAAAGGCTATTTTGACGGCAAGAACCTGTCCGGCGGGGAACTGGTCGCGGCCATCGGCGAGCAGTACAGCGTAAGCCCGCGCCTGCTGCTGGCGCTGGTCGAGTACTACGCCGGTGGGCTGACCGATCCCGAGCCGCGCGTGGACGTGGATCGCTACCCGCTCGGATACAGGAGCAGCACTCATCAGGGGCTGACCAACCAGCTCATCTGGACGGCCAACAAGCTCAATAACGGCTATTACGCCTTCCGCCTGGGCCGACTGACTTCGCTGGACCTGCCGGACGGGCGGCTGGTGGTGCCGGACCCCTGGCAGAACGCGGCGACCGTCGCCCTGCACAACCTGTTCACCCTGACCAACACGCCGCAGAGCTTTGACCTGGCGGTCTCCGGCGAGGGCTTCGCCCGCACCTACCGTGAGCTTTTCGGAGACCCCTGGGCCAACGTGGAGCCGCACATCCCGGCCAGCCTGCACCAGCCGGTATTGACGCTGCCCTTCCGGCCGGGGCACGCCTGGGCTTACACCGGCGGTCCGCACACCGGCTGGGGCACCGGGCTGCCTTTCTCGGCGGTGGACTTCGCACCGCCCAGCACCCAGTCCGGCTGCGCTGCCGCGTCTGAGCCGGCGACGGCGGTGGCCGACGGGGTGATTGCCAGGCGCGGTGACGCCTCACTGTGGCTGGACCTGGACGGTGACGGCGACATCCGCACCGGCTGGGTGGTGTTCTATTTGCATCTGGCGAACAGCAGCCTGGCTCCGCTGGGGAAAGAGGTCAAGGCCGGTGACCCGTTGGGGCTGCCTTCCTGCGAAGGCGGCAGCGCGACTGGAACACATGTGCACATCGCCCGTATGTACAACGGCGAGTGGATCCCCGCTGGAAGCGGGGTGCTGGCCTTCCAGATGGACGGCTGGGTGGCGGTGGACGGTGAGGAGCCCTACAAGGGCTTCCTGGTCAGATACGGAGAAGAGGTCCGCGCCAGCACCGGCTCAGACCGGATGAGCCATATTTCGGCTTCGGCGCCCTAATCTCCCTGGCTGACGGCGGGAGCGCGCTCGCCGGGCTCTTCGATGATGCGAATCCGGTCGGTGATTTCGACCCTCGGACGCAGAGTTGCGGTGACGGCGCAGTACTTGTCGCGCGACAGGTCGACGGAGCGCGCGACGGCGGCCGGGTCAATATCCACTCCGGTGACCACGTATTCGACATCCATGCGGGTGAAGCGCCGGGGATGGTTCTCGGCTCGCTCACCGCGCACGATGACCTCGAAACCGGTCACCTTCTGGCCTTTTTTCTTCAAGATGGAAATCACATCCATGCCGGTGCAGCCGGCCAGCCCGATGGCGATCAGTTCGACCGGGTGAAAACCGTCCTCATCGCCGCCGACTTCCCGCTTCGCGCCCAGGGGTAGGGTGAAGCCCGAGTTTGCCGTGCCGGTGAAGGACAGGTTGCGGATCCAGGTGGCTCTGGCTTCCATGGGTACCTCCGTTGGGTCAGGCCTGCTGGCTCAGGGAGAGCGCTCGGCGAATTTCGGCCACCAGCTGGTCCTCCGGGGTGGAGCCGATCACCGCATGCAGGCCGTGGTTGATGCTGATGTGCGGCACGCCGGTCACGCCGTACTGGTCCGACAGCTCGCGGAACTCGAGCGCTTCGACCATCTCCGCCTGAACCAGCGGGCTTTCCAGGGCGAACTGGTGCGCCAGCACTACCATCCGCGGGCAGAAGGCGCAGGTGGGCGTGACGAACACCTGCAGGTGAACCGGCGTGTCCAGCCCGCGCAGGAACTGCCGGGTCTCCTCGCTCAGGCTGGAGTCCTGTTTGGAGACAAGCAGCAGGTCGTTGATCAGCGAGGTGAACTCGTGCCCGACCGGAATGCCGGCGTAGCGGATGCCGTAGTCGACGATCTCTTTGCCTTTGCGCGTCGCCAGCACGAACCCCGGGGCCTTGTCCATGTTGTACTCCCGGGCGAGGTCTGCTTCGTTGTGCAGATCATGCACCTGCAGGTGGATCCGGTCAGACAGGTCTGCCACTTCTTGCAGCAGCTGCAGGGTCTCGGCGCAGTATTCGCAGCCGGATTCCTGGCCGAAATAGACGATTTCCACCGGCAGCTCCATGTCGGAGAGGATCTCCTGGGCCTGCCGGCGGATCTCTTCGTTGAGCATTGGTTTTGCCATGGGCGTTTCCTTTCTACTGCGGCCCGTGTGTGCCATCCGGCCGGGCGGTGGATAAAAGAAGCGGGCCTTCAGGCGGCCCGCTTGGTTATGTTCGCTCGTTCTGGATGAACTCGTCCAGATGGAGGGTGTGGAACAGCCGCTCGCGCACTTCGCCGGGCAGTTCCTCGTCCTGGCAGGCGTGATACAGCTCGACGGTCTTGCGCAGGGTGTTGACCACCACGCGGCAGTTGTCACACTCGCGCATGTGCGCTTCCAGTCTGGCGCACAGTTCCTCGCTCAGGGCACCGTCCACGTACTCTGAGATAGTATTCAGCAGGTCACGGCAGTTGGAATTTGCGCTCATTCTGAAGACAACTCCGTTAATTTCTCACCGTAGTAGGTTGAGAGGATCTCGCGCAGACGCAGCCGGGCACGCAGCAGGCGGGTCTTCACGGCGGTTTCGGTCAGGTTGAGCGCGGCGGCCGTCTCCTTGATGGACAGTCCTTCGATATCGCGCAGCAAGAACACCACTTTCAAATTTTCCGGCAGGAGCTGGATGGCACGGTTGAGGAAGGCGCGGGATTCGGCGGAGAGCAGCTCCCTTTCGGGCAGGCAGCACCAGTCGATGATCTGGTGGGGTTCACTGATTCCCTCTTCGTCTTCGTCATGCTCAATCGATACTTCCGGCCTGCGCTTGCGCAGCAGCATCAGGGCTTCGTTGACGGCGATGCGGTACAGCCAGGTGGAGAGCCTGGAGCGGCCTTCAAACCCGGGAAGCGAGCGCATGGCTTTGAGGAAGGTTTCCTGGAGTACATCTTCCGCGTCTTCCGGATTGTTAAGGATGCGAAGGGCCACCCGATAGACCGGCGTGGAGTAAGCATCGACCAGGCGGGCAAATTCACTCCGGTCCCCGGCTTTCAGCGCGTCCAGCGAGAAGTCTTCTACATCAACCCGTTCGTTATCCATTAAGATGTTTTCCAGCCTCAAAAGTTGCACTTGTCCATCTGATTCGCCTGGTGAATCAGTGAACTTCCAGTGTCGGGCCAGCGCCGGCTAAGAAAGCGGCCAGGTGGGCAGCACGTCCAGGTCCAGCGGATCCGTCTGGCCGTGGATGAAGCGGTAATACCCGGCTGTGGCGATCATGGCGGCGTTGTCTGTGCACAGCGACAGCGGCGGGATGAACACCGGGACGGGCGAGCGGGCCAGGATGGTGTCACGCAGCTCTTTGTTGGCTGAGACCCCGCCGGCGACCAGGATGGACTTCGCCTGGAACTGCTCCGCGGCGGCGATGGTCTTGCTCACCAGCACGTCCACCACGGCTTCCTGGAAGCTGGCCGCCAGGTCAGCCACCGGCAGCGGCCGCTTCTGGTCCTCAATTTCGCGCACGGTGCGCAGCACGGCCGTCTTCAGCCCGCTGAAGGAGAAGTTCCAGGTGCCCTCCAGCCGTGCGCGCGGCATGTGGAAGGCGTTCGGATTGCCCCCGGCTGCCGCCTTCTGGATGGACGGGCCGCCCGGATAGGGCAGGCCGAGCAGCCGGGCCACCTTGTCGAAGGCTTCGCCGGCGGCGTCGTCGAGCGTGGCCCCCAGCCTCTGGTAGTGCAGGTGACCTTCCACCAGATTAAGTTCGGTATGCCCGCCCGAGACCAGCAGCACGATCAGGGGGAACTCGGGCGGCGGGCTTTCCTCGCCGTCCGGGTGCAGCCAGGCGGAATACACGTGCCCTTCCAGATGGTTGACGCCGATCAGCGGCAGATTGCTGCCCAGGGCCAGACCCTTTGCGGTGTTCATGCCGACCACGAGAGAGCCGGCCAGACCCGGCCCGCGGGTGACGGCGATGGCGTCGATCTCCTGCAGACTCAGGTGGGCCTGCTGCAGGGCCTCCTGGACCACCGCGTAGATGGTGCGGATGTGCTGGCGGGAGGCGACTTCAGGGAACACGCCCCCGTAGCGGGCGTGGAGTTCGATCTGAGAGGCAACCACATTGGACAGCAGTTTGCGGCCGTCTTCGACCACGGCCGCGGCTGTCTCGTCGCATGAGCTTTCAATGCCCAGAATGCGAATGGGCGTAGGGGCGGGTTTTGCGGCACTCATGCCTTGTTTATACCATGATTAGGACTTCATCGGCAGGACCAGGTCCATGGGGTAGTCGGTCAGCGATTCGAAGCGGCCTTCCGGGGTGACCCAGAAGGTGTTCTCCAGGCGCACGCCGATGCCCCTGCCGGGATAATACAGGCCAGGCTCAATGGCAACGACCGAGCCCGGCGCAAGTATATCCATTGCATCCGCGTTCGCCCCGCAGAAAGGCTTTTCGTGGATGTGCAGCCCGACGCCGTGCCCCAGACTGTGCACATAGCCGTTTTCGGTGTTCGGGTCGCTGGCGATGGTGGGATGGCCCATTTCCTCGAACATCTCGCAGGTCCGCTCCTGGTAGCGGCGGAAAGGCGCATTGACCTCCAGTTCCGAAACGATCTGCCGGTAAACGGTGAGCACCTGGTCGTAGATGTGCTTTGCCTCCGAGGGGGCGTATCCCAGGCACCAGGTGCGGGTGAAGTCATGGAAGTAACCGCCGCCGGCCTCGACGGGGAAGATGTCAAAGACAATCGGCGAACCCAGGCGAATCACGTCGGCCGGATTGCCGGAGGAGTGCGGAATGGCGCCGTCACGGCCAATGGCGAAGATGTACGGCTCCGGGTTTTCCAGCCCGGCTTCCGCGCACCACAGGTTGATTTTGGCCTTGACGTCGCCGACGGTCAGCGGCTGGCCGTCCTCGCGCAGCAGCACCTCGTCGCTGTTGACCGGACGGCTGGTCAGGTAGTTGGCAACCTTGTCCACCACCTGCGTGGTTTTCACCCCGACCTGTCGGATGCGCTCGACCTCATCTTTATCCTTGGTCATCATGGCCCGCATCAGAATCGGGTCCCGGGAGAAGCCCACGAAAGTGACCTCCGGCAGCAGATCGCGAAGGCGGGGCAGCGCGCCGACGACCGGGCCAACCTCGGCATGCCCGTACACGGCCACGCGCCCGCGGGTAACGCCCGCGTCGGTGAACATCTTCGCCAGGCGCAGCGCCATGGCCTGCTCGTAGTCGCCTCCGGCCTCTTCAAGCAGTTCCTTCAGAGGATAGCTGCCGTAGCTGCGCGTGTTCAGGCCGGTGCGGGCGGCTTCCTCGCGCTCCATGGCCGTGTGGAAGAGCAGGGGCGGCTGGCCGCGCTTGAGGATCAGATCGGCGGCGGTCAGGTGCCCGCCGCCGGTCAGGTACACCATAACCGGATTGTTGAAGCCCGGCCCGGTCACCCAGAGCGCATCGATGTTGTTGTCTTCAAGAATTTGATCCAGGTCACTTTTCATGGAGATGTTCCTCGCATTTGCCAGATGTTCAGAGAAGGGAGCGCAGGCCGGCCAGCAGGGCGCCGTCCTGCTCGGGCAGCACGGTCCGCGGGTCCAGAAGCACGCGGTCGTCTTCGATGCGGGCGATCACCGGCGGGTTGAGGCTGCGCAGACGGGCGGCGAACTGCCCGGCTTTCGGCGGCCGCAGGGCCAGCGCGCTGGTCGGAAGGACTTCTTCGGGCAGGCTGCCGCCGCCGATGGTGGACTGCGCGGCGACCACTTCGCCGGCGCCCAGCGCGGACTGCCACTGGCAGGCCCGGCGGTGCAGGTCTTCCTGCGGCGCGGCGATCATGCGCCAGATGGGGATCTCGCGCTCGGCTTCGTCTTTGAGGTAGTGCTCCAGCGTGGCGGCCAGGGCGGCCAGCTGCAGCTTGTCGGCGCGCACGGCCCGGGCCAGCGGGTGCTTCTTCAGCTTTGCGATCAGCTCCGCCCGGCCGACCAGGATGCCCGCCTGCGGGCCGCCCAGCAGCTTGTCCCCGGAGAAGGTGACCAGGTCCGCTCCGGCGGCCACCGATTCGGCCACCGCCGGCTCGTGGGGCAGGCCGAAGCGGGCGGTGTCGAGCAGCGTGCCGGAGCCGAGGTCGTCCACCAGGGGCACGCCGTGACGGTGCGCGACCTGGACCAGCTCGGCCAGAGACGGTTCGGCGGTGAAGCCGATCAGCTTGAAGTTGGAGTGGTGGGCGCGCATTACCAGGGCAGCCGGCTCCTGCAGGGCGGCCTCATAATCCGCCCGGTGAACGCGGTTGGTTGTGCCCACCTCAACCAGCCGAGCGCCCGACTGGGCCATGACCTCGGGAATGCGGAACCCGCCGCCGATTTCAATCAGCTGGGTGCGCGAGATGACCACCCGCCTGCGGCGGGCCAGGGCACTCAGTGCCAGCAGCACGGCCGCGGCGTTGTTGTTGACCACCAGCGCGGCCTCGGCGCCGGTCAGCCGGCGCAGCAGCGACTCGCAGTGCAGGCTGCGCGAGCCGCGGCGGCCGGTCTCCAGGTTGAACTCCAGCGTGTTGTAGCTGGCGGCCGCCTGTTCCATGGCTCGGATGGCCGCCCGGCTGAGCGGCGCCCGCCCCAGGTTGGTGTGCAGGATCACGCCGCTGGCGTTGATCACCGGAATCAGGGTGGGGGCGAGCCAGTCCGCCAGTTTTTGCTGGCAGCCGGCGATGAGCTCATCTTCAGAGGGAAGGCGCGGGTCGGCGGGAAAGCGGGCGCGGACCTCGTCCAGCGCGGCGCGGACCGCTTCGAGGGTCAGCGGGCGGCCGTATTTATCGATCAGCGCCCGGACCTGCTCGTGGTTCAGCAGCTGATCCACGGAAGGCAGGCCGCGCAGATCATTCATACCCCGCCTCGTCGGGCTTCCAATGGCTGCGCTCCCTCAGGCGCAGGAAGAACTCGATCATCACCAGCCCGGCGGCGATAAAGACGATCAGCATCAGGTTCAGCACGCCGCCAAGCTGCAGCCAGATCAGCAGGTTGGCATAGACGCCGAACCAGAGCGACTGCCGGATGATTACGGCGCCGCTGGCCGGCGGTTTGGACGGGAAGCGACGGTTGAAGAAGTACACCAGGGGAAGCATGGTGCCGGAAACCGCCAGTGTGGTGAAGAAAAAGAACAGCCAGCGCGGGCCAAGGGTGGGCAGCGTTTGGGTTACCAGGTAATACAACCCGAACCAGCCGGCGCCGGCCAGCAACACGGCTGCTGTAAACAGAGGGAAGAAACGCGCTTTTTGGGGTTCCACGGCTTGTTCTCCGCTTGATTATATCCCCTTCGGGGGGGTATACGCCCCTGCAGGGGGATTATAATCCACGCCGGGCGGAATGGCGCTGCGGCGCGGTTATGGTGAGATTCTAATAAAGTTACTAAGATTATCCGGTTTGTCCTGATGCCAATTTATCACCGATTGTGATACAATCTCAAGACAATTCAGGTCAGACGGCAAGTCTGGCATCACTCATCAGGAGAGGTGGAGGGACCGGCCCTTAGAAGCCTCGGCAACCGCTGCCATCCGCAGCCGGTGCCAATTCCGGCAGGTCACAGGATGACCTGAAAGATGAGGCAGCCATTTCTGACACCGGGTGCCTCTTGCGAGAGGTTTTTTTCTTTAAAGGATCCGACAGGGAGGTTAGCCATGGACCGCAAATTCACCAACCGCAGATATCTGGATGCATTGAGCCAGCGGGTGCTGGTGTTTGACGGCGCCATGGGAACCAGCCTGCAGCGGCTCAACCTGACCGCTGCCGATTTTGGCGGCCCGCAGTACGAGGGCTGCAACGACTATGTGGTGATCAGCAAGCCGGAGGTTGTCGATCAGGTCCACCGCTCCTTCCTGGAGGCCGGCGTGGACGTGATTGAGACTTGCACTTTCCGTGCCAACCGCCTGACTCTGGGTGAGTACGGCCTGAGCGATCAGGTATACGAGATTAACCGCAAAGCCGCCGAGCTGGCCCGCCGGGCGGCCGACGATTACGCCACGCCCGACCAGCCCCGCTTTGTGGCCGGCTCCATCGGGCCTTCGGGCAAGCTGCCCTCGATGGATGACCCGGAGCTTTCGGACCTGGGTTTCGACGAGCTCAAGGAGATCTTCGCCGAGCAGGCAGTCGGGCTGATTGAGGGCGGGGTGGACCTGCTGCTGATCGAGACCTCGCAGGACATTCTC
>Ga0134093_1003326_pt1 | contig 11527 bp, 8 predicted proteins | sample 4_1taG_FD_94452 | JGI IMG/M metagenome (GOLD analysis project Ga0134093, IMG submission 94452) | Switchgrass degrading microbial communities from high solid loading bioreactors in New Hampshire, USA - 4_13_20_68_A1 metaG | ecosystem: Engineered > Bioreactor > Semi-continuous > Anaerobic >...
AAGTACCAGCAATTCATGAGCACTACGCAAGTACAGGGAACGCTGTCTGACAAAGATATATGCACAGACATTCTCATGATGGAGAAACAAGTTTCCAGCACATACAACACGGCAGTTTTTGAGTTCCGTGATACCAATGTCCGCGATGTCCTGAACCATATACAGAAAGAGGAGCAAAAGCACGGCGAGGCAATCTTCCAGTATATGCAAAGCAAAGGGCTCTACAACGTACAGCAGTAGATCAAATAACCGGCGTCATGATCCTGGTCAGTCAGGCGCCGGTTTTTATTTATATCAATGTAACGAGAAAATCATAAACATGACACAGTATAAATCATGCCTGGATAATGGCGATGTTCAGCTTTGTTGACTTTGAGTATTGGCAGTGATAATATCAAAGTTGAACTTGCAATCGTATTTGGAGAAAGCGATCGTAATACCTGTGAGTATGCTCCATTGTCATACCCGGGTTCAGGCAATCGACAAATAGTCATCTTTAATATGTTTTCATCACGGAGGAAAAATGCTGATATCAGGTCTTCAAAAGCTCACGCTGCTTGATTATCCGGAAAAATTGGCCGCAACCATATTCACACCCGGATGTAATTTTCGCTGTCCGTTCTGCCACAATGCTTCCCTTGTGCTCCAACCGGGCAATGCTCCGATGATTTCTGAGGAAGAAGTGCTCACGTTCCTTGATTCTAGAAAAGGACGGCTGGACGGAGTATGCATAACGGGCGGAGAGCCGCTCATGCAAAAAGATGTAGGCGGCTTTATAAAAAAAGTTAAGGAAATGGGCTACCTGGTCAAACTGGACACGAACGGAAGCTTCTTTGACCGTCTTAAAGCTCTGGTTGACGATAAGCTCGTTGATTATATAGCAATGGATATCAAAAACTCACCCGGTAAGTATGTGCTTACTTCCGCTGCTACTCCGGACATGATGGAACAGGTAAATAAAAGCGTATCTTTCCTGCTTGAAGGAAGAGTGGACTATGAGTTCAGGACGACCGTAGTAAGCGAGTTTCATGAAGAAGATGACTTTCGGGAAATAGGCAGATGGATAGAAGGTGCAAAATCCTATGTCCTTCAGAATTATGAGGATTCCGAAGACGTTATACAGAGCGGATTTAGCAGCGCGGGCAGGGACAGGCTCCTGAAGTTTGCCGATATCGTACGGCCGTACGTTTGCAGCGTCCATATAAGGGGCATATAGTTCATCCGTCAGTTTATAACTGTCGATGTTGCACATACTGGCTTGCATCGATTTATACATATTGTATATATTGTGTTTTGTGAAAATAACACACCCAATATATTGTGTTTTTCGCTTGACAAGAAAAGTGCTCCATATTATAATTAGCTCACTGGCATTAAAGTCATTTTATGTCACTATATGTCAGGGGGCTTTATTATTACTCAGTAAATTCCGGAATTATTGGGTCCTTATCATCAAACTGGCAGTATGGTGCTATTAAAGGAGTGGATCGATCAATGTATCAGGTAATAAAAAGGGACGGAAAGATAGCGGAGTTCAGCATCACAAAAATAGCAAATGCCATCAAGAAAGCATTCGATGCACAGGGGAAAAATTATCACCAGGATATCATCGACTTCCTGGCACTCAAAGTGACTGCCGATTATCAGGACAAGATCGAAAACGGCTATATCACTGTCGAAGCCATCCAGGACAGTGTGGAGCGAGTATTGGTACAAGCCGGATATGCCGATGTTGCCAAGGCATATATCCTTTACCGCAAGCAGAGAGAAAAAGTACGCAACGCAAAATCCACTTTGCTGGACTACAAAGAACTGGTCAACAGTTATGTAAATATAGAAGACTGGCGCGTAAAAGAAAACTCGACTGTCACTTATTCAGTCGGCGGACTGATACTCAGCAACTCGGGTGCAATTACTGCCAACTATTGGCTCTCTGAAGTATATGATGAGGAAGTAGCAAACGCTCACAGAAACGCCGACATACACATACATGACCTTTCCATGCTTACAGGATATTGCGCCGGCTGGTCGCTGAAGCAGCTGATTCAGGAAGGGCTCGGCGGTGTAGAGGGCAAGATCACTTCCTCCCCTGCCAGCCATCTCTCGACCCTGTGCAACCAGATGGTCAACTTCCTGGGCATCATGCAGAACGAATGGGCGGGAGCTCAAGCTTTTTCGTCATTCGATACTTACCTTGCACCCTTCGTCAAGGTCGACAATCTTGACTACAAGGAAGTCAAGCAGTGTATACAGTCCTTTATATATGGCGTCAATACTCCCAGCCGCTGGGGCACCCAGGCTCCATTCACGAACATAACACTTGACTGGACCGTGCCGGACGACCTTGCCGATCTCCCTGCTATCGTCGGCGGCAAGGAAATGGATTTCAAATATAAAGACTGCAAAAAAGAGATGGATATGATAAACAAGGCGTTCATCGAGATAATGATCGAGGGCGACGCCAACGGACGCGGGTTCCAGTACCCCATCCCGACATACTCCATCACAAGGGACTTTGACTGGAGCGACACGGAGAACAATCGCCTGCTCTTCGAGATGACCGCCAAATATGGTACACCATATTTTTCAAACTATATCAACAGCGATATGAAGCCGAGTGACATTCGAAGCATGTGCTGCAGGCTGCGCCTCGACCTTCGTGAGCTCCGCAAGAAAGGCGGCGGATTCTTCGGAAGCGGAGAGAGCACCGGCTCTATCGGCGTCGTTACCATCAACATGCCCCGTATCGCTTATCTGGCCAAGGACGAAGAGGATTTCTATAACCGCCTGGACAAGCTGATGGATATAGCTGCCCGCTCTCTTGACACAAAGCGCACAGTCATTACCAAGCTGATGAATGCGGGCCTGTACCCGTACACCAAGAGGTACCTGGGCACATTTGAAAACCACTTTTCAACGATCGGCCTTATCGGCATGAACGAGGTCGGGCTGAACGCAAAGTGGCTTGGCAAGAACATGCTTGACGAGAGGACACGCAAGTTCACGATCGAAGTGCTCAACCATATGAGGGACCGCCTCGTAATATATCAGGAGAAATATGGCGCGCTGTTCAACCTTGAGGCAACTCCCGCCGAGTCTACGACTTACAGATTGGCAAAGCACGACGTTGAGCGCTATCCCGATATCATTACCGCAGCAAAACCAGGCGACACTCCCTACTACACCAACAGTTCTCACCTTCCTGTCGGCGCAACGGACGACCTGTTCGAGGCACTGGAACTGCAGGATGACCTCCAGGTGCTCTACACCTCCGGTACAGTGTTCCACGCCTTCCTCGGCGAAAAGCTGCCGGATTGGAAAGCAGCCGCAGCACTCGTGCGCAAGATCGCGGAGAACTACAAACTACCCTACTACACCCTGTCGCCTACTTACTCGGTTTGCAGCACACACGGCTATATAGTCGGCGAGCACCTCACCTGCCCCGAATGCGGTAAGGAGACGGAGGTTTACAGCCGGATCACGGGTTACTATCGCCCGGTCAAGAACTGGAACGCAGGAAAAGCACAGGAGTTCAAAGACAGGAAAGAATACGACCCTGATAAGATAATCAACATATCAGAGGCTCGCAACGTTTCCGGCAATGCTGTGAAGACAGGCGATGCACGGCAGCAGGAAGTGAACACTCAAACGGTCGCTTCCGGCAGTGAGCTCTTGCTGTTCACAACGAAAACCTGTCCCAACTGCCCTTCGGCAAAAAAAGCCCTTGATGAGGCCGGTGTAGAATACAGCGTTATGGACGCAGCGGAGCATCAGGACCTTGTAGAAAAGTTTGGGATCATGCAGGCACCAACCCTTGTGTGTGTCACAGATAACGGCGCCGTAAAGTATGCAGGGCTCCAGAACATAATGCAGTTCCTGAAAGCAGCGAAATAGGATAAATTGAATAATGGCAAGCGGTACCCTGGGTTCCTTTCCGGGTACCGCTTGAATTTATCGCAGCGATTGCAGACATCCTTGCGCTTTATATGGCATAATTTTGGACCAATCAAAATGTGTATTTATGCTATTCACAAAAACTATAATACTACCCAATATCATATTACCACTGCTCTTGAACTAATTTCTTGACACCATGATTCAAGTTCATTCTCAGCATTTATACATTCTATTGTTGTTATATCCTTGAGCATAATCTTTATCCCACTTTCATTGATAGACTGAAAGTGACTGAAAGTTAAGACATTTAAATAGAATCCTCTGTCATATTTTATTTATAATTTTACTTATTATACTAATTATTTCTTCATTTTTCATCAAAAACAGAAGAGTTGCTTAGGATTGGAAAAGCAAAACTTACTTGATTATTTTATTTTTAATAACATAATTTTACAATTATCTACATTTGCTGTTTATTATTATATGATAAAGATCAACGTTAAAAGGAGTTAGATAAATGAATAATCAAAACTCAGCTTATATAACGGAATATTCCGATGTTGAAATTGAAGTACTAAAAATTTTGTTCGATGAATGGAAGTATCATCAACAGACTTTATGGTCATTAATGACAAAATCCATATCGTTTGCATTTGCTTTAATTTTCTTGCCATTATGGGTGTTAATATTGCATCATTACGAATACCACTTTTTATTCTACCAGTTGCTGGGATATCGCTTTCTGTAATTATTGCCTTTTTTGCTATTAACGAAATGTTAAGAATACATAGGATAAAAATGTCTATCAAAGCAAATATTAAATTTATATCAAGTAAATTTGATGAAGCTTTAAAAGGGAATAAATTCAATAACTTTATACCTATAGCAGTATTCATTGTGCAAATTACTCTTGCAATAATTATTATAATACGCATCGCATAAGCTATCTGTTTAAGTTGATCCAAACATTTAGTATAAATAAAAGAAGGTGTTAAATGTGCACCTTCTTTTATAATTCACAAAAAATGATATATCAAATTAAGTTTGCGCTCTACCTTACTCTGTGTAGCTGCTGGATGTGTCTATTCTGATCGTGTTGGCTGTTCCGTCCCAGGTTACGCCAAAGTCGAAAGCTTTGCCGAGGTCGCGGAGCTTAAAGTAATTGTTGCCGTTGATGTTGTAGGCAGTCAGATCGACCTTGACACCGTCAATATAAACTGTTGCTCTTGTCAGATATGCAGTGGTGTTGCTCTTGTTGCCTGTGACCATCTCGCCGCCAACCGCAGTATATGAAAGTCCCGATTTGAGGTTTATCGCCTGAAGGGCTGCATCCCATTCTACTTCGAACTGCTTTTCTGTGCCGTTCAAAACGTAAGCCAGGTCGCGAAGCTTAAAGTAATTGTTTCCGTTTATGTTATATGCGTCAAAAGCTACAGATTCCCCGTTTACAAGTACTTTTGAAGCAGTGGGCTTGGCCGTGTATGGGATGGATGTCTTAGCAATAACGCCGAACTTATCGTCTTTCATGACGAGCGCAACTCCGTCGGAGAAGTCGGATGCCGCTTGGTAAACGGGATCGATCACCATGTTTCCGCCTGCATCCATGAATCCCCATTTACCGGCTTTCTCGACTCTTACGAGCCCTTCGCTGAAGTTCCACATGTCATCATATTCAAACGGAATAACAGTTTTCCCTGTCAGATCCAGTGCGCCCCATTTTCCGTCTATTGCATTGGTGACGTAGCCTTCATGGCAATTGATGCAATAATCGAACTTGAAATCAACTACGACCTTACCGGTGTAATCGACATATCCCCATTTCCCTTCGTCGTTACATACGCAGATGAGGCCATTGCTTCCGGATACGCTTATATCACTGTAAATAATGGGAACAACTTCACGTCCGTTTCTGTCGATCGCTCCCCATTTATCACCTTTGTTGACAGCTGCAACTCCATCATGGAAGTCCAATGCGTAATCATATATAGGTGCAACGACTTCTTTGCCTTTTGTGTCGATAAAACCATACTTGGCACCGTAATATGCACGCTCCAGATAATACAGACCACCCAATGCCCATTCACCGTCGACTGCAACAGCCAGCAAGCCTTCGGAATAGCCGTTCAGACTTGCATAGTCATACTTAAACTCAAAAGCGGATATGCCTGTTTTGTCAATGACATGGAACTCAGGAGAATCCATGCTTCCGGTTGTTACGACCGCAAGACCTTCTTTAAAACTGAACTCTTCACACATTCCGCCGCTATATGTAAGTGGGATGACGACCTTCCCTGTCGTGTCTACAAATCCCACCTTGCCGCCATTGGAAACTGCAGCAAGACCTTCACTGAAATCCCATACTTTGTCATAAAAAATCGGGACGACGACTTTGCCGGTCTTATCGATGAATCCCCAGTTTCCGGTAACATAGCCTGCTTCTTCATCCCAGAAGCCGCCTGTTGAAACAGCGGCATATCCCTCGCTAAAATCTTCAGCATAATCATACTTGTAGTCGATTACAAGCTTTCCGGTTTTATCTATGAAGCCATACTTGCCATCTTTAACTACTGCTGCCATCCCTTCCGAAAAAGCATAAGCCCTGTCATATGTCGTCAGGTTCTGGATCGTCGGTTGTGCCGCCACTGCAGAAACTACGCATATAGAAAGTACCAATGATAAAGCTAACAGAACACTAAAAAAACGTCTCTTCACTTTTACACATCCTTATCAGAATTAAGCTGAGTTTCAATTTAGATCATTTTCAGATGTCTTTGGCGCAAAATAAAACACCCACCGATTTGTAACCAAAGGGTGTATAGTTGCAATGCAACTGGCTGGCATGGCATGATGCTTTAGCCCCTTTAGCTTTGCGCCGCCACCTTTCGATGGGTTTGCCTTTGATCGTTCCATTACGGATATTGAGTTTTGATTACCTCCTTATCTCTCCTTTTTGTATCTCCTCCTTTACAAATAAGTTGAGCAAGCGCGTTAAATATTACCAGATTCAAGCAGAAAAGCCAATGTCAATATCTGGAAGAAGATCCTTATCTCTCTGTAACGATTCATACCAAACAGAGATTATGAATTCTGACATGAAAAAAGCATCAAATACTTTGATTTGATGCTTTTTGCTATTCAACTTTTCCACCAGACCGCCGCTCAACATCATTACGCTGTGATTGTCCAAACCAACGTCCCGTCAACCAGGCTTATTCTTTATGAGGCTTATACTTTTTGATGATCATAATATCGACAATGACGCAGATAACAACGTAGACTAGCCAGAGCAACCCGTAGATGGCAAATGGATTCCCAAATAGAAAAGAAGGCACAAGTACACCTATATAGCGACGACCTAAGAGGAAGAGGCGCACCGTCACATTTATGATCATGGAAAAGGGTATGAACGGCAGTGTCCAGACATTCATGACCCAGAATTGCTTCTTCGCCTTCGCCTTAGTTTCACTGTCGCCGACGCTCTGCCCGATAGCGAAGATCACGCACCCGACAGTCATCAGGATCAGTCCCACCGCAGCGGCCAGGGGCCTGCGCTGCTCATACCATATCCATATGGCCGCGATGACCCCAATGATATTCAGAGCCGTGCCAATGATGGAAAAGATCACGGCATCCGGATTCCGTCTTGTTTCTTGTGGTTGGGGCTCTACACCTTTGAGGAGATAGTCTGTGGTCACTCCAAAAAAGTCGCTGATGAGAATGATTTTATCAATATCCGGCGTGCTCTGCTCACTTTCCCATTTTGATACGGCCTGTCGTGAGACCCCGATCTGGTCCGCAAACTCCTCCTGGGAAATACCCCTCGCCTTTCTCAAGTTTCGAATTCTGTCCGCTATACTCACAAATGACACTCCTTTCCGTGTCATGGTACCAAAAATCGCGGTTGCGGTGCCACCAATCGTGACTGGATTACTGTCAACCGCCGGTTGCGGCATCGAAAACACTCCATCAGCCGGTTTTTGCCTGGCTCATGGAGTATTATTTGGTCCAAGCAAAAGCATTCGAACCTGCCGTCAGATAGTCCAAAACACCCTCGTTACTCGCTGTGCCACACCCTGATGCTATATGCTTTTCCCAAATTCACATGCCATTCAGGAAAACACAAGGACATTATAGCATCAGGATTCTCTGTCAACATGGTTCGGGCTTTCAGCGTGCCGCACCGATGGAGTCCAGCGCATCCTTAAGCTGTCTCAACGCCCGCTCAAGAATGGAGCGCGGACAGGCTATATTTATGCGCTGGAAACCCGTGCCGGATGCGCCGAACATCGTACCAGCATCCAGCCACAGCTTCGCCTTATTGACTATCAAATCGTCAAGCTCGCGGTCAGTCAGACCCAATGCCCTGAAGTCAAGCCAAACTAGGTATGTGCCCTCGGGCTCGACCAGCTGTACCTGTGGAATCTCCCGGGCGAGAAAATCCCGCACAAAATCCAGATTAGAGCCCAGATATGCCATAAGCTCGTCTAACCAGCCAGCCCCGTACTCATAGGCAGCCCTGCAGGCTACAAGTCCCATTATGTTTGGCTGACTGTATCCGGTTTTTCTTATCTCCTGCCTAAAGCGGCTGCGCAGAGCCGGGTCTGAAATAAGGATATTTGAAATCTGAAGCCCCGCGAGGTTAAATGTCTTGGTGGGTGCAGTGCAGGTGACGGTGATCTCAGCCAGTTCAGGACTGATCGCCGCGAAAACCTGGTGACGATTGCCGGGATATACGAAGTCCGCGTGGATCTCGTCGGAGACCACCTTTACCCCGTACCTTAAGCAAATCTCGCCCATAGCCGAAAGCTCATCGATCCTCCACACCCTGCCCACCGGATTGTGCGGGCTGCAGAGTATAAAAAGCTTTACCTTTTCACGCTTTATCTTATCCTCAAAATCTTTGAGGTCAACGGAATATTTCCCGTCGCTGTAAACGAGCTCACTGACCACAAGCCTTCGTCCGTTTGCATGTACCGACTCGGAAAAGGGGTAATAAACCGGCTGCTGTATGAGCACCGCGTCGCCCTCCTCTGTCAGGGCTCGGATCGCGGCGCAGATGGCGAAGACCACGCCCGGGGCCTTGACTAACCACTCTGGGGAAATCAGCCACCCGAAGCGCTCCGAGTACCACTTGGCCAACGCACCGAAGTACCCCTCGTCCGCCGCGTCACTGTACCCTAAAATCCCGTGGCGGCATTTTTCCGCCAGCGCGTCCAGGACCTCCGGGGGAGACGGAAAATCCATGTCCGCGACCCAGAGCGGCAGGATGTCCTCCGGCAATCCCCTTTTAGCTGCAAAATCGTATTTTAGCGAGTCCGTGCCTCGCCGATCGATTATAGTGTCAAAAGAATAAGACATATTCAGCATACCTCAATCGCCTGCATCAAATCGGCAATCAGGTCATCGACACACTCGATTCCAACTGAAAGCCGGAGCAGTGTTTCGTTTATCCTTTTAAGTTTTCGAACTTCCTCAGGCAGGTCGGCGTGCGTCTGGAGTATCGGATATGTAATCAGGCTCTCGACTCCGCCGAGGCTCTCCGCGTACTTGATAATCTTTACGTTTTCAAGAAGCCTGAGAGCCGTCTTTTCAGAATCCACCTCGAAGGAAATCATCGCCCCGAAGCCACTGGCCTGTCTGACCGATACGCTGTAGCCCGGATGTGATGGGAGACCCACGTAGTGGACCGCCCTGACCTTCTCCTGCTCGCAGAGCCACCGGGCAATTTTTATCGCATTCTCCTGCTGTCTCTGCATGCGTATGTGCAGCGTCTTGATCCCTCGGATCAAAAGCCAGCTGTCGAAGGGAGACAGACAGGCCCCCGTTGTCTTGTATATAAAGCGCAGCCGTTCAGAGAGTCCCGGGTCAGCTACGACAAGAAATCCGGCAAGCGTATCGTTGTGCCCGCAGAGGTACTTGGTCCCGCTGTGGAGTACTATGTCGGCCCCCAAATCCAGCGGTCTCTGGAAATAGGGTGTCAGGAAAGTATTATCAACAATCAGCAGCACTCCCCGCTCCCTGCAGAGCCGCGAGACCTCGGAGATGTCGGTGACCTGCATCATAGGATTTGTCGGAGTCTCGATGAAGATCGCCTTTGTTTCCGCTCTGATGCTCTTTTCGATTTCAGGTTTATTCGAGGTGTTTATAAAATCGAACTTAAGTCCGTTTTTCATCGAAACGTTGTCGAACAACCGGCGGGATCCCCCGTAGAGATCGTCAGAGGCAATGATATGGTCTCCCGGCGAAAAAAGCTCCACAAGCGCCGTAAGCGCAGCCATACCGCTTGAAAAGGCCAGTGCGTCGACACCGTTTTCAAGCCTTGCCAGCGTCCGTTCAAGATGCTCCCGCGTGGGATTCTGCACTCTAGAGTAGTCGTAACCTGTGCTCTGCCCCACCCCCGGGTGCTCAAAGGTCGCCGACTGGAAAATGGGGACACTCAAGGCACCCGTCGTGTCGTATCTTATATCACTCCCGTGTATACAAAGGGTATCTATATCCATACTCATTCCCCTATCATTACTGATTATATATAAAACATCAGCGCCTGTTCTCCCTTATGCTTCTCAGCTTCGCTGACCAGGTCCTCCAGAGTGATTCGGGAAAGTATATCCCTGACTGTTTTATCGAGCTTGTCAAAAACGGCCACGCGCATAGCCATGTCTATATCCGGTGCTTTTTCGTTAACCGTGCCTTCCACCTGTTCAAAAAGCGATGTCTCCACGGCCATCAAAACGTCCAGTGCGCAAATCTCCCCTGGTGCTCTTGATAGCTGATATCCGCCCTGCGCCCCCTTGACCGATGTGACAAGCCCGGCGCGCTTCAGAAGCGAGAAGACCTGCTCGAGAAAGATCTTTGATATGCCCAGCCTTTCGGAAATACTGAGAACGGTGATATACTCGCCGACTGAGTACTGCTGCGCCATGCTTATGGAAGCCGCGAGCGCATAGCGTCCCTTCGCGGAAATTCTCATAAGCATCCCCCATTTCATATATAATTAATATGTATTCTTATAATAGGTTAGAAGCGTCAGCTTGTCAATAGCATAGTATAGAATACATATCAAAATAATATATTTTGAAACCTATTGACAAATGCTTACAAATGCTGTATTATGGCTTTACATAGTAATCATATATGTTTTATAGCATATGAATTATTGGAGGTAAATATTATGTCAAAGATTTACAAGAGCCTGACCGACCTTATTGGCAAAACTCCTCTGCTTGAACTCTCGAATTACGGCAAAAAACATGGACTTGTAGCAACCGTCATTGGAAAGCTGGAGTACTTCAACCCGGCGGGCAGCGTCAAGGACAGGATCGCAAAGTCGATGATCGAAGACGCCGAAGCGAAAGGACTCCTCACCCCGGATTCCGTTATCATCGAGCCGACGAGCGGCAATACCGGCATCGGCCTTGCCTCGGTGGCAGCGGCGAGAGGCTACAGGATCATACTTACAATGCCCGAGACGATGAGCATAGAGCGTAGAAACCTGCTCAAGGCATACGGTGCCGAGCTTGTGCTGACCGAGGGCGCAAAGGGTATGTCGGGCGCTATCGCCAAGGCCGAGGAGCTCGCAAAAGAGATCCCGAACTCCTTCATACCCGGTCAGTTTGTGAACCCGGCGAAC
>Ga0134093_1003327_pt1 | contig 11526 bp, 10 predicted proteins | sample 4_1taG_FD_94452 | JGI IMG/M metagenome (GOLD analysis project Ga0134093, IMG submission 94452) | Switchgrass degrading microbial communities from high solid loading bioreactors in New Hampshire, USA - 4_13_20_68_A1 metaG | ecosystem: Engineered > Bioreactor > Semi-continuous > Anaerobic >...
ATCTTGCGAGTGCAGCGACTGTTTCAGGCATTGCACAATATCTCCCCGTTTACCGGAAAAAAGATACTGCGATTTTCGCCAATAAGCAGTTAAGGAAGCTAAATCTGATTCGCATTATTTATACAGTGTGAATTATACTATTACACTTTTGTTTAAATGTTTAACACATACAAAGAGACAAGCCTTTAAATATAAGACTTGCCTCTTTCTGAGTCCAGATAAAATAATACGGAGCCACTCTTTTTCGAGTATTGATTATTTATTAGCCGGATCATTTTATTCAAGGTTTATTATTCCCCTGAAAAGGCCCGAAAGTTTTATTTTCGATTCCTGGAATATTTCCACAATTTTAAACTTTATCTCTACAGGAATTTCCTTTTCGCCGTCATTTATAATTATCGCAAGCTCCTCATCGGACAGTTCTTCCTTCAGGATACCTATATATTCCTTATCCAGCTCACCTTTTGTATCCTCTGTAAAGCACAGTGGCGGAAACATCACGCACCACCAGTTCTGCCCTTTTGCATCACCTATTTCAATTTTAAGAGCATCATAAAACCCGGCGGGCAATATCATGTTTGCGTATTGCTTTGAAGGGAACGGATACTTTCCAAAAGAAGCTTTTGCATAATCCTTCATCCCTTCCTGGTTTATGGTGCTGTTTGCCACCTGTTCAATCTCGTGAAGATGGCTGCTGATAAATTCAACGGCATTCCGTTTATTCGTTAATCCATCCATGTTTTTACTCATGTAATCTATAACCGCATCCCGTACACGGTACTTTAACGTCTGATCCTGCACGCTGTCGCTGTTTGCGACTATATGAAGACGTATCATGCTGTCGGATAAATCCTGGTTCACTTTTTCCGCGAAATAATAAAACAGCAGGAATAAGAACACAACAGTATAAACCAAAGCTACAGCAGGTTTCGTCCATTTTATTATTTTGTTCTCCTTGTTTATCGCCATTTGCATCTTATCACCTCTTCAGCGAAACAATAAAATTCATATTATTTACCAGGCAATTGGCGGGTATATCACTTTAGTAATAAGTATTGACATAAATTCTAAAATCAATACATTCATATATTTTTTCTTAAAACAAACCGAAATTGCCTGTACCAAAGAGGTGAAATTTCGACATTTCTTTTGCGGCTTTTAGCGTTCCTTCTGTTATTTTGTTACATTATTAACAGCTGTCCATCCACATTATCCACAATTTTGTCCACAGGCAAGCGTGGTAATATTGCCGAAAAAATATGACTTATCCACAGTATTCACAAATTATTTTTGTTTATACATAATGTAATTTGTATAATTTGCCTTTTTCACAGCCAGGAAATTGCAAAAAAGCATCCCTGGATATAGCTAGAACTTTTCGCCCAGTTTCAGCCCGGGAATTGCATTTAAACCTTCAGGGGCAAAATCGTTTTCAATATAGGAATAATACGCCGAAGAGGCAATCATGGCGGCATTATCGGTGCATAATTTCAGCGGTGGATAATAAAGCTTTATACCTGCACTTAAACAAGCCTTTTCAAAGCTTTCACGCAGATAAGTATTGGCTGCAACTCCCCCGGCAAGGCATACCGTTTTGGATTTTGCTTTCATTGCAGCGCTCATCGTATTGTCTACAAGCACATCAACCACTGCTTTCTGGAACGAAGCGCAGACATCCTCCACGGGAACCTGTTCATTCTTTTGGCTGAACTGATGTACGGTATTGATAACCGCAGTCTTTAAACCACTGAAGCTGAAATCATAAGGTGCATCCTTAAACTTTACCCTGGGAAAATTAAAAGCCTGTGAATTTCCTTCTGCAGCTTTTTTCTCAACCTTGGGACCTCCGGGATAACCCAATCCAAGGACTCTTGCTATCTTGTCGAAAGCCTCACCCGCAGCGTCATCCCTGGTACGGCCGAGGACAACGGTTTTCCGGTAATCAGCAACATTTACAATATGGCTGTGGCCACCAGATGCTACAAGGCATATAAAGGGAGGTTCCAGCTCCTCATGGGCTATATAATTTGCGCAAATATGCCCGTCTATATGGTTTACTCCAATAAGGGGTTTCCCAAGGGCAAAGGCTATTGCTTTTGCAGCAGATAGTCCCACCAGCAGCGCCCCGACCAACCCGGGACCATAGGTGGCACCAATTGCATCTATATTTTTAAGCTCCGTTCCTGCTTCCTTGCATGCTTTGTCTATAACAGGAATAATGGCTTCCACATGTTTCCTCGATGCCAGTTCGGGCACTACCCCTCCGTATTCGGCATGTAAATTTACCTGTGTTGCAATAACATTCGACAATATTTTTCTCCCGTCAGCAACCACAGCGGCTGATGTTTCATCGCAGCTTGATTCTATTCCAAGTATTAATGACTCTTTCACAAAAACCTCCAAAAACTGTCATATAAATTTACTCTTTACAGTAAGTAAATTGTATGTTAAAAATGTTTTTTATTCAAGGGAAAAGGCTGAATTGGGACTTTAAAAAATCATGCATAAAAAAAAAGAGAGCAGTTAACGCTCTTTAAAAAACAGGAGAAATGCTAATGTTCGACTTAATATTAGCAAAAACCCGAAAATATTTCTATAGGCCCATTGACGGAACTAAAATAGGTCTTTAGTCCTATTGGATTTATTAATCAAAAGAAGACATGAAGGACCAGCTGGTCCAACAGAACCAATGCCCCTATTACCCACAGGTAATAGGAAAAGTATTTCAAGCCCTGCTTTTGTATCAGGTTTATCATTGATTTTACGGCGATAAAACCGGCTATGGCTGCAAACAGCATTCCAACCGCAAGAGGAGCCGTTCCTATGGCTGCAAATTCACTCCCGCCCGTTTTTAACATTTTATAAATATCAACGACAACCGCTCCCAGTATTGCCGGTATTGACAAAAGGAATGAAAAGTCGGCAGCTGTTTTGCGTTCAATCCCCAAAGCAAGAGCTGCTGAAATGGTCATGCCCGATCTGGAAACGGCGGGAATCATTGCAACAGCCTGTGATGTACCAATAAGAAGCGGATCTTTTATGTTCATCTGTTCTATGGTTCTTTTCTTTTCTCCTACACTGTCGGCATACATTAACACCAGGCCGGTAAAAATAAAACCTGTTCCGAGTGTGGCTCCCGATTCGAAGAATGATTCAATAAAGTCATCAAACAGAATTCCGAAAACCGCAATTGGAATGGTACCTATAACTATGTACACCGGCAGTTTTGAAAAGGGATTTTTTATTATCTCGAAAATTTTCTTTCTGTACACAACCAATACCGCAACCAGCGTAGCCAAATGCAAAGCTATGTCAAAAGAAAGAGCACCCTCTTCAATTTTAAATATTTTCTGCAGCAGGACAAGATGCCCCGAACTGCTGACAGGCAAAAATTCGGTAAACCCCTGGACAATACCCAGGATAATAGCTTCCAGTATGGACATAACAATACTTCCTTTCATATTTGATAATTTTACTCCTCAACTCACTGTTCTTCGGGGAGAAAAGCTTCCTCTATATAAGTATTCGGAGCATTCCAGAATATCCATTCTTCAAATCCCGCATCATATACCGCCTGTATCTGAGCCCGGTATTCTTCAACCCCGTATTGTTTCCAGTAGCCTTCGGGCAGATAGTCGGCCGTAAATCCCTGGATATATGGCCTGCATTTCAGGTTATATCCCTCAACCGATTCAATTCTCTTTTTTCCGACCAGCAAAGTATTATAAACCACTTCGTATGGCTGAAGGTCGGGATGAGTAAACTTAATACCGTTTATAACCTGTCCTACGCCGTTCCCCATCGAACCCCTGGGTGAACTGTTCGCAAAATGAGACGGATAAATCATTGGAGAAATGTAGTCCAGGTTCCATCCTATCGATTCAAGAGTTTGCCCAATCTCTCCGTGATCCCGGGACGAAATCAGCGGCATTCCGAAAACATCCGCAGACAGGATGGTATCCTCGGGAACATTCTGCCTTATATAGGCAATAAATTCTTCGATGTATTCACGCCTTTCTTTTCCTTCTTCAATGTTTAACAGCTCATATTCGTAAAGCGATGTTTCGGGAAAACGGACATAGTCAAATTGTATCTCATCAAAACCGAAGTTTATTGCCTCCTGTACTATGGCCAGAATATAATCCCAGCTGTCCCTGTTTGTGGCATCAAGCCAGTAAACTCCGCTACCGTCGCTGCTCTGATCAAACAACCGCCCATTATGATGTATTGCCATCTCGGGCTTGTATTTTGTTATAACACTGTCTTTAAATGTAACCACCCTGCCTATGACCCTTATGTTGTTATCGTGCAGTTTCTTTATAATCTTACTGATATCAATGTCATTGCGGCACGCATTCGCCGCTTTGACATCGGGAATTTCAGATTTATACGTAATTATGCCCCAATCGCTTTTTATATCTATAACATACGAATTTATTTCGGTCCGGTTTGCAAGATCTATATAATGTTCGAGGCGGCTGCTGTCCTGGAAGGATCCAGGTTTCAAATATAATGCTTTAACAGGCTGAAATTCAAGCTTTGGTATTGGCGTTACCGTTGGCTTCGGTGTCGGCGCAGGTGTTACTGTTGGTGCTTCGGTGGGACTTTCGGTCGGTGACGGCTCCACTGTCGGCTTATTCGTTACAGCAGGTGTTATTGTAGCCAACGATATAGTAGGACTTATATCACCGTTACCGGTTTCCGGCGGCGTTTGACTGTTCTTCCATATATACAGTCCTAACAATGTCAATGATATTATAACCGCCGCAGTCAATAATGTTATTGTAATCCTGTTTTTCTTTCGCTGCATTTTTGCATTTTTCATTTGTTTTTCATTTTCCATTAACGGGTTCCCCCTGTATTCTTATTCTTATCCTGAGTATACACCAAAATCCGGAATTACAAAAATCATTCAGGCAAAAAAGCGTCTTCAACATAAGTATTTCCTGAGTTCCAGAAAATCCATTCCGTATATCCCGCGTCGTATACAGCCTGGATCTGGGCCCTGTACTGTTCCACACCATAATTGGTATAGTATCCCTCAGGAATATAGGTGGCGGTAAAACCTTGCAGGTATGGCCTCATCTTTACGTCAACACCGGCATTTTCAAGCCTTCGTTTTGCAACAATAAGGGTATTGTATACAACTTTATATGGCTCAAGATCGGGCTTTTCAAACAGAATACCGTTTATATTCGTTCCTGTGCCGTTTCCTGAATAATGTTTGCTGTTGTTGGCATAATGCGACGGATAAATCATTGGCGAGATACAGTGTATGCGTTCGCTTATTGATTCAAGAGTCTGCCCTATTCCGCCGGCATCCCTGGTTTGAATGCAAACATTTCCAAAAATATCGGCCGAAAGGGTAACGCCCGGCATTTGCTCAATTGCGGTTTGTATAAACTCATCTATATATTCGCTTTTTTCTTTCTCAAAATAGCTCATATCATACTTAAAGTTTGTAGTTTCAGGAAAACGTATATAGTCAAACTGGATTTCATCAAATCCAAGGTCGATGGCCTCTATTGAAATATCAATAATGTATTGCCATGCTTCCTCCTTTGAAGGATCCAGCCAGGCAAGATGGGAATTCCCTACAGGAGCCTTGAAGACCTCTCCTTTGCTGTTTTTAAGACTCATTCCGGGTTCCTTGAACGGCATATAAGGATCATTGAAGCATACCACCCTGCCTATAACTTTTATATTATTTTCATGGAGCTTACTGATAACCTCCCGTACATCGTATTTTTTCTCCCATGCCCCATGTTTCAGTGCAAGGGGGACCTGCGTTTCATAGCATATCTTGCCGTAATCATCCTTAACATCTATGACAAACGCATTGATCTCGGTTCTGTTGGCCAAATCGATAAAATGCTGGAGCCTTGAAGGACTCCCCGCAGTGTTGGCACTTAAATATAAACCTTTAACCTCAATGGAGGCGGTGGGTAAAGGAGTGGGTGACGGTATGGGAGATGGCGTTGGTGTGGCGGTAGGATCCGATGTTGGAGTAAGTGCAGCCGTTGGATTGCTTTCACTGACAGCCTGTGTCGGTGAAGGTGATGTATGTAAATTTTCATTTCGGTTATTTTTTCCGTCATTGACTAGGAGGTTGATAAGTAAGCCGATTCCGCATCCGGCGACTATTATGGTAATTATGTTAATCATTAAATTCTTTTGTCTTCTCCGCATAAACAAGGCACCTCATAAATTCATCCATTCAAATTTAGCAAGTAAGGTGGAGTTTTACTCCACCTGGACACAAATTGGGAAATAAAAGCAAAATCGTTTAAACAGTCTATACTGATTATAATGAAAACAACTGTTCCATGCAACATACAATTGATGACATTTTGTTCATGTTCAAATTTTGGTATGACAGCGGCTTATTCGGGTGATTTTGGGACATTTTCAGTAAAATTATGCCTTGTTTTTTGTTTTTGGTTTTGATACAACCGCCATAATATACCCGAAAAATACTGCTGCCGCAATTCCGACGGCACCTGACCTGACACCACCGCTGAATGCGCCAATCAGTCCTTTTTTGTCCACATCCTCCATAACACCTTTTGCAAGAACATTTCCAAACCCGATGATTGGTACGGTTGCCCCCGCACCACCCCACTCAACCAAATATGGATATATTCCTAGTGCACCAAGAATAACGCCGGCTACAACAAATATAACCATTATTCTTGCAGGCGTCAGTTTCGTCAGGTCAATAAGCAGCTGTCCGACAACACAGATAAGTCCGCCGACAATAAAAGCCCTTACAAATTCCATTCAATTCACCTCGGTAAAAATCTTTTATATCATTTCAATACCGACTGCATGAGCAATTGCAGGTATGCTTTCACCCTGCTGCACGCTTATGGGACTGTGAAGCGCGCCTGTTCCCACAAACAGAACCCTGTTTATCTCACGCTTTGATAGTTTTTCAAGAATATAACCGGCCAGGACTGTTGCCGAACAGGCACATCCGCTTCCACCGCAATCTGTTTTCTGCTTTTGCTGGTCATATATCATCACTCCGCAGTCATCATAATAGTCTTTTATTGTTATACCATTTTCTTCAAGCAGCTGTAGACACAGGTTCCTGCCATGAATCCCCAGGTCTCCTGTTACTATTAAGTCATAATGGTTCAACGGAAGGTTTGTTTCCCTGAAATGTGCCGTTATCGTATCACAGGCTGCGGGTGCCATTGCAGAACCCATATCGTTTGCATCAGTTATTCCCATATCAACAATTTTCCCCGTTGTAACATGAACAACCCGTGGTCCGTCGCCTTCCTTTCCCACCAATACCCCGCCTGCTCCGGTAACCGTCCATTGTGCGGTGGGTGGCCTTTGGTTTCCAAATTCCAGCGGGAACCTGAATTGTTTTTCAGCCGAACAGAAATGGCTTGATGTTATGCAAACGCATCTCTCGGCAAAGCCACCTTCAACCATCAGGCTTCCCAGGGTTAATGATTCAGCCATTGTAGAGCAGGCGCCATAAAGTCCGAAAAAAGGTATTTCGCTTTCCCTTACTCCAAAATTTGCAGCAATACACTGGTTGAGCAAATCACCTGCAAATATATATTGAATATCACCTGATGAAACATTGCCCTTCATAAGTATCTTTGCCAGCGTTTCTCTTAAGAATTTGCTCTCGGCCTTTTCAAAACTCTCCTCACCGAAATATTCGTCTTCAATTATCTCGTCAAAAAACCTTGCCAGGGGCCCGTGACCCTCTTTGGCTCCTACAATTGAAGCCCATGACTGTATTACGGGTTTGCCGTCCAGCCGTATTGTCTGTTTCCCCAATCTTGTACCCATAATTTCCTCCCTTTCTCATGGATGAAGAATCGGTAAAACCGGTTACTGTCCACAGGTACTAGTTTTTAGTACTAATCTGCGGGTCCTGCTTCGGGGTTATAATCAAATTAACCGGAATGCAACGTGGCTTTAAAGTGTGCTGCCCTGTGTCAAATCACCCGAATCACCCGCTGTTGTACTAACATCCCGACAGAAGCAAAAACTGTCATTTCATCTTACAAGATAATATATAATTCCCGCTATAATTGAAGATATAATCCCATACACAAGAACAGGCCCTGCAATCAGAAACATTCTCGCACCCACACCCATGACATATCCTTCTCTTTTATATTCCATTGCGGGAGATACAATAGAATTTGCAAATCCTGTCACGGGAATTGCAGCACCTGCTCCTCCGATTCTTCCGATATCGTCATATACGTTCAGTCCTGTCAGAAATGCTCCTATGAATATCATGAAAAGTGTTGTCAATGAACCGGCGTCCTCCTTGGCCATGCCTGTATTCAGCAATGCTCTCAAAATCAGCTGGCCTACCGTGCATATTATTCCGCCAACAAAAAAGGCCATAACAAGATTTTTAGCCTTTGGACTTTTTGGAGCTTGCTCCTGGGACCACTTTTTATATTCTTCCTTAGTCCTTTTCTGTTCCATTTGCTGTCACTCCTTTTTTATATCTAACTGGTAAACATGTCAGTAAATCCTGTTCATGCAGCCATGATGCTCCAGGAGGACAAACACCCCTTTTTGAGGTATTTGCTCCCTTGGTTTTGCCGAAAGAACAAGAAGCGTGATAGCAGCTCCAAGCAGCAGAACAGATAAAACAACAACTATCCACAAATATCTTGTTCTGTTTATAATTCTTCCTATCATTTAACGACCTCCCAGCCACTACTTTATCAAAAAAATCATGTTTATTTTTTGAACCTTGCCCATAAAATATTCTTCTAAAAACGCCAAAGGAAACTTATGTAAACAAAAAAGATCCGGCATAAAACCGGATCTCAGTTCAATTGTCAGTTATAAAATTTAAAATTCAAAAACAAATTTTTCACCGTCGTAATCAACAGATACAACAGAGCCGCTTGATATTTCGCCTTTCAGGTATTTCTCGGCAAGCTCGTCTTCTATATACTGCTGAATCTTCTTTCTAAGCGGCCTTGCACCGTATTTCGGGCTATATCCCTTTTCAACCAGTGCATCTTTGGCCTTTTGGGAAACATTTGTATCAATTCCTTTTTCCAGGGCATTTCTTCTGACTTCTTCTATCATCATATCCACAATCTTGTTCAGCTGTTCTTTTGTCAGCTCTTCAAAAACAATAATGTCATCCACCCTGTTCAAAAACTCGGGGCGGAAAGTGTTTTTTACCGCATCCATCACCTGTTTTTCAAGAGCAATGTTGTTTTCATTATTATACCCTATACTGTAAGCCCGGTTACTGGTTCCCGCATTCGATGTCATGATTATGATTGTGTTTTCAAACCCCACCGTTCTTCCTTGGCTGTCGGTCAGCCTTCCGTCCTCCATAATCTGAAGCAGCATGTTGAAAACATCGGGATGGGCTTTTTCGATTTCATCAAGCAGGATTACCGAGTAAGGCTTCCTGCGTACTTTTTCGGTTAATTGTCCACCCTGATCATAACCTATATACCCGGGAGGTGCACCAATCAATTTTGAAACGGTATGCTTTTCCATGTACTCGGACATGTCAAGCCTGATCATTGCATCCTCGCTGCCAAACAATTCTGCGGCAACGGCACGGGCGAGCTCAGTTTTTCCGACACCGGTAGGCCCTACAAAAATAAATGAGCTTGGCTTGCGCTTCTTCCTGAAATCCGATCTGTTACGCCTAATCGCCTTAGACACGCTCTCAACGGCCTTGTTCTGCCCGACAACCCTGTTGTGCAGCCGCTCTTCCAGTGTAATCAATTTTTGGGCCTCTGCTTCGGTTATCCTGCTGACCGGGATTTTCGTCCACGATTCGATTACATGGGCGACATCATCCATGGTAACGTCCATTGTTCCGTATTTCTCGGTAAGCTCGTTGATTTTTTCCTGCAGCCTGCACTCCTCGACCTTATAGTCGGCCGCCTTCTTGTAATCGTCATGCAGCGCGGCCTGTTCCTTTGCTTCCTGCACTTTCTGCAGTTCAAGCTTAAGGGACTCAAGCTCAACCAAACCCTGGTTCATCAGGTTAACCCGTGAACCCGCTTCATCTATAACATCAATTGCCTTATCGGGCAGAAACCTGTCATGAATATACCTGTCGGACAGAATTACGGCGTATTCAATAACGTCATCGGGAATCCTTACATGATGGTAATCTTCATAATAACCCTTTATGCCCTTCAGGATTTCAATCGACTCGGCTATGGTCGGTTCATCCACCAGGACCGGCTGGAACCTTCTTTCCAATGCCGCATCCTTTTCAATATGCTTCCTGTATTCATCCAGCGTTGTAGCACCTATAACCTGCACTTCTCCCCGGGCAAGGGCGGGCTTTAGAATATTGGCTGCATTCATCGCACCGCCTTCCGCGTCACCTGCACCAATAATATTGTGCAATTCATCAATTACAAGTATTATATTTCCATTTTCCTTTGCTTCCTTCAAAATTGATTTCATTCTTGCCTCAAACTGGCCCCTGAACTGTGTACCTGCTACAATCGCAGCCAAATCAAGCAGATATATTTCGCTTGTAAAAAACCTCGCAGGTACCTGCCTGTTTACAATACGAACGGCCAATCCCTCGGCTATTGCAGTTTTCCCCACGCCGGGCTCTCCAATCAGCACTGGATTGTTCTTTGCCCTTCTGTTCAGAATCTGGATTACCCGATCAATCTCACGCTCACGGCCGATGATCTTGTCGATTTCACCTCTTGCAGCTTTCTCTGTCAGGTTTGTGCCATAAGTGTCAAGGTTTTTCCGTTTCGCCTGTTTCTTTGTCTTAACCCTTACACCGTCATAATTTCCACTTTTTTTGTTGTCTTCAGCCGATGATTTATCCTCGGAAGGCATATTGCCGAAAGCGCGGAGAAGCTGGTTGCTCTTGCCTTCATCATTATCTGAAAAAGCTTCTTCCAGGTTGTCCATATCCATATTCTCAAATAAATTCATCATCTGGTTGCTTAAGTTCTCAAAATCCTGCGGTGTCATGCCGGTCTGCTGTATAATCTGATTTAACGGTGCAATACCCTGTTTTTGGGCACACTGCATGCATAATCCTATGGGTTCCTGCTTTCCGTTAATAACCTTGGTTATAAAAATAACTGCAATATTTTTCTTGCATATGGAACATTTCATCATTATCATCATCTCCATTCCTGGCGGGATCTCTCCATGGACGTAACCTGAAACCATTATCCCGTTTGTTTAAATCTATATTAAAAGCTTATATTCAATCTTATATATTAATTTTATCATATATTCTGTGTTTTGACCAGAAAAAAGTTTGTCCTTCCCTAACCTTAATGGTAAAAAATAGTAATTTTCAAACCAGCCTTTTCTTCACCTTTATGCAATTGCCTCTATGATTAAACGATATATCATCGCATAAACTTCTGACTATCAAGAGACCCCTGCCGCATTCGGGCAGCTCCATTATATCATCATCAATATGATTATTTTCCACATTTAATATTTTATGAACATCAAACCCCTGTCCCTGGTCTCTTATCGTTATGCTCAGGATATCCTTTTCCCTGATGC
>Ga0134093_1003335_pt1 | contig 11495 bp, 11 predicted proteins | sample 4_1taG_FD_94452 | JGI IMG/M metagenome (GOLD analysis project Ga0134093, IMG submission 94452) | Switchgrass degrading microbial communities from high solid loading bioreactors in New Hampshire, USA - 4_13_20_68_A1 metaG | ecosystem: Engineered > Bioreactor > Semi-continuous > Anaerobic >...
AAGCCTGAGACCACCACGCGTCAGAGAATCCAGCAATGAACATGAGTATGTCTCGCTAGAAGAAGTCCTGCAACTGATTGCCATCCCCCACGAAGAGGACAACTTGGCGCTGCTGCGCGATAAAGCCGCCGCGGCGATGCTGTTTCTTTCCGGCGCCAGGGCAAGCGCTTTCACCACCTTGCCCATTGCAGCGGTCGATCTTCCAGCCAGGACCCTGCGCCAGTGGCCTGACCTGGGCGTGGCCACGAAGAATGGCAAGCGCGCCACTACTTTCCTGCTGCCTATTCCGGAGCTTTTATCTGTAGCTCAAAAATGGGATGTTGCGGTTCGCTCGAAGTTGCCATCGACAGCCCCCTGGTATGCACCTGTCTCTGTACGTTGGGGCAGTCAGTCACTGGAAGAGTCCGAACCGGGAAAGAATCGCCACCAGGCATTGGATAAACGCCTGAGGAAGCTCTTCGTCCTGGCAAGTCTCCCTTATAAGTCAGCCCACAAATTTCGCCATGGGCACGCGGTTTACGGCCTCCTCAAAGCCCAGACCATGGCGGATTACAAAGCGGTCTCGATGAACTTAATGCATCATGACATCAAGATCACGGACAGCATCTATGCGCCGATCCTATCGGAAGAAGTTAAAGAGCGCATTGCCAGATTAGCAGCAATTCCGTCGTCGCTGCCGGAGACTGAGTTCGATGGCTTGTTGAGTCAATTGTCGAACGCTGATCTATCGAAGGTCTTGAGGATCGTCGCAAGTCGTTTGTCGGCGTAATATTATGAGCATTATTGAAAGGCAGGTTCCTATGGGCATGTTTGACACGATCTATGCTGAACTCATTTGCCCTTTCTGCGGCCGGCAGTATCGCCATACGCCGCTGTCCTGGGAGCAGGCGAAGCGTGAGTGTGAAGAGTGGAAAGAAAGGGAGCTGAAACACACGCAGCCGCCGGATAATCCATAGGATGAGCTCTTCCGCCACACCCAGGCAATAAGAGCGCGAGAGGATGGTTTTCCTGTGCGGGAAGGTGCTTACGAACAGGAAGATATCCTGGCGTGGATCGAGCAGCTTGACTCACCTGAAAATATCGAGCGCTGGCGCACGCGCAAAGAGCTCGGTCTGGCAGATATCCAAACTAAGGCATTCGAGAGCATTCTGGAAACGTACTTTGTCGGCGATGAGGTCCCAGCCCATTGGGGACATTATTTCATTGTGGAAGGTTTCCCCTGCCAGAGCTGCAGAGAAAAGAATGAGAGAGAATACGTCAAAGTCTGGATCGAGATCGAGGATCGCCGGATCAAAGTGGTATTGACGCATAACCCGGAGACTGGGCTACCAGAGAAGGAGCCGCCGTTCCCTGCTAAAGAAATCGTCGGGGATGAAGCAGCAAGAACCAGTTTCAAGGATTGGCAGGCCGAGCAGGAAAAGGATCCAGGGTTTGTCGCCGCTCTCAATGAACTGGAACCCGGGTATCAAATCGCCAGGTTGCGCATCCGGCATGGAATGACTCAGGCACAGCTAGCTGAAATGGTCGGTGTTCAGGAGGCGAATATTGCGAGGCTGGAAGCGGTAGCCGCATTCCAAGTCTGTCACTGCTGAGGCGGATCGCAGCCGCCTTGAACGCACGGATTGAACTCCGATTTCTACCTGAAAATGCGAATGGATAAAAAGGTAACTGGAAGGTCGTACGGCTTGTAAGTCTTTGCGTAATTTTCATTATACTAATCTCGATTACGCAAAATTAATGGCAATATAGACCTGAATATAGATGCAATTATCCACATGTCGAGATAATTAAAATTACGATGTAATAAACGGCAACAACTGGAGTAATCCTGTGACTGGAAAATATACTGTCAACTTACCGTTAGAGCTAAAGAAAGAGGCCGAGGCGCTCGCAAAACAACAGGGCGTTTCGCTAAACCAGTTCATCCTCTGGTCGCTAGCAGAAAAGGTTAGCGCCTTGAAGGCCGGCCTGGATGATCCCAATTTCTCAGGCATTGCTTACCGCCGCGGCGCCTCTGGTATCCCGGTTCCAGTGCTGAGGGGGACCGGAATCCGCGTCCAAACGATCGTGATTTCAAAACGAGAGTGGAATGAAACGCCTGCGGAGATCGCGGCTCAATATGACCTATCAGAAAGCCTGGTCAAAGAGGCTCTGCGGTTTTACCAGGCTCACCAGGCTGAGATCGATCTGCTGATCCAGTCCGACTCCCTGCTGGAAATAAGCCGGAATGGATAAGCCTCGGCTGCACCTGGATGCGGATGCATCCCGTAAAGACCTGCACGCGGCGTTGATTTCGAAAGGTCATGACGTTACCCACACCCCTGCGCCGGGACTGGCTTTAGATGCGAGCGATGAATTTCAGCTTCTATGGGCATCGGCCCACGATTGGGTGTTATTCAATATCGGTGACTTTCTTCTATTATCCAGGAGGATACCAGAGCACCGAGGTATCCTCCTGGCAAGCCAGCAAAGCTATACTCTGGGGGAATTAATAACTTTACTGGATCGCGTGCTGACAGGAACCGAAGCCGAAGACTGGGTTAGTCAGGTGCGTTGGCTTTCTGATTGGAAATAAAGCTGTCACAGCCTCCAGTTATCCGCCGGGCTGGCTTTGTGATGTGCCTGGGCAATATCGATCTCGGCGATCTGGGCGTAGTGGCGCACCATTTCCAGCGAGCTGTGACCAAGCAGAGATTGCAAGGTGAAAATATCGCCGCCTGATCTCAGGTAGGTAATCGCAAACGTGTGGCGGAATTTGTGGGGATAGGCATCCTTGACTCCAGCACGATCAGCGATGTCCTTGATCAATTGGCGCAGCGAGCCCGGGTTGAAATGCCGGCCATGCTGGTCGAGAAAGACTGGCGCATCGGGATCATTGGCGTCTTCCCGGTCAACCAGGTAGCGCCACACCGCTTTGCGTGTCGTCTTGCCCAGGTACACCGTGCGCCCTTTGCCGCCCTTTGCCCCGCCGATCACGCCGTGCTTCACCTCCACCCGCCCGGTCTTCAGGTCAATATTCCCGATCAGCAGTTTGCACAGCTCCATGGCGCGCAAACCGGTATCGATCAGCGTGAGGATGATCGCCTGGTCTCTATGGCTAAAACGCAGGCGCATGGTGAAGCTTCTGCGGTTGCTCGGACGCACCTCACGCGAGTAGACACAGGCTTTGAGCATACGCTGCACTTCTTCTTGAGTGAGAGGTTCGATGGGGGTTTTCTTGATACGCGGCGCGGGTACAGACTTCATGATTTGCGTAACCCCCAATTCCTGGGCAGCCCAGGAGTAAAAAGAGGACAGGGTGACCCACACATTGCGCAATGACTTTGGTGAAAGTGGGTGAGTCTTCCCGTTGTAGCGGCGCGGGGTGTATTCGTTGCGCAGCCAGCTCAGATAGGCGACCACATCCTGGGCGGTGATTTTGCCGATCTCCTGATCTCCGATATGTTCGAGCCACTTGTTGAGTAGGCGCTCGTGTGAGTCGATCGTGCGCAGCGCCAAGCCTTCGGCGGTTTTGTAGTTGATGAAGCCAGGAATGGCTTTGCTCAATAATAACGAGCCCGACGGTGAGTGGTTCATGTCAAAATCCTCCGATTTTAAGATTTTGCCAATCTCTCACCGTCGGGCTAAGCAAAAAACCATAGCCCGACGAGCTATGGTTTCAGATTAGTAGCGGGGGTTGGATTCGAACCAACGACCTCCGGGTTATGAGCCCGACGAGCTGCCACTGCTCTACCCCGCATCAACGACGGTGATTATAGTACACCTTTTCGATCACGTCAAGGGTCGCTTAACGCCGGGCTTTCAGCACCACCCGGATGGGCGTGCCGGTGTACGGGTACTCCTCGCGGATCTGGTTTTCCAGATAGCGCAGGTAGGTGAAGTGCCCCAGCGACGGGTCGTTGACGTGCACCAGGAATGTGGGCGGGTCCACCTTCACCTGCGTGCCGTAGTAGAGCTTCAGCTGGCGGCCGGCATGCGAGGGCGGCGAGTGCCGGTCCTGTGCCTTCTGCAGGATGCGGTTGAGCGCTCCGGTGGGGATCCGCGCCAGGCGCTCCTCCTGCACCCGCAAGGCCATGGGCAGCACCTGGTCAACCCGCTGCCCGGTCTTGGCGGAGATGAACACCAGCGGCACGTAGCTCATGAAGTTCAGCTCCCGGCGGATGCGCTCGGTGTAGGACTGCATGGTGTAGGTGTCTTTCTCGATGGCGTCCCACTTGTTGACCACAACCACGGCGCTCTTCCAGGCCTCCAGAATGTACCCGGCGATGTGCGTGTCCTGCGCGGTGATGTCGGCGGTCGCGTCGATGACCAGCAGGGCCACGTCGGCCCGCTCGATGGCCTTCATGGCGCGGATCACGCTGTACTTTTCCACCCCCGGCTCAATGCGCCCGCGGCGGCGAATCCCGGCGGTGTCAATCAGCGTGATGGGCATCCCGTTGTATTCGATGCGGGTGTCGATGGCGTCACGGGTGGTCCCGGCGATGGGGCTGACGATGGTGCGCTCCTCCCCCACCAGGCGGTTGAGCAGGCTGGACTTGCCCACATTGGGCTTGCCGACCAGCGCGATCTTGACAGAGTCGTCCTCTTCCTCTTCGGCCTGCGCCGGGAAGGAGGCCACGACGTCATCAAGCAGGTCCCCGGTGCCGGTGCCGTGCAGGGACGAGATGGGGTAAGGTTCGCCCATGCCCAGCTCGTAGAACTCGAACGCTCGCTCGCGCAGTGCGGCGCTGTCGGCCTTGTTAACCACCAGGAACACCGGCGGGCGCAGCATGCCGTCCACGTTCTTCTGGTTGCGGCGCAGGAACTGGGCCACTTCCATGTCCGCCGGAGTGACCCCGGCCGACGCGTCCACGATGAACAGGATCACGTCGGATTCGCGCACGGCAATTTCGGCCTGCTGGCGGATTTGCTCGATGTACTCGGCGGAGGCGATGGACAGCACCGACTGGCCGCTGAATGCGGTGGGGTCGATGCCCCCGGTGTCGATGATGTCAAAATGCACCCCGTTCCATTCCGATTCGGCCAGCAGGCGGTCCCGGGTAGTGCCGGGAACCTCGTCCACAATGGCCAGCTGCTCTCCGGCCAGTCGATTGAACAGCGTGCTTTTGCCCACGTTTGGCCGTCCGACCAGGGCAACAACTGGTTTCATGCCTGGATACTCCTTACCGGTTAGATGATGGTGTCGCTGCCGTGGCCTGACTGATGACCACTTCCACTGAATTCGGTATCACCGATTGTACCACCACGTCCCGGATGACCACCTCCACCTGCGGGGTCGCCTGGAAAGTACCCACTCTGGGTTCGTCGATCTCGACGTACACGCGGATGTTCTCCCGGTTCAGCTGGTCCAGCAGCGCTACCGGCCCGGAGAAGATAACCGTGACGGTCTCCGGAGCAACCACTGCGGCCAGGTTGGCCGGCAGTCCGGCCACCTCCACGGGCATGTTGTCCAGGGTCAGGGAGGATTCGATGGCCGCCACGCCGACGCGCACCAGCACCTCGTTTTCATCCCCCACCACCAGCACGCCGGGCGGCAGGTCCAGCGCCACGGAGATGTCGATGTCGTCCTGCACGCCGGTCAGATCCACCGGCAGGGTGGAGATCACCCCGGGCAGCGAGCTGATGATCTGCGGATTGGGCGAGTACACCGTCACCGCCGGCGGGAAAACGGATATGTTGGTCAGCCGGTAGCCGTTGGCAATCTGGCCGATTACCTCCGCCTTGACCACCACATTGCGGTAGCCGAAGCGCTGGGCCACCTCCACCGCGGCGGTGATCCGGTCCGGGGTGATGGAGATGCCGTTGACCACCGACTCGCTGCTGTCCAGCGCCTGCAGGGTGATGTTGCGGGTGATCGGCTCCGTCGCGCCGGACAGGTCGAGCAGGGCGCGCACCGACTGCACCTGATTAACCAGCGTCTCGGGGCCGCTGACAATGACCGTATCGTGCGAAAGCTCCGGCGTTTCAGCCTGATAACCGATGGCCGGCTCGCCCCGGACCACCAGATCGATGGGCAGCGTGCGGCTGATCAGCCGCTCCAGGGTCACATTCACGCTGCGAGGCGAGTGGTTGACGATCTCATACGGGCTGCGCCCGACCTGAATTTGCACCTGCACCGTGTGCGTGCCCGTCTCCAGGCCCGAGAGGTCGAGCACGGCGCGCACCAGACCGGGATTGGCCCGCAGCGCCTGCCAGACCGACTGCGGAGCGCGGATGGTGAGCACCACCGAGCTGGGCATGCTGCTGGTGATCACCAGGCCAGGGTCCTGCCCCACCACTTCCAGGGGCACCGGCTGGGGGAAATTGGCCTCTTCCGTGGGGTTGTTGGACGTCTCCGCCGAGATCCAAACGGCCACCGCTAAGATGAACGCCGTCAACAATGTGGGGAGCGTCTTGGTAAACTGCTGCAGGTAACTCATGGTTGCTCTTCCTGGTGGATTTGCGGTTCAGGCCGTTTGAACAGCCGGCCGACCCAGCCCATCGAACGGTTGGATATATTGCTCTGCTGGAAGAAAGCCAGCAGGATGTTTTCCAGACGCTCGCTGTCAAGACGTCGGATCATGCGCCCGCCGTGGGCGATGGAAATGGACCCGGTCTCCTCCGAGACCACGATGGTGATGGCGTCGGTGGCCTCCGAGGTGCCCAGTGCCGCCCGGTGACGCAGGCCCATCTGCCGCTCGGGCGTACGGTTGAGGATGCCGCTGGCCGACAGCGGCATGACGCAGGCAGCCGCCACCAGCCGGTTGTCGGCAATAATCGCCGCGCCGTCGTGCAGCGGCGTGTTGGGGTAGAACACCTGCAGCAGCAGTTCCGGGGTGACGATGGCGTTGAGCTTGACCCCGGTGTTGATGTACTCCTGCAGCGAGTCGCTGCGCTGCAGCACGATCAGCGCGCCATGCTGGCGGGCCGAGAGGCGCGCGCAGGCCGTCACCACCGCGCGGATGGTCACCTGGACGGCCACGCCGGAGGCGGCGTTGTGGTTGAACAGGCCTGCCGCCGAGCCGGCCCGGCCGATTCGCTCCAGGCCGCGCCGGATTTCAGGCGAAAAGATCACCGGTATGGCAAACAGCAGCGCCGGCAGCGTGGTACTCACCAGCCAGGAGAAGGCTGGCAGCTCTACCAGGCTGGTCAGCAGGCTGAACATGATGATGATCAGCAGCACCCCGCGCAGCAGCACCATGGCCTGCGTGTCGCGAAGCATCATGAACAGCGCAAAGAAAATCAGCGTCACGAGCAGCAGGTCGATGGCGCTTAACCAGGTGAAGCGTTGAAACAAGAAGAGAATTTCGTTTAGCAGGTCTGACACAGTTCTTCGATTCCAACCAGTCGTTTCAAGGCTGTTGACCGGAGCCGGCTGCCGCCGGCGGGCAAGCATTGGGGCGCTGGTACTAGAGGGAGAAGCGTCGGTTAAGGTTTTCGGCCGGAACGGGAACCAGGCGGTTCCAGGCCCGGGTCACCTGCTCCATGGTTTGATTGACAGATCCGGAGTTGTCGATGACGACGTCGGCGGCGGCCACCTTTTCCTCCTGCGGCGGCTGGGCCTGGATGCGCTGGCGAGCGTCCTGCTCATCCATGCCGCGGCTTTCCACCAGGCGGCGCAGCTGCACTTCGGGTGAGGCGTACACCACCCACAGGCTGTCGCACTGCTTCCGCAGGCTGGTCTCCAGCAGCTTGATGGCCTCCAGCACGACCACAGGCCTGCTCGCCGTGGATACTTCGGCGTCGATGGCCTGCCTTACCAGAGGATGCACGATTGATTCCAGCACAGACAGTTTTTCAGGATCGCTGAAGACCAGTTTTCCCAGCCGGGCGCGGTCGATTTCCCCATCCTCGCGCAGCACCTGGCTCCCGAAGGTCTCCACAATCGGCTGGTAGGCCGGTCCGTTTCTGGCTGTCACCCGATGAGAAAGCACGTCAGCGTCGATGCCGTAGGCGCCCAGCTGCTCCAGCATCCTGCGGACCACGCTCTTGCCTGTCCCGATGTTGCCGGTCAGTCCGATGACGTACGTACCCTCCCATTCGCTCACGGGCGCTCCTCTATGGCGGATTTCCATGCAGCGGTGTGACTATTTCATTTTAGTCTTGGGCAGGCAGAATGTCAAAGGATTGAGTTTTTGTGGAAAGATCACCGGCGTGCCCCCATGGGGGTAGGCCCCCTTCCAGGGAGATGGGTGGACATGAACCCCTCGCTACCTGAGAAGGGAGGAACTCCCATGGGGGTGCAGAAGGGCGCGCACCCCCGCCAAACCCGCACTTATCATATTCACCTGTCTCCGGTATAATTCCGGCGCTAATCACCCATCTATTAAAGGAAGTGCACAAATGCAAGGTAAAGGCCCCGGAGGGGGGATTGGGCAGACGGTTGTCCAGTGGTTCAAAGCAGAATTCGGCCAGGTCCGTTTTACCTGGAAGCTCGTACGTGATTATTCCTTCATCCTGATCGGCGCGCTGATCCAGGCGCTGGCCATGCGCCTGTTCCTGGTCCCCGCCCTGCTGGTGTCCGGCGGCATCAGCGGCGCGGCCCAGATTATCAACTACTACACCAACTGGCCGATCGGCCTGATGGTGTTCATCGGCAATGTCCCCCTGTTCATTCTGGGCTGGCGGCATCTGGGCGGCTCGCGCTTCGCCCTGCGCACGGCCGTGTCCATCACTGCCTTCTCCCTGTTCACCGACCTGCTGGTGCTGTTCATCCCGGAGCAGGGGGTGACCGGCGATATGGTGCTCAACACCATCTACGGCGGCCTGCTGCTGGGCATCGGCCTGGGCCTGGTCTACCGCGGACAGGGCACCAGCGGCGGTTCGGACATCCTGGGCCGCATCCTCAACTTCCGGTTTGGCATTTCCATATCCCACGCCTACCTGATCACCGACGCCGCCGTGGTGCTGGCCAGCGGCTTCTCCTTTGACTGGCGAGTGGCGCTTTACGGCCTGGTGGTCATTTACGTCTCCGGGCTGGCGGCCGAGGCTGCCTCTGAAGGCTCCAGCGTGTTCCGCACCGCCATCATCGTGACAAACTACCCCGAAGACGTCTCAAAGCAGATCTTCGAAACCCTCGAGCGGGGGATCACCATCCTGCCGGGCACCGGCGCATGGACCGGGCAGAGCCGTCCCGTGCTCTACTGCGTGGTCACCCGGGCTGAAGTGAACCAGCTCAAAGCCATTGTCAGCGCCGCCGACCCGAAGGCCTTCATGGTGATCGGCACGGCGCACGAAGCGCTGGGCGAGGGCTTCCACCCGCTGAACAATCAGGACTGAGTCAGCCCGCTGAAGGCCATCAGCACGCCCCAGATAATGGCCAGCTGCCCCAGGTGATAGGTGACGATCACCGCCACCTCGTCGTAGGGCAGCGAGCGGACGAAGCGCTTCGTCGCCAGGATGGAGTCCGAGGTGAAGAACAGGGCTGCGCCGGCCGCGGTGACCAGCGCCGACGCCAGCGGCCAGTCCGGCCGCAGCAGATTGAGCAGCGCGGAGTACAGCATCAGGCTGATCACCGCGGAGTAGGCCAACACCTGCCAGGTCAGCGGGCGGGTTTCCGGGCGGGAGCGCACCCCGCGCACCACCCGGGGAACCACCGCCCAGATGGCGACCGCCACCACGGCCAGCAAGATCAACGCCGCGCCGCTCAACCGGGGCGGCAGCAGGTTAAAGCCCACCAGATAGAAAATGTGCGCCAGCAGGAAACTGACCAGACCGGCCTGAAAAAAGCGGTCAGGCAGCAGCAGGAACACATCCCCCAGCCAGGAGAAAACCAGCGCCAGCAGGAACCAGAGCAGGAACCCCTGCCCGCCGCCCAGCTGCCAGAACCAGACCATCAGCGCCAGCAGCGCGGCGGGCTTGGTCACATAGCGCACGAAGCGCCAGCCTCTGGCCACGGCTGCCCAATCCATGACGGCAAACGACACCATCGCAATTAACCAGCCTGTGACCATGTCCCCTCCTCGATGCTCAGGTCTTGTTGGTGGTGTAGCCCATCAGGCGCAGGGCGTCCTCGTTATTTCTCCAGTTCTTGTTGACCTTAACCCGCAATTCCAGATAAACCTTGCGGCCGGACATTTCCTGGATCTGCTGGCGGGCGGTCGTGCCGATCCGCTTGAGCATCTCCCCTTTCTGCCCGATGACGATGGCCTTCTGCGATTCGCGCTCGACGAAGATGGTGGCGGCAATGTAGGCCCCGGTTTCGCCCCGCTCGGTGTACTCGTCGATCCGGACGGCGATGCCGTGCGGCACTTCGTCGCGCAGATGGAGCAGGGCAGCCTCGCGCACCAGCTCACCGGCGATGTCCCGCTCGTAGTAATCGGTGATCTGGTCGGGGTCGTAATAGGGCGGGTGCTGCGGAATCTGCTCCAGCACCGCCTGCACCAGCTCAACCGTCCCCAGCCCCTGCGCTGCGGAAATCCACAGCGAGCGGCCTGCGGGATAGAGCGCTTCGAAAGCGGCCCGGCGCAGCTCCTTCTCTTCCGCCCCCAGCCGGTCCACCTTGTTCAGCGCCAGCAGCACCGGCGGCGGGTCCTTCAGCGCGTTCAGCCGCTCAGCAATCAGCCGGTCCTCCTCGCGGGGCGGCTCTCCAGCGTCCAGCACCCACAGAATCAGGTCGGCGTCGCCCAGCGTATCCAGCGCGACCTCGTTCATGTACTCGCCCAGCTTGTGCACCGGCACGTGGATGCCGGGCGTGTCGATAAAGATCACCTGGGCTTCGTTCGTCGTCAGGATGCCCAGCTGCTGGCGGCGGGTGGTCTGCGGCTTGGGGGAGACGGCGGCCACCTTCTGGCCGAGCAGCAGGTTCATCAGCGTGGATTTGCCCACATTCGGCCGGCCGATCACGGCGACAAACCCGGCCTTGAAATTCTCATCCCATTCCAGGTTCGCAGAGGCTGGTTCGGCCTTACCCGCCAGCCGGGCCTCCAGGTCCTCCAACTCATCATCCCAGTCCGGCGAAGGGCCGCCGGTTTCCCGTTCATTCATACTGCAATCTCCTCTGGCTGATCACTAATAATTGTACAGGAAAGCCGCCCCTGGCGCTCACGCAGTTCATCTGGTAGGAGGAGCGTAGGGTAAGCGTAGGGTAAGCATCAAGTAATGGAACAGACATTCGGTTATATTATTCACAAGGGCGACTTCTCTTCTTCTCCTCCTTAACTAAAAGCCGGGGTCGGCGTCTCCGGCTTTTAGTGATTTATAGCATCACTGCAGCCGGAGTCAAAAACCCGCCGGGTACCAACCCTGCGGGTTTTTGGTTATTTCGGTGTTAGCTCGGGGTCAACTCAGTTCCTGGCGTCCGGCCAGCGCCCGCAGCAGCGTGTTCTGGTCGGCGTACTCCAGGTCACCGCCCACGGGCAGTCCGCGCGCCAGGCGGGTGATGCGCACCCCCGGCAGCTGCAGCTGCTGCCCCAGGTACAGCGCGGTGGCGTCCCCTTCCATGGAGGGGTTGGTGGCCACAATCACCTCGCGCACCTTGCCCTGGCGGACGCGCTCCACCAGCGGCTGGATCTTGA
>Ga0134093_1003337_pt1 | contig 11491 bp, 9 predicted proteins | sample 4_1taG_FD_94452 | JGI IMG/M metagenome (GOLD analysis project Ga0134093, IMG submission 94452) | Switchgrass degrading microbial communities from high solid loading bioreactors in New Hampshire, USA - 4_13_20_68_A1 metaG | ecosystem: Engineered > Bioreactor > Semi-continuous > Anaerobic >...
CTCGACCGGCAGGCACGGACAACCCTTGACATCGACCTGGCGAGTGCCGATACCGATAGGCTGCGGCTTGTGGCTGCCGCTGAGCCGGAGGAACAAACACTCGACGTAGCCCTTGATCACCTGCAGGAACTGGCGAGTCTTGACCTGGGAGACTACTTCAGCTTTGTGATAGCGAAGTCACGCGAACTTGCGACAGCACCGGAAGGCGGACTGCGGTGTACAGTCGAGTGTCGGGTGGGTGGACGCCGCTTCACGAACTTTCGGCTTGATTTTGGACTGGGCGATCCGGTTGTGTCTGAACCAGAGTGGGTGGCCAGTCGCAATCTGTTGGCTTTTGCCGGTCATGAGCCTGTCAGGATCCCGCTCTTGCCAACCGAGCAGCAGATCGCCGAGAAGTTCCACGCGTATACGCTCCCGTGGCATGACCGTGCCAATACGCGGTCAAAAGACTTGATCGACCTGATGCTGCTCTTTGAAACACAGACGTTGGATCAGCATGTGCTCAAGGAAGCGTTACGCGCCACATTCAGCCATCGCAATACGCATCCGCTGCCTGAACACCTGCCGCCACCACCCGATGACTGGAGTAGTGAGTTTGCGGAAATGGCGATCAGGTTCCGCTTATCGGTTAGCACCCTCGCCGAGGCTTACAGTTATCTCCAAGACATCTGGGAACGCTGGGAGTTGGGTGTGGCGTAGCTCGGCCAGCACCATCACCTGAAAAGCAAACAGCGCGGAACGGCCCCGGTTCCGCGCTGTTGCGTTCGCTCGCCTTAATCGTGCCTGCGCCGGTAGATCAGCGCGGCAATCGCCGCGACGGCGGCCAGCACCGCGCCGCCGATAGCGATCTTCTGCCCGCTGCTCAGCCCGGCTTCGGGGAGCGGCAGCGGCTTCAGCGGGCGGAGCTTGCCATCGGCCAGGTGCTTGGCCGCAATGTAGCCGAACGTCATCGCCGGGCCGATGGTGCTGCCGGGGCCGGGGTAGGTGTTGCCCATCACGGATGCTGAGCTGTTGCCCGTCGCGTACAGCCCCTCGATCGGCGTGCCGTCTTCGCGCAGCACGCGCGCATACTCATCGATGACCAGCCCGCCCTTCGTGCCGAGGTCGCCCGGCACCATCTTCACCGCGTAGAACGGCGGCTGCTCGATGGGCGCGAGGCACGGGTTGGGCTTCACCGTCGGGTCGCCGTAGTAGCGGTCATAGGCGCTGTTCCCCCGGCCAAAGTCCTCGTCGACACCCTGCCGCGCAAAGCGGTTGAAGCGCTCCACCGTCTCGACCAGTCCCTGCGGGTCGATCCCGGCCTTCTCGGCCAGCTCCTCCAGCGTGTCGGCCTTGATGATGTAGCCGCTCTCCAGGTATTCCTCCGGGATGGGCTGGCCGGGGAACAGTGTGCCGAAGATGTACCGGTTGCGGTAGCGCTGATCCATGATGAACGTTGCCGGGATGTGAGGCACTTCCTCGCTGTGGTTCTCGTACATCGCGTGCACCACATCGACGTACGAGGCCGCCTCGTTTGTGAAGCGGCGGCCCGCCGCGTTCACCATGATCGAGCCGGGGTAGGAGCGCTCGCCGACGTGGAACATCGGCATGCCGTTGGGCTGGATGCTGGTAGGCCCCCACCAGGCGTCGTCCATCAGGTCAACGGCTGCGCCGATGGCCATTCCGGCGCGGATCGCATCGCCTGTGTTCCCCTTGTTCGCGGAGCTCCACTGGCTGTTAACGGGGTGGGGCTGGAACTCCTCACGCATCTCCTGGTTGTGAGCAAAGCCTCCAGCGGCCAGCACTACCCCCTTGTTCGCACGGATGCGCAGACGCTGGCCGTCCCGCTCGGCGACAACGCCGACGACGCGCCCATCCTCAACAACCAGTTCCTGCAGCGCCGTGTTGAGCCACACGGGGATGCCCTCCTGCTGGAGGGCGTAGCGCAGCCGCCCGGCCAGTGCGCGGCCCATAGTGAGCAGCTTCCTACCCGTCACGAGGTTGAAGGCGGTCCGCACGCCGACCTTGAGCGCGGTCCACTTGCCCTCCCAGGTGGGGATGATCATGCCAAGCTTGTTGAACTCCGTAATCGTGAAGGCCAGCCCGCCCGGTATCTCGATATCCATCGTGCGGAGGTTGGCGAGTTCGTCGCCGAGCTTGCTGCCGTCGAAGGGCACAGGTTCGAGCGCGCGGCCATCGGCCATGCCCCCCGGTCGCTCCGGGTAGTAGTCGGCATAATGCGGCGCGCGCTGGAACTGCACCGGCGTGTTGCAGGCGAGATACCACACCATTTCCGGCGCGTTCTGCAGGTAGGCGTCCTGCAACGCCTGCGGGGTGCGGTCACCGACGGTGTGCGCCATGTAGGTGCGCGCCTTCTCGAATGAGTCATCCAGGCCATCGCGGTGCAGCAGGTAGTTGTTCGGAACCCAGATGCCGCCGCCGGAGAGCGCGGTCGAGCCGCCAAAGGCCCCGGTCTTCTCGATGACGAGGGTGTCCAGCCCGGCCTGCCCGGCGACGAGTGCGGCGGTCATACCCCCGGCCCCCGAACCGACGACGACGACATCTTTCGTGATGTCCCAGTCTGCCATGAAGACCTCCTTGGTACGCGTGGGATTGTAAAGTCGTCATCTGCGCGGTTAGCGCCCCGGTACGTCTCTGAACATATCGCAATTTGCGGGTGAGTTTCTACAGGCGGGGGCTTGGGCGCGGGGCGGGCTGAAGGCATAAAAACAAAAGCGCGGCACAGCGATCTGCGCCACGCTTTTGCAATGCCCCCAAGGGGATTCGAACCCCTGTTTTGGCCTTGAAAGGGCCACGTCCTAGTCCTCTAGACGATGGGGGCTGACCCCGGCAATTCTACCGCATCCCGCATAGCGCATCAAATTTTTCTGAGAAGTGCGGCTCAGATCGCCGGGTGGCGCTCGTGCCAGTCCGTCACCTGCTGGTGGCTGTAAGCCACGCGCAGTAGCAGGTCCGTCTCCGGGCCGACAAGCTGCAAGCCCACCGGCAGGCCATCCCGCGTGAAGCCGCATGGCATCGAGAGCGCCGGGTACCCGCTCAGGCTGAACGGGTAGGTGAAGCGCAGCAGCGCCTTCGCCGCCGAGACGCCCTCGCTCTTCGTGATCTCATGGGCGGCGACGGGTGTGGTCGGCAGGGCGAGCACATCCGCCTGCTCCTCGAACAGCGCGCCGAGCGCCCGCCGCCACTCCCGCCCGGTTTGGCGCGCCTGCGCGTAGTCCACCGCGCTGCGCCTGGAGGCATACTCCAGCCGGGCGCGCACGTCCGCGCCGAACCGCTCCGGCTCGGCGGCCAGCCGCTCCCGGTGGTAGGCGGCGGCGTCCGCCAGGCTGATGATCCCGGCGGCGCGCAGCGCGTCCGACGTCTGCGGGAGCTGCACGTCTACCACCTTCATGCCTAGCCGCCCCATTTGGTCGACCGCCGCCCGCACCGCGTTCACCACATCGATCTCGGTGTCCTCCCAGAAGAAGGCGTCGGTGGGCAGCCCGATGCGCAGCCCGCGCACCGACCCGGTGAGCCCGTCCACGTGGCAGGTTGTTGTGCGCTGGTCGATGGCGTCCATGAGCAGCGCGGCGTCATGCGCGGTGCGGGCCATCGGCCCGACGGTGTCCAGCGAGGCGCTCATCGGGATGACGCCCTCCGTGCTGACCTGCCCGAGGGCGGGGCGCACTCCGGTCAGCCCGCACAGCGCCGAGGGCACGCGCACCGAGCCGCCCGTGTCCGTGCCGAGCGCGCCCGCGCACAGCCCCGCCGCCACTGCCGCCGCCGACCCGCCGCTCGATCCGCCGGGGCTGAGGTCGAGGTTCCAGGGGTTGCGGGCCGGGCCGTAGTGCGGGTTGACGTTCGTCGCGCCGATGGCGAACTCGTGCAGGTGCGCCTTGCCGATGATGATCGCGCCTGCCGCCTTGAGCCGCTTCACCACGTCCGCGTCCTCTGCGGCGACGTTCTCGCGCAGGAAGTCGCTGCCTGCCGTCGTGCGCGCCCCCGCCACATCGATCAGGTCCTTCACCGCGATGGGGATGCCATGCAGCGGCCCCCAGACCTCGCCGCGCCCCAGCGCCTCGACGGCGTAGCGGGCCTCGCGCCTGGCCTCGTACTCCAGCACACTGAGGAAGGCGTTAAGGCGCGGGTTGAGGTACTCGATGCGGGCGAGGTACGCCTCGACCAGATCGAGCGGGGAGAGCTGCCGCCGCCGGATCAGCGCGGCAGCCTGCGCAATGGTCAGGTGGTGGAGCAGCGTCTCTGCCATGGTGCCTCCTGCCGGGGGTGGACCGCCTTACTTGTCTTTCTTGGCCTTTTCCTCGACGGGCCGCTTGAAGAAGTAGTGGAACTCACCCTGTGCGTCGGCGACGACGCTGACAAGCTCCCAGCCCTCGTCGCCAAGCTCGTCCCACGCGCCGCGCTCGGTGAGGTTGAACTCCTTGCGGAACAGCCGCTTCCCCAGCAACTTAACCGTCTTGCCGACCATCTCGGCATATTCCCATTTCTGCATGAAGGCGATCTCCTGTTTGAGGGTGATGTTATGATGCCGGTATTGTATATCACCACGCCACGAAGCGGGAACAGGCATGGTAGAGGGGGCAGTGAGCAACACCTACCGTGAATAAATAAGGCCCGCCGCGACTAAACGTCGCGGCTCCTGATGTACGAAGAGAATCACCCGCTCCCTCTCTCAAGGTTGCATCGGCGGAGTTGGCACAATCTGACCGGGATGAGGGCGTAGCCGTGGGAGTGAGGAACGTATCGCCACAGCGAACAAATTTCATTGCTCAAAGATGCGATCCGTAGGGGCGGGTCTCAGACCCGCCCCTACCATGATTCTGTCTGTTAGGCATAACACCCCCTCTCCCAGTGACCGCAGGGAGCGCCCGAAATGAGGGCGTACTGCACAGCAGCCTGGGGTGAGGAAGATCCAAACCCGACAAAACGTCGCGGCTCCCGGTGCATATGGCATTCTGGCGGTTCCTGGGGGGTGAAGCTCTCCTAGCCTTGCCGGGGCATCAATGTTAGAATAACGGCAATCATTGCCTTAGTTGTGAACAAAGTCTACAAACCCGATAACCCTTCAGCCCAATATCGTCTTCATGTTCAATGCCTCGTGACATAACGGGCCAGCAAACCATCAAGGGGAGAGATTATGAGCCTCAACGGTAACGTTGAACTGGCACTGCTGGAGCCGGTGCTTGAAGGCTACCGGGGCGCTGATCGGTCGAAGCTCCTGCCGGTTCTGCACGACGTCCAGCGCATTTACGGCTACCTGCCCGAGCCCGCGCTGGAGGCCGTCAGCCGGACGCTCCGCGTGCCGCTTGCCGATATTCACGGCGTCGTCGAGTTCTATTCCCTGTTCTATGGCGAGCCGGTGGGCCGCCGCATCATCCGCATCTGCACCGACCCTTCCTGCATGATTAACGGCGCCGAAGACAGCCTCGCGGCGGCGTGCAAGCACGCGGGCGGCATCCAGCCCGGCGAGACCAGCGCCGATGGCCGGGTGACGGTCGAGCGCTCGTCCTGCCTGGGCCTGTGCGACCAGGCCCCTGCCGCGCTGGTCGATGACATGGCGGTTGTCGGGGTGACGCCCGAACGGGCCGGGCATCTGCTGACCATCGCCGAGTCGAACGCCGAACTCCGCGTGACGGGCCAGCCCCGCGTGCTGACCCGCAACATCGGCGCGCTCCACCCGACCGACCTGCCGCGCCACCGGGCCAGCGGCACCTTCCGCGGGCTGGAACTGGCCATCACCCGCATGACGCCTGAGCAGATCATCGACGTGATCGACCAGTCCAAGCTGGTCGGGCGCGGTGGCGCGGCCTTCCCGACCGGGCTGAAGTGGAAGTTCACGCGGAACGCAACGGGCAGCCCCAAGTACGTGGTCGTCAATGCCGACGAGAGTGAGCCGGGCACCTTCAAGGACCGCGTGCTGATGGAAGGCGACCCGTACCACATCCTTGAGGGCATGGCGATCTGCGGCTATGCCATCGGCGCGCAGAAGGGCTACATCTACATCCGCGGCGAGTACGCCAAGGCCCGCGCCGTGATGCAGGAGGCCATCAACAAGTGCTACAAGGCCGGCCTGCTCGGCGAGCACATCATGGGGACGGACTTCAACTTCGATGTGGAGATCCGCGTCGGCGCGGGCGCGTATATCTGCGGCGAGGAGACGGCGCTGTTTGAGGCCATCGAGGGCAAGCGCGGCTTCCCGCGTATCAAGCCGCCCTTCCCGACGAACGTCGGGCTGTTCGGCAAGCCCACGGTGATCAACAACGTCGAGACGCTTGCCAAGGTCGCGGATATCCTGCTCAACGGGCCGGACTGGTTCCGCCACTGGGGTACGGACGAGTCGGCGGGCTACAAGCTGTTCTGTGTGAGCGGCCATGTGAACCAGCCCGGCGTCGTCGAGGCCCCGTTTGGCATCACCATCAACGAGCTTGTCGAGCGGTGGTGCGGCGGGTTCAAGGGCGAGCCGCAGGCCGTGCTGATGGGCGGTGCGGCGGGCGTGTTCCTCACCCCGGAGCACTTCTACACACCGCTGTTCTATGAGAACCTGCGCCCGCTCGGCGCTTCGATTGGCTCCGGCGCGATCATGGTGTTCAACAAGTCCGTCGACATGAACAAGGTGCTGGAGCACATCGCGTATTTCTTTGCGCATGAGTCGTGCGGCAAGTGCTACCCCTGCCAGATGGGAACACAGCGCCAGCTCGAACTGCTCAGGCGTGCGGCGGAAGGCCGCGCCGAGCCGGGCGATCTGGAGCGGCTGATGGACATCGGCAGGACGATGACCGATGCCTCAATCTGTGGGCTGGGGCAGACCGCCGGTATGGCGGTCATGAGCGCCCTGCGCCGCTGGCCGGAGCTTGTCCAGCCTGTGGAGAAGGGCTCCGAGGACACATCTGATGGCGGGGCCTGAGAACCGCCAGGACTGTGGGGGGACGCTCCCGGCAGTCTATACCATTGTCAAGCGGGATGGCGCGGAGGCCGTTGAGGCGCAGATCATCCACGAGCAGCTTGTGACGTTCTTCGTGAACGGCCAGGAGCTTGCAACGATGATGTGCACGCCGTGCGACGTGGATGCGCTGGCGCTCGGCTTCCTCGCCAACGAGGGCGTGATCCGCACGCGGGACGACGTGCGCGCGTTGCACGTCTGCCCCAGCGGTTCGTGTGTTGATGTGTGGCTGCGCGAGGCCAGCTTTGAGCCACCGCGCCGCATGGTGCTGACCTCCGGCTGCGGGGGCGGCGTCACCTTCGATGACCTGTCGAAAGTCCACGAGCCGATCGACGGCGATATCTGCGTTACGCCGGAGCAGTTGTGGGAACTGATGGATGAGCTTTACCGGCGGGCGCACCTCTACAGCCGCGCGCGCGGCGTGCACACGTCGGTGTTCAGTGACGGCGAGCGGGTGCTCGTCTCGGCGGAGGACGTCGGGCGGCACAACACGCTCGACAAGCTGCGCGGGCGTGCGCTGCTTGAAGGCATCGACACGACGAACGGCATCATCCTGACGACCGGGCGCATCAGCTCGGAAATGATCAACAAGGCGCGGAGCATGGGCGTCCCGCTGGTGTGCTCCCGCACCTCGCCGACCAGCCTGTCCGTGCGGTTGGCCGCCGAATGGCGCATGACGCTTGTCGGCTATCTGCGCCGCAACAGCATGAACATCTACACGTCCCCGGAGCGGGTGATCTGCTCCGAGCGGCGCGTGAGTTCGACCCCGGACATAACACAAGTGATGGAGAGTTCACCTCATGTCTGAACATCATACCGTCACCCTCACGATTGACGGGCAGGAGATCACTGTGCCCCTCGGCACGACCTACCTGGAGGCGGCGACGATGCTCGGCATCGATGTGCCGCACATCTGCTACCACGAGGCGCTGACCCCGCCCGCCGTCTGCCGGATGTGCGTCGTCGAGGTCGAAGGCGCGCGCACCCTGCCCGCCTCCTGTGTGGCGGTCTGCCGCGAGGGGGATGTCGTGCAGACCGACTCCGAGCGGGTACGGAACAGCCGCCGGACCATCCTTGAGATGCTCAGTTCGACGGTGAACCTCGAGGACGCGCCGGAAATTCTCGCCATGATCGAGCGCTACAAGGCCGATACCGAGCGCTTTGCCGGGGAGGACTTTGCGCGGCGCGAGTTCGAGGTGAAGGACGACAACCCGTTCTATATCCGCGACTACTCGCAGTGTGTGATGTGCTGGCGCTGCGTTGAGGTCTGCGCGGACGACGGGCAGTTTGCCTTTGCGCTTAACTTCGGCAAGCGTGGGTTCCACTCGCACATCGCGACGTTTGAGGAAAAGCCGATGCCGGAAACCACGTGCGTGTTCTGCGGGCAGTGTGTGGGCGTCTGCCCGACGGGCGCGCTCAAGCCGAAGGTGCAGTGGGGGCTGGAGCAGGGCTTCGACCTTGAGCAGATCCGCGAGATGACGCGCCGCCCGCGCAGGCGCAAGGTACAGATGGAGGAGTAGGGCAGTTGACCCCTTCTCGCATCGCAGGGAGGGGATGGAGCGCCGGATGGTGCTGTCAGGTTGATTTGTGGTAATAATAGTATCGGCCATATGCCATCAGCCATCAGCTATATGCCATCAGCCATACGCCATACGTGAATCACCATGACCAGAATCAACGACTACCTGTGGCATCTGCCGCACGACCCGCTGCCCGACGACCCGCCCGATGTGGCGCTGCTCCAGTCCGCGTTTAACGCGCCGGTTGTCGCCGCCGTTGAACGGGCGCTGGAGTCGGCAGGCTACCGGCTGGCGAGCAGCGACGTGGTCGTGCGGCTCGACGACCGGCTGGACCATACCGCCGATACCTACTACGCCAACGTGCGCTTCATTGCCTACCTGGAGCCGGACGTGCTCGCGCGGGTGCACTTTGAGCACTTCGAGTGGGCGCACTTCCTTGCCGACCACGAGACACACCGCTTTGCGATCAACCTGGACCGCTTCAAGGTGCAAGATCCGCGTACGCAGGTTGCCGTGCCCGCCTGGCCGGGTCGGCTGCACACGCGCATGTCCGCCGTGCCCGGTGACAGCCTCCATCCCCAGGGGCAGGATCAGGTCTGGACGTATACCACGCCCGCCGAGCTTTCTGACCTGATGCTGCGCTTCCTAGACAAGTTCGAGCGGCTGGGCCGGCCCTGGCTGGAGAACCGCTCGACGATGGCGGGGTAAGGCAAGGGTGACGTTTGTCGTTCTCAGGGGTGCTGTTCGTTTCTATTGAACGGCCCCCTTTTTTATCTACACTGCAATTAGTGCCTCACATACCACGGAAGAAGGGAAAATGTTACAACCAGATACGGTCGTGCGGACGACCTGCCACTACTGCGGGGTGGGTTGTCAGCTCGACGTCCACGTGAAGGACGGTGCGGTCTATCGCGTGGCCGCACCCTTTGACGCGCCTCCCAACTATGGCCTGCTGTGCGTGAAAGGCCGCTTCGGGCACGACTATCTCTGGCACCCTGACCGCCTCACCCAGCCGCTGATCCGGCGTAATGGCCGCCTGGAGCCCGCCACCTGGGACGAGGCGCTCGACCTCGTCGCCGGGCGGCTGAGCGCCATCAAAGCCGAGAGCGGGCCGGATGCCATCGCCATGCTGTGCAGTGCCAAGTGCACCAACGAAGACAACTACCTGATGCAGAAGCTGGCGCGGCAGGTGATCGGCACGCACAACATCGACCACTGCGCCCGCCTTTGACACAGCTCCACGGTGACAGGTCTCGTGCAGACCTTCGGTAGTGGAGCCATGACCAACTCGGTTGACGATATCACTCAGGCGCGCGCCATCCTCGCCATCGGCACCAACACCACCGAGCAGCACCCGGTCATCAGCCTGGCGATCAAGAAGGCCGTGCGGAAGCATGGCGCACAGCTTATCGTGGCGGATCCCCGGCGCATCGGGCTGGTGGACTTCGCCGTGCTGCATCTCCAGCTTCGCGCCGGGACGAACATTGCGCTGCTGAACGGGCTGGCGAACGTCATCCTCGCGGAGAACCTCTACGATGCGGCGTTTATCGAGGCGCGCACGGAGAACTTCGAGGCGTGGCGGGCGGTCGTCGAGCAGTATCCGCCCTCCCGCGTGAGCGAGATCACCGGCGTGCCGGAGGACGACATCGTGCGGGCGGCGCGCATCTTCGGCAGCGAGAAGCCCGCGTCGATCTTCTACGCGATGGGCATCACCCAGCACACGCACGGCCACCAGAACGTGGTCGCCATTGCCAACCTTGCGATGCTGACGGGGAACATCGGCGTGCCCGGCGGCGGCGTGAACCCGCTGCGCGGGCAGAACAACGTGCAGGGCGCGTGCGATATGGGCGGCCTGCCCAACGTCTACACCGGTTACCAGCGCGTCGCGGATGAGGCTGTGCGCGCGCGGATGGCCGCCTACTACGGCGTCGAGCAGCCGCCCGCGAAGCCGGGCCTGTCGCTCACCGAGATGATCGAGGCGGCGGGCAATGGGCAGGTGCGGGCGCTGTACCTCATGGGCGAGAACCCGGTCATGAGCGACCCGGACACCAACCACGTCCGCGAGTGCCTGGCGCGCGCCGAGTTCATCATCAGCCAGGACATCTTCCTCAACGAGACGACCGAGTATGCCCACGTCGTGCTGCCCTCGGCGGCGGGCATGGAGAAGCTCGGCACGTACACCAACACCGAGCGGCGCGTGCGGCTGGTGCGCCCGGCGCTCAACCCGCCGGGGCAGGCGCGGCCCGACTGGCAGATCATCGCCGATATCGCGCGGCGCATGGGCGCGCCCGGCTGGGATTATGCAAGCCCCGCCGAGATCATGGACGAGATCGCCGAGGTCACGCCGATCTACGGTGGAGTGAGCTACGACCGGCTGGAGGGCAACGGCTTGCAGTGGCCGTGCCCCACGCGTGACCACCCCGGCACGCCGATCCTGCATACCAGGACGTTCTCGCGGGGGCGCGGTGCGTTCGGGCCGGTGCACTACCAGCCCTCCGTCGAGATGCCGGATGACGAGTACCCGCTTGTGCTCACGACCGGGCGCGTGCTCCAGCACTACCACACCGGCACGATGACGCGCCGGGTGGGCGGGCTGGACTTCCTCGCGCCGGAGGAGCGCGTCGAGGTGCACCCCGACGATGCGGCTGAGCTGGGCATCGCCAACGGCGACTGGGTTCGCGTGTCGTCGCGGCGCGGGTCGGTGACGGCGCGGGCGTGGGTGGTCGAGCGCACCCGGCGCGGACTGGTGTTCATGACCTTCCACTTCGCCGAGGCGCTCAGCAACGTGCTGACGATCAGCGCCATTGACCCGGTGGCGAAGATCCCGGAGTTCAAGGTCTGCGCGGTGAAGGTCGAGCGGGTGGCCGATGAGGACGTGCCCGCCCTCGCGGATGCCGATGTCGCACTGGTGGAATAGGCCGGTACGGCGGAGCGGGTTAACAATATCAACATCGCCGCGACAAAACGTCGCGCTCCCAATGTGACGATCCCGTAGGGGCGGGTCTCAGACCCGCCCCTACAACACCTGTTTTTA